>Ga0315548_1003450_pt1 | contig 11860 bp, 5 predicted proteins | sample SalMarSW160110MG_2_FD_202540 | JGI IMG/M metagenome (GOLD analysis project Ga0315548, IMG submission 202540) | Salt marsh sediment microbial communities from the Plum Island Ecosystem LTER, Massachusetts, United States - Salt Marsh Sediment SW1601-110 ... | reverse complement strand
CCCACAGCTTCCCACTGCTCCGGATGCGGGCCTGTATAAGCTATAACCGCATCGGCAGAAATCGGGACATCTGTTGCACCGCTCAAATCAACTTCCGCCTCGGTAGCGTTTTCAAGCACTACATTGCCGCGGGTTGCATTTGTGGTGACAGACAACAGGCATGATTCACTGCAGGTGACTGTGCAAAGTCTGCCCTGCAGGGGCGGAGCCTGAGTTTCATAGAGTGAGCCCATTTCGATAGTAATGCCGCTTGTTCCCAGGCCACCCAATGCACCCGGGTCGTCGGCATCTGCTACGGGTGTGTAATTACTGATGTCCCAGCTCTCGACCTCGCCGGTATCGAGAATGACGATGTAACGGCTGAAGTTTGCGGGGAAAATCCCATAGCCGCCGTTATCATCACCAATCTTGAACTCATCGATTGCCTCGATGGTACCGGCATCGACTGTGATATCCAAAGCGAAAGCTCTTGCTAACTCGTCTCCGGAATATTCTATCGCTGCAACGCCGCTACCGAGGGGCTCGACAGTTATGTTGATAGTGGCAAATGCCGGGGTAATAAACAGGACCACTACCAGGGGGAATAACACCTTTCTCATTTTACAACTCCTTCCTTTTCTTCTCTTTTTCTTCGCAGATTAATATAATCTACACAATCTTGGTTCTCTTTTCTTTTCAATCAATAAAAATACACGCATGTTTACAAATCTTACAAATACTTATAACTAATTGAATCTTGCGTGTTAGTTGATACAAACAGCCGGGAGTATTTAACTACCCTTGTTTAACCTTCTCCTTTCTCACCAATGGGTGGAAAAAGCGTGCAATAATTTGCTTACACTCTTCTTGGCAAAGATTTAGTGTATATTACCACACCTTTTTAGGTTTTTCAAGTAAAATTTGCTTAAAATTAGAAAATGATCCTCTATATTCGTTGCCTGGATGCCCTTGTCTGCCTAATTTATGAAAAATAAGGAAAGTTACTGCCATGTCGGCGTCGAAGGCAAAACCCAAAATATAATATTATTAATGATAAGTCAAGATACCAGTTAAAGATAGGAAACACATATCTGATATAATGATCACGTGCCGATATAACCATATATAGTGTCTTTGGCCTATCTCATTCGGATAGGCACATTTGAAAAAACAGGTAATAAATAAAATTCTTCAATAAATATTATGTGTCTTTGCGATTTTTTAAGTTTATCTGGTATGGACGAATATCTGTTGTGAAATGGGATTCTAAGACAAAAATCCATTTTTTTTTGTGATTTTTTAGTTCTTGGATGGATTTTCGACAGGTCTGTGATAATGTTGGCATTATGTACAACTTCTTGAAGGGACGTCTGGTAGTTGTAAGGATTTGTCTGCTGGCAGCAGCTTTAATACTGATTGCCATTGGGATAATTACTATTTACTCTATCGGTCACCCTGTCGAATCCAGCCCCGCCGGTGATGCTGAGGATCTGGCGAATCACTGGAAAAAGCAGATGATTTTCACTGGTATTGGATTGGCATGTTTTATTATTTTGAATCTGGTTAATTACCGACGATTCGGAGTTGTTAGCTACTGGATTTTTGCTTTGGGTTTGGTAGCTTTGACCTATTTGCTGATTAGTCGATATGTTCAATTACCTTATGCACCGGAGAAAAATCATGCTCATCGCTGGCTGGTGTTTCATCCCAGGCTGCCCAGTATTCAACCTTCTGAATTTTTTAAGCTTGCCTATATACTGACACTGGCCTGGTATTTACGATATCGAAGTAATTACCGTAATTTCCGCGCCCTTATAGGGCCTTTTGTATTGACCCTTCTACCGATGGTGTTAATTCTGCTTGAGCCGGACCTTGGGACAGTTTTACTGATGATGCCGGTTCTTTTTACGATGCTCTTTGTTGCAGGAGCGAAAGTAAAACATCTTTTAATTATAATCCTTATGGCGGTTCTGGTCAGCCCATTACTGTGGTTCAAGATGCAGCCGTATCAAAGAATCAGAATCAGCAGTGTATTATTACAAAGCGACTGGTTTCGTGAAAAAGCAGAGCTGCATCCCTGGCTGGGGAAGGTTCTTGTCGGTACGAGATTCAGCGAGAGACAATGGAAGAATGACTGGGGCTGGCATCTGATTCGCTCGAAATATGCCGTTGCTTCCGGCGGAATAAATTCCGGCAGGGGGTATGGCTTTCGGCAAGGTCCCTTTATCAAATATAACTTTTTGAAAGAGAGACATAACGACTTTATTTTTGCAATCATTGCCCAGCAATGGGGTTTTTGGGGCTGTCTTGGTTTGTTTATGCTATATATTGTTATTGTTAGTTGTGGTTTGGAGATTGCAGCCAACAATACCGACCCGTTCGGCAGATTGCTTGCGGTTGGTATTGTTGTGACGTTCGTGGTTGAGGTTATTATCAATGTTGGTATGACTATGGGGATAATGCCGATAACAGGTTTGACTTTGCCTTTTGTAAGTTATGGCGGTTCGAGCCTGCTGGTCAGCATGATGTCTATAGGGCTGTTGAATAATATCGGGCGATGCAGGCCTTTCAGCCTGGCACGTAAAACGTGATGGAAAAACAAGGAAATATCCGAACTTTCTTATGATAAGAGGTTTCAGACAAATTGCATTTCTGACGGCATTGAGCAGAATCTTCGGACTCGTGAGGGACATTGCATACGGGCATTTTTTCGGTGCAGGAGGGTTGCTCGATGCCTGGATTATCGCGTTTAGAATTCCCAATTTAAGCAGAAGGCTTTTCGGCGAAGGGGCCGCTTCTGCATCGTTCGTTCCGATTTACAGTGAAGTTCTTTATCAGGATCGCGAGAAGGCTGCGATGCTGCTTAATACCGTGGTGACGGTTTTGTTTGTGATTTTGTCCTCTTTGGTTATACTCGGCGAAGCGATCATCTGGTTTTACTACGGTCTTTTCGCCGAAAAGAGCGAGACCAAACTGATTCTTTCACTTAGCTCGATAATGCTGCCTTACATGTTGTTTGTATGTATGGTCGCGATACTGGCCGGTATATTGAATGTACACAGGCATTTCGCCCGACCGGCCCTGGCGCCGATTGTATTGAATATTTTCATTATCGGGACGATTCTGTTCACCGGATGGTTGTTAAAGCTTAACAGCAGGGAACAACTGTTTTATGTGGCTGTTGCTGTTCTGGTTGCCGGTCTGATGCAGATAGCGATACAGATTCAACCACTTCGCCGTTCAGGCATTTCGATTCGCCCGGCCTGGCATGTACATTCGGAGTCATTCAAGAAGATACTCCTGCTCATGGGGCCGATGATCCTGGGTCTGACGGTGACTCAGATAAACACCCTTGCCGACGACCTTATTGCATGGTGGTTTTCGGGTTCCGAAGAAAAGGGGCGTTTCTTCGAGTTTTTGGGCGCTCAGATTCAGTATCCGATGTGGCGAGGCTCGGTATCACATTTGTATTACGCACAGCGTCTTTACCAACTGCCTTTGGGAGTGTTGGGGATTTCGCTGGCGACCGCCATATTTCCGGTAATGAGTGCCGATGCTGCAAGAAAGGATTTAGCGGCGTTAAGAATAACCATATCCAGGGGAATACGGGGAACTGTTTTCGTGGCACTGCCGGCGACTATTGGGATGATAATGGTTGCCAGGCCGCTAATTACAGCCGCATTTGAACATGGCAGATTTACCGGCGCAGATACGAATATGGTAGTGACAACACTGTTTTTCTATGCCCTGGGATTGTGTGCATATTTTGCCCAGCAGATTCTTGCAAGGGCTTTTTACTCGATGCAGGACTCGAAGACGCCGATGCGAAGTGCATTAATAGCTGTCTTTGCGAACTTTTTACTCAATCTTACTCTTATCTGGTTCCTCGGGCGCGCCGGACTTGCGGCGTCAACGGCGGTGTGTGCGTATATACAGGTAATAATCCTGACTCTGGTTCTCAGGACCAGATTGGGCCATTCCATTTTGGATGGACTGCCGGTTACTCTGGTTAAGACACTTGTTGCGACTGCTGTTATGTGGTTTGTCGGTGCCGCCTTTATATTCCTGATGAAAGGATTGCCTGACGGCAGATTGTTTAACGTGCTAAGGCTTGGTGTCGTTGTGCCGTCGGCTGTTGCCGTGTATGTCTTGTGTGCGAAGCTGCTGCATATCGAGATGCTGTCCCTGTTTGTCGGCAAAAAGGGACGCTGATATTACTCTCTGTAACAGTGCAGTTTTGTCTTAAAATGTAATGAAATTGATAGTGAAAACAGATTGTTGTTATGTAACGAGGGCAATCGCATTTACGATAAAATAAAGTTGACATATAATAGCCTGATAAGTACAAGAGTTAATTTGACGGTCTTAAGAAATGTGACACAAGGGTATGTTCTTGTGCACTTTTTTAAGGAGAAACGGATGCACGGAAGATTGTGTTTTGTGGCGTTTGTGCTGCTTCTTTTTCATTCCCTGTCGGTTCCGGTTCAGGGTTCATCAGACGGGCTGATGAGAACCCAGGGCAATCCAGACATTTCCGGATTAACTTATCCATCTGGTTCGGTGCCGAGGGCGGATATGCTTTTATCGCCCGCTGTCAGTTATAAATTTTATGAAATAGCTTACGAGCTGGCTAATTCCGAGGATATAAACGGCCCCGAGCTCGAGCTGGCGATAATATTCCTCAGGGCCGCGATGGAGCTTGACAATAACGCCGCCGCCGTTCGCCCTTTATTGATTGAGCTGGCCTCCCGTGACATAGAACGTGACTATTCCGCTTTGGTTTATAATTTGCTTTTGCAGTATGTCGATGAGTTCGCCGATCTTGAGGTTGCACAAAAGGGAGTGAATTATCTGCTTGAGCGGCTCGGTTCCCCTGAAGAGCGGGAGAAGATGCTCGAACAGATGATGGGCTCTCTGGCCAACAACAACACTGTTCTTGGTTCCGAGCTGGCAACACTGCTCGGCATCCTGAAGGCCGAGAAGGCGGAACTGGAAGCCGCCGAGTTCTATCTTGTGCAGGCGTATAAGAACAATAGATATAATAAGCTTGCATTCGAAAAGCTGGCCGAGCTTGCGCCCGAACAGATTGTGCCGGAACTATATCTTGAACGCCTGAGGCTGGCATTACGTGAGAATCCCGTCGATATTGATGCGGCTTTTGCCTTTGCACAACGCGCTGAAGAACTGCAGCTTTACGATACTGCCGAAGCGGCCTATGAATACTGTTCCGAATTATTTGCATATTTGTATCCTTCTGAGGTGCTTCCGGCCCGCATATATTTGCCGTGGTTGATTAGTTGCTACAATACGAAGAACAATCAATCCAAATGTGTGCAAATAGCTTTGCGTATCCGGCAGTCGGGTATATTTGACCTGCGGCTGGAGGCGATAGCCGGCAGGGCGGCAGTAAAAATCGGTGACACTCAACTGGCGACGCAGATAATTCAGGATGCCGAACAAAAAGCCAGACAGATACTGGCGAAAAATCAGGATACCAATCCCGATAGTACCGGAGAATTGAACCGCGGCAGTTTGCAGCGGGTTGACGCCACGCAAATGGCCTGGCTCTATTGTTTTGTTATACCGTTTCCGGACAGGGCGCTGGACTGGTCTAACAAGGCTTTTGCCGCCCAGCAAAAATCGCCTGCCGCTGCTTCTTTGCTGGCTTATGCGCTCGTAATGAATAAAGAATACGAATCGGCCAAACCGCTTATTGATAACTATGAGCGTACCCAAATATCGGAGCTGGCGCTGGCTTTGACTCAACTGGCCCAGGGACAAAATGCCCGGGCGATTGAATCTCTTCGGTCCTCTATCGCGCAAGATCCCGGCTCGTTCGCCGCCGAGCGTGCAAAAGAAATTCTGGCCCAGCAGGGCCAGAAATATGTTCCGTCGATAGCCCCTGAATCCATTCTGACCGTGATGAACAATAACTTTGGTCAATCGCTTGTCCCGAAATTCACTCCGCCGGAGCAGATAGTATCGGTCGAGTTTAATATTCATGGCGACAGGTTTGCCTACGGCGGCGAAATCGATGGCGTCGTAGCAGTTGTAAATAATTCGTCCGAACTGCTGGTTATTAACGATTATGGCCTGTTCGAAGGCAATATCAGGGTCGATGTAGAAATTTCCGGGGACCTCGGTAAAAGAATACCAAACCTTATCTCCAGGAGAATTCGTACCGTATTGCTTATCGAGCCGGGCCGGAGAATGCTCATTCCTGTCAGGCTTGTTACGGGCGAGCTTAGAAATACGCTTTTGAGTCATCCTCAGGCCTCTTTGGATCTGCAATTTACGGTTTACCTGGATCCTGTAAAAACCGAAGACGGCAGGATTACCAACAGGTTGACATATATAGCCCCGGCTCAGGTACGTGTACAACGTCCCGGTGTCCAACTGACCAGTGACTACCTGAGAAACCAGTTTGCTTCCATTTCGCAGGGCCAGGCAAACCAGGCAATTCAAACCGCCCGGCTCTTTACCGGATTGTTGATTGAGCAGCATATAATGTCCAATCGTCAGCCTCCATACGAAGTAGTGTATGCCGACTGGATGCCGAATTTACTAACCGATGCCCTCGCACACGAGTCGGGATTATTACTTAATCCTGCCGAAGGCCAGTGGGTGGTTAAAGTTCATACTATGGCCGATATGCTCGGCTTGCCTTTGGACCATAAACTTATTAAAGCGGTGGCGGAGAGTTTGTACGATAGCAAATGGCCGGTTCGTATGATGGCCGTTTACCTCCTGGCAAAAAATCCCGATGGCGGATTTGGTAAGGTTCTGGACTGGGTGGCGCAAAACGATGCTAATCAAGCCGTTCGCGATATGGCGCTTGTGCTCGGCAGGTCTTTGACCGGCCAATTGCCGTCTTATTCGGCGGCAGGGGGAAAAACAATTAATGAACCGGCAAGGTAGAGCCATCGTAGTCTTCCTAAAAGATTATTTCAGGAGTATATAGTCATTCATTTATGAGGGTTTTATTGGTAAATTGTGGCGGTATCATGTAATTTCTTTGAAAATATTGGTTGTAATATAGCCATAATCTTGTAACATTCCGTTTTCAATTTAGTACCTGGATTTTGTAAAGTAGTTATAATTACCTAATATTTTGTGAAAGGGTTATGTAAATGGCGGCAAAAGTAGATCAGGAAAAATGCACTGGTTGCGAATCTTGTGTATCGGAATGCCCAAGCGAAGCTATAAGCATGTCCGATGGTAAGGCAGTGGTTGATGAAGACGCCTGCATCGATTGCGGGGTTTGCGTTGACGCCTGCCCGGTAGAAGCAATCAGTTTAGAGTAAGTTAGGTTGGCCCCATCGTCTAGGCAGGCCTAGGACACCGGGTTTTCAACCCGGCAACAGGGGTTCGAATCCCCTTGGGGCTATTTAGTGGTTCGTGCATCGCCTTTCCCCAGCCCGCCAACCTCTGCCTTCTATTATCTACTCGGTTTAGAATTGAGTTTTTCGTGGCTTGGCCATCCCTGACGTCAGGCGTCCACAAGGGATTACGGGAGATTTCGAGTTTTCGGCCAATGGGCGGTAAATTGGCTTTGAATTGGGTTTGTTTTTTTGCCCCTTCGGAGCCGGTATTTTTGCATATTATCTTGTTGTCAAAGAGCTTACGTTGAATCACCCATTTTGAGATTGGGTTTGTTTTTCATTTTTTCTTCTCCCTTCTGCCTTCGGTTTTCTGTCTTCTGGTATTAAATTGGGTTTGTTTTTTCAAATTTGTTTAGCCGCCGCTACCATGAATACGGTCAACCTTTGTGATTTTGCCCCATTAGGATTCGCTCAGAGCCTGCCCTGAACAACGTTGAAGGGGTAAACTTTTAACTTTACACTTTGAACTTTTGATTTGCTATCCCCTACTCCCTATTCTCAATGAACTATTTACCCCTAAGGGGTGAACTACGAACCCTCCATAGTTCGTTACATATTTTACCCAAAAACCGCCGTAATACAAGCAAAATCCCCGTTTTCAGTGAAAAATGACGTTTACTTTTGACTTTATTTTGTCATGCTGTCCTTGAGATGCGCCTTAATAATAGCCGTCAGTTATTGGTATTTCAGGATCAATTTTTTAGAAGCAGTGTGGGAAATCCGGGTTAGTCTGAGGAGGCGATAGTAGATAAGGAGCCTGTCCAATAGATCACGTCGGTTAGCAGTGCAGGCCAGTCGTCCCATTGCCATAACGCCAGGTGACCCGGGTCCGATACACCGAGAGTGGTCCCATAGAACACGGCAACCCGGCCCTGTCCATAAGAACCCGTAACCAGCACCGGCTCCGATCCCGCAAACATCTGCACCTCGGCCCCCGGCCTCAGTTCCACCAGATGTCGCCAGTAAACCTCGGGCTGCTGCGCTGACAGGCTCTCTTCGAACCGGCTCATCAGCGGCGTTGACGCAGCCGTCAGTACCAGCGGACTGGTCGCCTGCTGCAGGTCCCGTACCGGGGGCTCACTGACACTGGCAGTACATCCTCCACATAGGTGCCGGACAGAAATCCCTGCCCAAAGGCATAAGGCCCGCCCAGAAGCAACAGACCGCCTCCGGCCGCCACATAGTCACGCAGCGCACGCCGTGCCTCCAGACTCAACAGGCCGACATCAATATCTGCCAGGACAGCCACATCGTACGGGGCAAGGCCCTCAATGGTCTGCGGGAAATCGTCCATTATCTCCCAATCCCGCCACCATAACTCCCGGACACGCGTCTCAGTCCCCCATACGTCAGATAATCGATAGGTATTCCAGGTAAACCCGTTGACAACCAGGACATCCAAACCGGAGGCGCCGCCGATTTGGACCGAAGGAGGCTCAGGCGGACTTGGGTCGAGCATGGCGTCAGTGTATGCCTCCTCCTGCTTGACCAAGATGTAGTCCATTAGGAATCGGCTATCTGCCGGATCATTAGTTTCTGTTTTGCCAATGATATGAATGTAAGTACACTCCGACAGCTCGAACGACAAATCATAGTCGTGGTAGACGCCGTCTGCGATTAACGTCCGCTCTGAAGGCAATCCCTGTGCCAACACCCAATCAGAGGTTCCATAGTCTGTATAGTTAGACTCTCCAGAGAACGAGAGGGACAGGTTCATACGCATAGTCTGGGTTTGAGAAGGCATATTTGTGTCCTCTATTTTGATTCGCATCTTGGCCACATAGCAACCGGGGGGGAAAGGTCCCATCCAACTCCGTCCGATGCTGGCCCATGTCTCATTACTATCGCGGACCTGTGCCATGCCATTGCCTGCCTCCGGATCCAGGATTCCATGAGCCGACACATTGTTATATCCGGCATCGGTTTCATACAGCCATGACCTGTGTCCAGCCGACTCGTCTGACGTCAACGGTCCACCCATCACTGGATAAGAGGTCTGTCGTCCTGCCTCCACCTCTGCGGGATCGGGTGTTTCAGTGAACTGTTCGCTGGACGAGGGCAGTACAAAGGTCCCGGAGAATTCGAACACAACGATGCTCCACACCTCTACCTTGGGAACGGTCACCTGTGCCGTTTCGCAGTCCAGTGTGATCGCCAGTGTCGTTGACTGATCACTCTGCCACGGATCCAGCAGTATTGCCTTCGTCACGGCCTGGCCCTCGGGAATCTCTACTCTCACCACCACGTCCGATACCGGAGTAGGCAACAGATCGTCAACAACGTTAATCTGGTCGTTCTTCTGCGGATTCAGCAGATGCACGATCACCTGACGGCTGGTTTCATCCACCACCCGTTGTTTGACCCAGTTGCGCCAGAGCAGCGGAACATCGGCGATCACGTCCACGTCACCGTCTGAGACCGGCTTCATCTGCGTGTCCCACACTATCGAGGACCACCGAGTAAGGAACCGGCCCCAGCTTGGGCAGCCTGGTGCGATGTAATGTGCCCCATAGATGGGGTGCACTCCGCATATTGTGCCCACGGCGAACTTGTAAAGTCGGTCAATCGGGTTCAGCCTGTCTAAGGCGTAAACGAAGTAGTAACTGCCACCCAGGGCATGAACACCTCGCGCCGCAGCTTCCTCGGCGGTTGCATACTCCGACCAGAACTTGTATTTATCCTCATCTCGTGGGCCATAGCTCCAATAGTTTATTCCTTCCTGAACGTACGCTCCGCCACCGGCCATAGACTCGCGGAACTCGTGCTCGAGGGAGAGCATCGGACCTGTGGCAGGCAGCCAAAGCTGATTCCCCAAGCTGAGTCCCCAGTTAAAGCCAAAAAGGAAGTCAGGATTTTCCTCCAACATCGCCTGCTTGAGTCGCTGCATGTTGGCTGTGGAGAGGGCATCGTTACCTGCAGTCCAATGCCCGTCGAATCGCACCCCGTCCCAGCCGAAATCCTGCATGGAGGCTATCAGTTCGTTGATCCCCCACTCCAGTACCGTGGATTGACGCAAATCGGGAAAGAGACGCCAGGTATCGGCGGCGAACTGCAAGCGCCCGACCGAATCCATGTGGAGATCGGTGTCATTCCAGTGGGCCAGGTCCCAGGCGTCAAAGCCCTCACTCAGGGGAGTGCCCCCCGGAGCGGCATAGAACCATTCCGGGTGCTGTCGCAGCAGTTCCCAGCCTGAGGGCCCCTTGGCTGATCCTTGGGCGTAAGTGATGGCTTTGATACCGTGCGGTTTCAAAGCTGCGATAAACTCACGAATACGATTAGCGTTCTCCCATCGCGCAGACTGACCACTGATCCACTCCTCTGCTTCCGGCGTCAGGTCACCCCAGTTGTCCGGAGCCCAAAACATTTTCTCCCACCAGTTAGAGTAGTTTGTACGGCATCGCTCTACATCGGAAGCAATGGTCTCGGCATCGGCATAGCCAGAACTCGATGTGATCACTAATCCGGTAGTCCCCCCAAGGCCCACCTGGAAAACGTTATCGCTCACGCCAAAGAAATCGCTGACTTCGTCCAGTATTTGTTCACCCTGAATCAAGCGGACCCGTGCCTCGCATCCATACTGAAGCGTCCGGCCCGTGAACGGCAGGGCCACCTCCAGGGTCTGACCGGCTCGTACCGTGATGGGTGTCCCAGGCTGGGGATCGGCCCGGTCCAGTTCCTGGATGAGGGTAAGCTCCAGCGTTGCACTGACCTCCTGATCCATGAAGTTCTGGACCGTGACATCCACGAAACCAGACTCGCCGGGTTCATACAGGATCTTACGGGGGCGGACTTTAGTCAGGGCCAGTCCCTCATCCAGGCACTCCAGGGATAGGCCGTATACTCGAACTGTTGTCAGTTCACCCGCTGTATTATTCCGGTACTGGATGATGCCGTCGATGTCCCCAGTCGGCACGGATACGTCCATTGACAGCGAGTAAACGGAGTTGTCCCGTGGCAGATCAGGTCCGGTGACCTCGCAAGTGAACGGGGTGTGGACCGGTGCCGCATAGGAGGCGACGATAAACTCGATGCGGGCCCCACCCGTCCCAAATGGTTTGGTACGAAGAAGGAACGTGGCACGGTAGCGCCCGCCCTCCAGGAACAGGGGATTGGCCCATGCCAGAGGACCGTAGTCGTTGGAAGTCGGTATGTCGGCATAAGAGCCATAACTATCACTCCCGAACACTGCATCGGCTGGTAGTCCCAGCGCATCGGGTCCAATGAAATAATCCTTTCCATATCCCAGTCTGTTGATCCCTACAAGGAACATCCCTATCAGCACTAATGAGAGTCTTGATCGCATTTTTCCTCCTCCAGATTGTGTTGGTCAGGCAATGACATATAGGAAGCACCAGGAGTAGACAGCTGGACCTCATTGCTATCAGACCGATAGGAAATTGAATTTCCACCTATATATGATTATATCACATGTGAGTAGAGCAATTCAAGGGTGAAATCACTCAAACGGGGGGGGTCTCATAAGATTCTCCGCAGTAAAT
>Ga0315548_1003449_pt1 | contig 11860 bp, 8 predicted proteins | sample SalMarSW160110MG_2_FD_202540 | JGI IMG/M metagenome (GOLD analysis project Ga0315548, IMG submission 202540) | Salt marsh sediment microbial communities from the Plum Island Ecosystem LTER, Massachusetts, United States - Salt Marsh Sediment SW1601-110 ... | reverse complement strand
GCCGGTAATTTATGCCGGCTATGTCTTCGGTGCAACAGCGGGTTTAGCCATGACCTTTGCTGTCCTGCTCCTTATGCTGCCTCGAGCTTTTCTTATTTCTCCAACCCCTATTGATGCTTTAGTCGAGGTTGTGGCCGTGGTGCTGGTAGGTGTCTTAGCAAATCTCTGGCTCAGGGCACGAACCAAGCAAATGGAGGTCGCAGCTAGCTACAGTGAGCTGTTTAGGAGTGCTCCAGATGCTATTTGGGTTCATGACTTAGAAGGCAATATACTGTCGGTCAATAAAGCAGCTGAAATGCTCACAGGGCTCAATACAGAGGATTTGTCCAGCATGAATGCCAAAGAGTTGGTTTCTCGTGAAAGCTTCGAGGTAGCAAAGAACGTGCAGCAGCGATTACTTCGGGGTGATGTCATGCTCCAACCTTATGAGCAACACCTGATCCGGAGAGATGGCACTGAGGCTATCCTGAGGGTCACTTCCAACTTGATCTATAACAATCGCCGTCCCCAAGCCTTCCAGAATATTGCCCGGGATATAACTGATGAAGAGATGAGGCAGGAAAATCTGCAGTTTTATGTTGGGCACATTACCAAAGCTCATGAAGAGGAGCGCTTGCGTATTGCCGGTGAACTCCATGACAGCACTGCCCAAAGCCTTATTACCGTCCTTCAGCAACTGGAGAATTTTCTATATGACCAGCCGAATCTGCCTGTGCGTAAGGTTAGAGAAATATGGTCTATCCGCGAGCACATAAAGGACATATTGCAGGAGCTGCGTCGCCTTAGCCGTGACTTGCGCCCATCCATTCTGGATAATGTGGGATTGGTGGCTGCACTGCGATGGATTGTCCGGGAACTCGAAACCGAGTATGGGATACAGTCCAGCTTGCAGGTATGCGGTGCTGAGCGAAGGTTCTCTAAGGAAGTAGAATTGAATTTCTTCCGCATTGTTCAGGAAGCACTGAGGAATATCGGGAAGCATTCCTATGCATCAACGGCTGAAGTGGTGATTGCATTTGAAAATCGCAAAACGACTGTCATCATAAGGGATAACGGCGTAGGGTTTGGGTCCCCGAAAGAGATAAGTGCTCTATCTCGCAGCGGTAAGCTTGGCTTGGTTGGGATGCAAGAGAGGGTGCGATTGCTGGGTGGTGTCTTAGAAATTAAGTCTGAACCAGGCAAGGGAACATCAGTAATAGTTGAGGCGCCAATATAGCTTTGCTAAGTTGCCACCTGCTAACGGGCACAGAATTTCAGTATGTAGATGAGTATGCAAACTTTGTCCCGGAGGAAGTCCTCAAAGAAGAGGAGTCAGAAACGAGTTTAAGCAAGGAGGATGAAAAAGAGGTAAAGAGGAGGCTCAAGGGTTTAGGCTATTTAGACTAGAGGTATGGAATGAGCATTCAGCCATCAGCTTTCAGTCACGATAGAAAGAGTCTTGTTCTATCCAAAGTCTTTATTCGAACCGCTGATAGTTGAGCACTTGTGATATGGAAATAACGATAACTTTATTTGTAGTGATAGTTGTCATTTCCCTTGTTTGTGAATATATGGATGCTTCCATCGGAATGGGCTATGGGACCACTTTATCTCCGGTGCTGCTGATTATAGGATTTCTACCCTTGGAGGTGGTGCCTTCTGTGCTGCTGGGGCAGCTTGTCGGCGGTTTGGTTGGGGGGGTTGCTCACCACAGGCTGGGGAATATACATTTAGACTTCAGGCGTGATGAGTCTATAAAAAAACGGTTACATGGGCTGGGTTATATGCCAAAGTCCCTCGATTCAAAAGTTATCTTGCTCCTCGCTGTTTGTGGGATCATAGGAGGAGTGGTAGCGGTGTTCTTTGCGCTTAACATTCCAACAGTCGCCCTTAAAACTTACATTGGAGCGATGGTGCTGGGGATAGGAGTAGTAATTCTTATACGCCGGAATCGTAAAAGCAATCTTTCCTGGAAAGGCCTTACCACTATAGGGCTGATAAGTTCTTTTAATAAGGGGGCAAGTGGTGGAGGGTATGGGCCTCTTGTAACCGGAGGACAACTAATAAGTGGAAGGGAAGTGAAAAGCTCTGTGGGAAGCACTACGCTCGCGGAGGCGCTGGTGTGTATAGTAGCTTTTGTGACTTACCTGGTAATCAAGGGGGATATTTACTGGACGCTCGCTGCTGCGACAAGCATAGGTTCAATTATATCGGCGCCATTCGCAGCTATGACTGTTAAAAAAGTAAATACAAATAAGCTGAAACTGGTTATTGGGGTAGTCACATGCCTGCTCGGGGCTTTAACATTAGCTAAGACTTTCGTCTTTTGATAGAAAATACCCAAGAGGTAGTTACTATGTCGGAGTTAAAGGATTTAGAAAATAAGACCCTGCATATAATAAGGGAAGCCTACGCCGAGTTTAAGAGGCCGGCGGTTCTGTGGAGCACCGGAAAGGACAGTACCACCATGCTCTGGCTTTGAAGACACAACTTTGATTGATAGTCCTAAACAGATTTTGAGGGAAATTTTGTATTGCGATTCAAATTAGACTCCGAAAGTGATAAGATATGCCTCCCCCTGTTTACCAATCTTCCTGCCTACCAGTCCTCGGGTGTCCTCAATATGGCACCGGTGCTAGCCGACGTCACTAACCTGGAATATCTCCGTAGATAGCTTTTCACTTCTCTCTTCAGCGGCGGAGGAGTCCACCGGGCAAGGCGACTCTGGATTTCCTCCTGCGCTAGTCTTACATTCAACTTCCGAGAGGGAATATCTATCTCAATAGTGTCTCCCTCCTCCACAATTGCAATCGGTCCTCCAGCCATGGCCTCAGGTGACACATGCCCGATAGCAGCACCTGCTGTTGCTCCGGAAAACCTGCCATCAGTGACCAACGCTACCTCTGCCTCCAACTCTACCCTCAGTATCGTGCTGGTAGCCATGAGCATTTCCCTGAATCCCGGCCCTCCCTTGGGACCCTCATATCTAATTACTACCACATCACCGCTGTGGATTTTGCCATCCATCATTGCCTTTACAGCATCTTCCTCAAGGTCAAATATCCTGGCTGGACCAGAGTGCTTGAACATCTCGGGCTTTACCGCTGACTGTTTTACCACCGCCCCATCGGGAGCGAGGTTACCATAAAGAATAGCGAGTCCCCCTTCAGGATAGTATGGCTCCTCTATGCTTCTGATTACTTCTGGACGTGTGCTCTGGGCTCCTTCGATAATTTCTCCCAGGGTCTGGCCGCTAAGCGTAAGCGCATCTAGATGGAGCAGATTCTTCTTGGATAATTCCGCCATTACCGCCTGTAATCCTCCAGCCTCATACAGATCTTCCAGGAAGTAGGCCCCAGCAGGATTCAAATCGCACAGCCGTGGAGTGCGGTGGCCTATTTGAGCAAACAGATCCAGGTCGATGTTTATTCCCGCCTCATCGGCGAGAGCCATCAGATGGAGAATGGTGTTCGAAGAACCACCAATAGCCATGTCAACCGTTATGACATTTTCGAAGGCTTTTTGGGTGAGAATGTGCCTCGGAATTATCCCTTCTCTTAAGAGTTCCATAATCCTTACACCGGTTTGTCTTGCCAATTGCCTCCTGGCACCATGTGGGGCAGGGATGCAACTATTCCAGGGTAAAGCAAGACCGAGTACTTCAGCCACGCAGGCCATGCTGTTGGCAGTGTATAAACCGGGACAACTGCCACACCCTATCAGAGGAACCTTACTGGCGGCCCTTGGCGCTAACATTGGCCCTCCATTGATTACAATTGCCGGAATATCCAAACGAGCTGCCGCCATCATCATTCCCGGCGTGATCTTGTCACAGCCAGTCACTAATACCATGGCATCCAGGTTATGCGCTAATATCATGGCCTCAATTGAATCAGCTATCAGCTCCCGGCTGGCTAGTGGGTAGCACATTCCAGCATGCCCCATTGCAAGCCCATCACAGATAGCAATAGTGGGAAATTCAAAAGCGGTACCACCCGCTGATACAACTCCATCCCGAACAGCAGACGCAATGTCATCGAGATGGATATGCCCGGGAACAAGTTCATTCTGTGTGTTGACAATAGCGATTCCCGGTTTGGCTATCTCCTCTGGCGTTCTACCCATAGCGTGGAGAAGCAACTCAGCAAATGCAGAAAACCCCTTTACCGGCATCTCATCCAGCAGTTTCATTGATATTTACCCCCTTTCTCTTAACTTCTTAATTAGTCAGCTTAAGCAAATTATATTCTCATGCAGTAGTTTTTCACATATAGCATTTTGGGAAATAAAAACACTTAGCTCGCATTCTCCACAAGACCACACCTTGTAGTGGCGATCGGCTTACTGTAGAACGATTTAGGCAGCGCGAAATTGAATTTATCACCTAGGGGAAATGGTTCAATCTGGACAGACTAAAACCAAATAGCTTTAATTAAACTCGGTGCGCGAGATTATCTCGTCCTGGACTGCAGGGTCCAGGTCCACGAATGCTGCTGAGAAACCAGCCACCCTAACCATCAGGTGCTTATATTTCTCAGGATTTTTCTTGGCTGCAATGAGGGTTTCTTTACCAACGAAATTGCACTGCATGTGCATCCCCCCTAAGCTGAAGAAACCTTTGAGGAGAGCAGAGAAGTTCTCAATACCTTCTTTTCCTTTGAAGTAGCCTGGACTGAATTCCAAATTCAAGGCCACACCGTTAGGCGCCAGCTTGTAATCTATCTTTGATGCCGATTTGAGAACTGCCGTTGGGCCTGAGTCCGACATTCCTTGGGAAGCTGAGATTCCGACTGATAGAGGCTCTGCCGCTTTCCTGCCATTCGGGAGCGCTTCTGTCTGTAGTCCAAACGGGACATGCGTTGTCGCTGAATAGATCCCACCCCAAAATTCGCCGCCACGATAATTTCGATAATCCTTTATGGCATCGTACCATATCTCTACACATCTTCTGGCGTACTCGTCAACTTCGTCATTATCATTTCCATACTTAGGCGCTTTGACCTCCAGCGATTGTCTAAGGCTCTCTTTACCCTCGAAATCGTTGGCCAATGCATCGAGCAAGGTTTCCATACTGACCCTCTTTTCTTTGAACACGAGCCTGTCTATCGCTGCCAGTGAATCAGCAACCGTAGCAACCCCGACAACCTGGATTCCAGAAGAGTTGTAAATCGCTCCTCCCTGGGTTACATCTTTCCCATTCTTTAAGCAACCCTCGGTCAACGAAGAGATGAACGGAAGAGGCCTTTGCTCTGCCAGGATTTTATCCATTGAGTTTATCCCTTCGATGAGTTTTGAAGCCAGGAAATTCACCTGGTCTCTGAGACTGTTCATCAAGTCTTCCATTGTTTCGAATTCCCTAGGGTCCTTGGTTTCAACTCCAAGCCTTTCACCACTCTTTATTCCTTGATTTAAAGCTAACTCCAAGCAAAAGGCGAGATTAAGCAAACCGGAATCTCCGCTGGTAAAGCTCTTGCCCGGGATTGCGACTTCAACGCAGCCGTTTAAAGCATAGTTTAAAGCGTCTTCCTTCGAGATGTCTTTTCTCATCAATGCTGGAATAGTGATGCTATCGTTGTAAAAATATAGATCAGTCTCTCCGCCGACGACCGCCTGACAAACCTGTTCCAGGAACTCCGAGGAGATATTTTCATGAATCCTAACCCCAAAATTAGGCTGTGTGTGACTTTTCTTCCTGGCTTCTAGAGCTAAATAGGAAACTTCATTCGTTACATCGTTGCCCTTTTCATCCAACCCACCAACTACCACATTCGTGTAAACCGGCAAGCCTCCGAAGTATATAGTGGTAAAATAATTCCACAGCGGGATAACCGAGCTAAGCTTCAGGAAGAAGCACTCTAGAAGAGTTTGTGCCTCTTCTCGAGAGATTTTACCCTTTTCGACATCCGACTTATAGAAAGGGTAAAGAAGCCTGTCTATCCGCCCTATCGAGATGGAAGCTTCATAGTCCTCTATTTGGGCAGCTATCTGGGTGAAATAAATCGCCTGTAAAGCTTCCTGGAAAGTTTCCGCTGGGTTTGCCGGCACTCTTCTGCATATCTTGGCTATGTTCTCGAGCTCTCTTCTTCTCCTCTCATCTTTTCTGCCCAACAAGAGACTTTCGGCTTTCTCTGCATACCTGTTTGCGAAATCAATCACCGCCTGGCACACAATCTTCGCTGCCTCATAGAAATTTCTCTTTTCAGGATCTGTACTTTCAGAAAGGTATTTATCTGCCTCTTTTATGACCTCTGCTAGTCCTTTGCTAAGGACTTTCTCGTGGTTTAAAACTATGTGCCCGAAGCCTGCGAACTCAGTTATAACAAAAGCTTGACCACTGAAATGAATGTCACTTACATCTTTCGGCCACAAGCTGTCAACAACATCTGGAATGTTCTTGCCTTCCCAATATGGAAAAACTTCTTTTCTTAGCTTCTCCACCTCTTCCAACTTCACCACAAAAGGATTGGGGACTCGCTCCTTTAATTGATCGAGCTCCCCATCAATCCACCCGCCAATAGTTTCAGGATATATCCCAGCCCCAAGCTCTCTGCTAGTGATATTACCCACTATGAGTTCATCGCTCCAGATGTTAATTGATAGATTGGAAAGTATCTTACGGAGGGCCTTTGCGCGTCTAATAGGTACTGGTTCTCCTTCGGTCTCCTTGTAGCTCTCGGTTATCAGCAAAGCCCTTTCGATGCAAACCTCTCTTGAAAGTGAGAGTAGCCTGGTTTTCAACTTGTCCGAACGAGATATTTCGATAGTTTGCATTCTTTCGTTAACCGTAGAACGATTGACCATGTTACCAGTTAAAGAGCGAAATAGCAAAGAAAGAGATGGCAAAGCTGTTATAACCATTAATTTAAAATTTCTCAGAACAAACTATTGACAAACTTGTAAGAGTATGCTACAGTAAATAATTGTTCCAAGCAACCAAACCGGAAGCTTGGTGGTGGGGCCGAGCACTGGAAAGTGGAGGCTGAAAGGCGCCGGGAAGAAAGCCCGGGGCAAGGTAGGCACCAAGTGGAAAGTGCGAAGGTGAGGAAGCTAAGTAAAAAGTAAGGTTGCTTGGGACTTTTTATTTCTGGGATTCGTCTTTCCCAGCCAGTTCTGGATGGAAAGTGCCGATAAAACGAAGGTTGCGATATTCCCCATCATAGTCCAGCCCATAGCCAACCATGAACTCATCAGGGATTTCAAAACCTACATAATCAAGGGGTACATCCACCAACCGCCGCGCTCGCTTGTCGAGTAAAGTGCATACACGAAGACTAGCTGGGGCGTGAGCCTGCAGATATTTGAGGATATAGTTTAGCGTCATACCCGTATCCACAATGTCCTCAACCATTAATACATCGCGCCCGGTTATGCTACTATCAAGGTCTTTAGTTATCTTAACCACCGGGTCTTCTTCACCACCATAATAGGAAATAGCCATAAAATCCACGGTAACAGGCAAGGTGAGATGCTCCATCAGGTCAGTCATGAAGAAGATAACCCCTTTCAAAACTCCCACCAGGACGAGGTGTTTTCCCTCATAATCACCAGAGATTCGCCTTGCTAACGCTTTCACTCTCCGCTGGATTTGACTGTGAGTAAGAAGAATGCGGTCAATACCCTGCAACTTAGCTTCGCCAAGAGAGCCATAGCCATACTTTGCCAGAAGCCTGAGGAAATCGTTTTTATTAAGCAGTTTAATGCTAATCTCAGGATAAAGTTCCTTAAGCCGACGCACCTTGCGGTTTTTCTCGGTCACCAAATCTTGCCTCAAGGTGGTGAGCTCGATGTAGAAATCAAACTCAGGTAAGTAAAAGTCAGGGGTAAACATCTCAACTATTCCGCCGTTCTCCCAGCGAAGTGGGAAGGCGCGCGGTTCATAGAGCCATTCAATTTGATAGAAATCCAGAAGCCGGACAAATTCCTCTTCGCTGGGATGCGCAAACTCAGCTGGTCTTAGCGAAATGGTGGGCAACTGAGCCAACTTTGACTGTTCCTTCACACCTTTATGACCGCTTTCCAGTAAGCGGTGAAGCTCATCTCTTTCCACCAGCACAGCACTAATATTGGCAACAATGACAACGAAATTCTTGTCATCCTCCGAAAATATATGAGGGTCGTGTGTGTAAAGCCTGATCTCGCCAATCACTTCACCTTTTGCCATTATGGGAGCAGCCAATATGGAAGATATTCTTTGCGCCTTTGCTATCTGGGGATGTTGAATCCTTTCATCTTTGATAGCATCAGCAATATATACCACCTCGCCATCGAGAACCTCGGGAATGCTTTTGCGGGCATCAAGCGGAGCCTTCTTTAGATAAAAGTCACTGAGACCGTGAGCACCGACATTGGTCAAATACTCCCTTTGTGTATCAAGAAATGAGATACGACAGCCGTTAGCCCCTAGTGCTTTGGCAGTACTTTTGGCCACAGAGTTGAAGACCCTCCTGATGCTCAAACTCGAATTAGCAACTTTGGATATCTGCCTCAGAGCTAAGTAGTAGTTATCCTTCCTTCTTTTAGCCACTTTAACAGCTTAGCCACACTTGGTGAAGCCACAATTAAGGCAAATATTACACCCCTCCTGGTAAATAAGGGGCCCTCCACATTCAGGACACTGCCCTGACCCACTCATGGTCACGTCAGTCTTACCAGGCTGCGATATTTCCCTACTGCCGATAACTTCGCTACTTGGAACATCAGAACTGCTACTGCTCTCGCTTTTAATATATTTCTGTAGCACACTGGCAATAGCATCCGCACAGGAGGTAACAGCATGTCCTTGTTCCCAAGCAATGGAAGGACAACGAATACCCCGCAATTGCCTCACAACGGAGGCTAAATCCACCCCGGACCTTAGAGTTAAAGAGACAAGACGGCTTATGGCTTCAAGCTGAGCAGCAGCACATCCTCCAGCTTTACCTAAAGTGGAGAAAACCTCAACTACCCCATGCTCATCGAAATTCAAAGTCACGTAGATATAGCCACATCCTGTGCTCACCCTCTCGGTTATGCCCCGGGTAACTTTGGGTCTTTTTCGGGGTGTAACTTTCCCTTCAGCTTCCTTACCTGCCTCACCTACAGTGAGAACCTGGCTCTCCCTGCTCCTATCCCGGTAAATGGTTATCCCCTTCAACTTCTCTTGATAAGCCAACAAATATACATTAGCTATATCCTCTGGCGTTGCATCATAGGCAAAATTTACCGTTTTGGAAACGGCGCTATCGCAAGATCTCTGGAAAGCAGCCTGCATTCTAACGTGCCATTCGGGAGCTATATCATATGCGGTAACAAAAATCCGTTTCATATCTTCAGGAACGCCTTCTATATCCCGCAGTTTTCCCCCGAGGGCTAAATCCTTCATCAACTCCGGAGAATAGAACCCTCTATCTTTAGCCACTTGCTCAAAATAGGGATTCACCTCTACAAGTTCCTCGCCCTCGAGGATATGACGTACATAGCTCAGGGCAAAGATTGGCTCGATACCACTGGAGCAATTAGCGATTATGCTTAAACTGCCGGTGGGAGCCACGGTGGTTCGAGTAGCATTTCGAAATCGAGGACCATCAGACACATCATAAACGCTCCCTTCAAAAGCAGGGAAAACCCCCCTCTGCTCTCCCAGCTCTAGCGAAGCTTTGTTGGCCTCTTCCGAGATAAAACAGGCAACTTCCTCAGCAGTGGCTAATCCCTGCTCACTGTCATAAGAAATACCAAGCTGGATGAGCATGTCAGCAAATCCCATAACCCCTAAGCCTGTTTTCCTGGTAGCTTTCGTCCTTTCCTCTATCTGGGGAAGCGGGAACCGGTTAACATCGATGACATCATCGAGAAAGTGAACTGCCAGCCTGACTATTCGAGACAATCTGGTGTAATCAATCTTCGGTTCTCCATTCTGCTGAGTAACCACCTTGGATAGATTTATGGAGCCCAAATTACAGGATTCAAACGGAAGCAGCGGTTGCTCACCACAGGGGTTGGTGCTTTCTATTTTGCCCAACTCAGGTGTGGGATTATGCCTGTTTATCTCGTCTATAAATACGACCCCGGGGTCGCCAGTGCGCCATGCCATTTCCACTATTTTGTGGAATACCTCCTTAGCATTAAGTTTCCCCGCCACCTCACCACTTTGCGGATTTATCAGGTCATAATCAGCCCCTTTCTTTACCGCTTCCATAAACTCATCAGTTACTGCTACCGATAGGTTAAAATTGGTCAGGGCATTGGGGTCTCCTTTAACAGTGATGAACCTCAAGATGTCAGGATGGTTAATATTAAGAATCGCCATATTAGCGCCACGCCGCATCCCCCCTTGCTTTATCACGTCAGTAGTGACATCGAAAGTCCGCATAAATGAAATGGGACCACTGGCAATACCACCGGTAGAACCAACCCTATCACTCTCAGGTCTGAGCCGGGAAAAGGAGAAACCAGTGCCGCCACCACTCTTATGGATTAAGGCGGTGTATTTCACAGCATCGAAAATGGATTCCATAGAATCGTCAACCGGGATAACGAAACAGGCTGAAAGTTGCCCCAGCTCCCTGCCGGCATTCATCAACGTAGGAGAATTGGGCAGAAATTCCAGGTCTGCCATCACTTTGTAGAATATCTTTTCCCAGAAAGAGACATCTGCCTTGGCATCGTAAATCAGCTCTGCTGTAGCGATGTGCTTTGCCACACGATGAAATAACGCCCTGGGAGTTTCAATAACTTCCCCTTCTTTATCCTTCATCAAATATCTTTTCTCCAGGACTCTCAGTGCGTTCTGGCTGAGCTTTATCCCCGAAACGACTTGACCTCTCGCCTGGGGGGAAAACTCATCTGCAGTGAGGATTTCACTGATTACCGCCTGAAGCTGAGACTCGGTTACTGATTGCTTAATCTGCTCGCTAACAAACTTCTCCATACCTGGTAAAGGCTGGGCCAGTCGCAACCGCTCCACTACCTGTTCAGTGAATCTCTCCAGCATCCCTCTATCGGTAATACCCATAGCCTCACCAGCAGCGAAAACAGCCTTAACTATCCTATTCTGGTCAATGGATCTAGCTCGAGTAGACTTCCTCCCAGGATTAGCCATCCCTACCTTCCTCGACGTCGCATCAGTGAATTCACCACTTCAGGAGGTAATAGCGGCAACTGATTAGACGGCATTGCTGCTTTCCCCTCCGCCAAATTGTCAATTTCTTTCTTTAACTCGGTAATATCGGTGAACTCCCGATATATGCTGGCGAAGCGGATATAGGCGATATGGTCAAGTTTCTTTAACCCTTCAATGACTAAATCGCCAATAGAAGAACCGGGGACCTCAGCCTTACCCATTTCATAAATCTCAGCTTCAATACTATCTACCAGTTTATCAATAGCCCCCGTAGGCAGGGGGCGTTTTTCACAGGCTTTGCGAATGCCAGTATAGAGCTTGTCACGATCATATTCCTCACGGCGCCCATCTTTTTTAATTATGAAGATATTACGCGGCTGAATCCGTTCATAAGTGGTAAATCGAGCACCACAATTAGTACATTTCCTTCGCCGCCTTATCCCGTCGCCTATAGGACGGGAATCAACCACCCTCGATTTCGCCTCACCACAATAAAGACACCTCATAATTACCCCTTGAAGTTGTGTTATAAGGTAATTGTACCACTATATGTTGTAAAAACGCAAATGGGAAAACTATCCCGCGAACTACAGTTTATGCGATTCTTTCTCCAGGTCGCGGGGGTGACGAGGAATAAACTTCCTCAACGCTAATCCTTCCAATTTTACCCAGCCCAGATTTCTTAAACCCCTCAAATATCCCCTTTACTTGATAAGATATTGCGTCCATTGTAAGAACAGAAGATGTCACGTATTGTCCATCTTTGAGATAAAGTAAATTTGG
>Ga0315548_1003448_pt1 | contig 11861 bp, 15 predicted proteins | sample SalMarSW160110MG_2_FD_202540 | JGI IMG/M metagenome (GOLD analysis project Ga0315548, IMG submission 202540) | Salt marsh sediment microbial communities from the Plum Island Ecosystem LTER, Massachusetts, United States - Salt Marsh Sediment SW1601-110 ... | reverse complement strand
TGAAGGAATACTGCTCAAGAGAAGAACTGGATATTATTGGAGAGATTCCCGATGAACGCAGAATAGCCGAGAGCTACTCTCGAGGCGAAATGGCGGTGGATAGGTTTCCCGAAATAAAAAAATTATTTGAAACCTTAGCCAACAGGATATTGATTTTAGCGCAAGAGGAGAAAAAGACAGCGAAACTAGTGAAAAAGGAGAAATTATCCGGCAAAAAACTTCCTGAAAAAGCCAAGAAGTATGGTGCCCCCAGAGCTAAGAAACCCAAAGAATTGGTGGTTATTAGCGGCAAAGGGGGTACCGGCAAAACTTCCCTGACGGCATGTTTTGCCGCTTTGGCAAAAGCCAGCGTGATTTCTGATTGCGATGTGGATGCAGCAGACTTGCATTTGGTTTTATCACCTCAAATAAAAGAAAAAGGTTTTTTTAGCGGCGGAGTAGAGGCAGATATAGACCAGGCCGCGTGTGTTCAATGCGGAAAATGTAAACAAGCTTGCAGATTTTCAGCTATTAAAGAATATGAAGAAAATGGTAAAGGTAGATATATAATTGATAAGCTGGCTTGTGAAGGATGCGGGGTGTGCGAATTAGTGTGTGAATACAGCGCTGTAAAAACTAAACCGGCTGTGAACGGCGAATGGTTTATGTCTGATACCCGGCATGGGCCAATGAGCCACGCTAAATTAGGGGTAGCTGAAGAGAATTCCGGCAGGTTAGTTACTTTGGTTCGTGATAAAGCAGCCATGCTTGCCGAACAGAATAAGAGAAATAAAGCCATAATGGACGGAGCTCCCGGAACAGGGTGCCCGGTAATATCTTCTATTACAGGAGCCGATTATGCCCTGGCGGTTACTGAACCCACTGTATCAGGCGCGCATGATTTAGAAAGGATATTGCAGGTAATTAATCATTTTGGAGTTAAATCCGGCGTAGTGGTCAACAAGTATGATTTAAATAAAGAGTGGACGCAGAAGATAAAACAATTGGCAGGAAAATATAATTCGCAATTTCTAGGAGTAATACCCTATGGAAAAGAAGTTACAGAAGCGCAGATGCAGAAATTATCAGTGGTAGAGTATACGGATACTCCTTTGACAGAAAGCATAAAAGAGATCTGGGGAAAAATAGATAGAATTTTCCATGACTGATTACAATCGGCTTGCATTTGGCCCGGTTCCATCAAGGCGCCTGGGGCATAGTTTGGGGATAAATAATATCCCTCCAAAGGTCTGTAGTTATTCTTGCATTTACTGTCAGCTTGGGCGAACCTTACATATGCAGGCTGAAAGACGGGGGTTTTATAAACCAGAAGAGATACTAAAGAGTGCAGAGAAAAGGGTTAAAGCCGCAAAAAATGAAGGAGAAGATATAGACTATTTGGCTTTTGTTCCAGACGGGGAGCCTACTCTGGATATTAATCTTGGCAAAGAAATAGAATTACTAAAAAGCTTAGGGATTAGAATCGCGGTTATTTCAAATGCCTCTGTTGTATGGCAAAAGGATGTTCAGGATGACCTATACAAAGCTGATTGGGTTTCCTTAAAAATTGATGCTATAAGCGAAGATATCTGGCATAAAGTTAATAGAGCGCATAAGTCTTTGCAGCTCGATAAGATATTTCAGGGTATAGTAGATTTTTCACATACGTTCGATGGCAAAATAGCTACAGAAACCATGTTTATTCAGGATATTAATGATGCTCCAGAAGAAATAGAAAGAATCGCTCATTTTATTGCAGGATTAAAGGACGTAAAGAGTTATATATCTATTCCAACAAGGCCGCCGGCCGAAAAATGGGTGCAGTCAGCTACTGAACACGCTATAAATACAGCATATCAGCTTTTTAAGGAGAAATTTATTGATGTAGAATATCTCATCGGTTACGAAGGAAATGCCTTTGCATTTACAGGGGATATAGAAGAAGATTTACTAAGCATAATGTCAGTACACCCTATGAGAAAAGAAGCTGTGGATGAATTTTTAAAAAAGGCTAACGGAAATTGGGCTATTGTAGAAAAATTAATAAGTGAAAATAGGTTGGTAGGAACAAAATACAAAAACAACAAGTTTTATATCAGAAAATTATGAATTTTATTCAAAATGAGCTATGAATAAAGTAGCGTTGATTTACAGTGAAGATTTTAAGAAGCTGGATTTCGGTTACGGGCATCCCATGAAAGGTGACCGCTACGAAAAAGCCTTGGAGGAGTTTAAAAGGTCGCGCTTGTTGAATAATCTTACTATAAAGGAACCTGAACTTGCAACAAGGGATATTGTCGGCCTCTTTCATAGTACTGATTATATAAAAAAAGTTCAGGAGGTTAGTGCTACCGGCCAGGGTTCTTTTGGCCAAGAAGTTCCCGCCATTATAGGTATTTATGATATTATCTTGTTGAGTGTAAGTGCCTCTGTTACAGCAGCAAATTATATTGTAGGAGATGGCCCATTTGATGTGGCTATAAACATTTGTGGAGGCTGGCATCATGCCTTTGAGAATAAGGGTAGAGGTTTTTGTATATTTAACGATATAGCCATCGTTGCTAACTATTTTTTGAAAAGAAAAAACATAAAGAGGATTATGATAATCGACTACGACGCTCACCATGGTGATGGTACCCAGCGGGCTTTTTATAATAGTTCTAAGGTTTATACTATTTCTTTTCATCAAGACCCGGCTACACTTTATCCATTTAGAAGTGGATATGAAAGTGAAGTAGGGGAAGGTGAGGGAGAGGGTTTTAATAGAAATTTCCCCCTTTCTCAGTTTTGTAAGGATGGTGAATTTATTTCAATATTTAACCGGATATCTAAGTTAATCAAAGATTTTACCCCGGAAATTCTAATTTTACAAATGGGTGTAGATGGTTCAAAAGAATGCTCTATCTCTAATATGCAATTAACTAAAGATGCATATGATTATGCCTCAAAAGTTCTTATGAATTTACAAAAGGAACACAAATTTAAGATTCTTGCTTTAGGTGGGGGTGGATTTATCCATCCCATGCTGGGGCAGCGTTGGGGAATTCAGATTCAAAATTTTATAAGGGCATAAATATTTATCTACTACAGACAGGAAAAAGTGTCCTTGATTGAAAGTGAGGAAACAGATTGCCAGATTCAATAAAGCATTTTCTAAATCAGAAGAGATTTGCTGTAGTAGGTTCTTTTAGGAATGAGTCTAAATACGCCTATCAGATTTTAAAGACGTTGAAGAACAGGAAATATGAGGTTTACCCGGTTAATCCTCGTCTAAAAGAGGTAGAAGGGTTAATTTGTTATCCCAGTGTTAAGGATATTCCCGTGGTTTGTGATGTCGCTGATATAGTTACCCCACCTAAGGTTACAGAGAGGATTGTAAGAGAGTGCAAAGAAAAGGGTATAGGAAGGGTCTGGCTTCAGCCAGGAGCAGAGAGTGAAGAAGCTATAAAATTCTGCAAAGAGAATAACATCCAGGTTGTTTCCAATATTTGTGTAATGCTGGAGAGCATATGAAACAGATAGTTGTGATTAGCGGAAAAGGCGGGACCGGCAAGACAATAATTACCGGGGCATTTGCCGCTTTGGCTAAAAATAAGGTTATGGCGGATTGCGATGTGGATGCTGCGGACCTGCATCTTCTGCTTGCTCCAAAAATAAAGGAAAGGCATGAATTTAGAAGCGGAAAGACCGCAAGGATTGACAAGAAGCTTTGTCAGCAGTGCGGCCAGTGTATTGCTGTTTGCCGCTTTTCCGCCATAAGTGATGATTTTACAATAGACCCTGTATCCTGTGAGGGGTGCGCCTTCTGCAGTTTTATCTGTCCTGTACAGGCAATCAAGATGGAAGAAAATTTAGCCGGGGAATGGTATATTTCCCAGACCAGGTTTGGCCCGATGGTTCACGCCAAGCTTGGGATTGCCGAGGAAAATTCGGGGAAATTGGTTTCTTTGGTCAGACAAAAAGCCAAAGAACTGGCAGAAAAACAAAGCTGTGATTGGGTTATTGTGGACGGGGCTCCCGGAATAGGATGCCCGGTAATTGCTTCCATTTCAGGTATAGATTGCGCTTTGGTAGTAACTGAACCTAGCCTTTCCGGCTTACATGATGCAGATAGAGTCATAAATGTAGCTAAACATTTTAGAGTCCCTGTCAAATTAGTGATTAATAAATACGATTTAAATATAGAGATGACGGAAAAGATAGAAAAGTATTGCCGGAATAATCAAATTCAGCTTCTCGGTAAAGTCGGTTTTGATAAATCTATAGTAGAGGCAATGGTAGAGGCAAAGACAATAATCGAGTATCCGGATGGGAAGGCTAAAGAAGAAATCAGCCGGATATGGGATAAATTGCAGAAAGAACTTAAATAGAATGAGAACCTATTTAGATTGCATTCCTTGTTTTTTTAAACAGGCTCTTGAAGCTGCGAGAATGGCAGGGGCAGACGAGAGAACACAAAAGAGGATATTAAATGAGCTGGCAGGGCTTTTGCCGAAGTTTCCTTTAAGCTCCTCTCCGCCTGAAATGGGCAGAATTATTTATGGATTGGCTAAAAATATAACTAAAAAAGATGACCCTTATCTGAAGATAAAAGAAAAGAGCAATAAACTTGCCTTGGGTATCTATAGCAAGCTGAAGAATAAAGTAAGGCATTCACAGAATAGGTTATTAACAGCAGTTGAGTTGGCTATAGCCGGTAATATAATCGATTACGGGGTGAAAAATTCTTTAAACATCGATAGGGAACTGGCAAGGATCTTGGATGAAGAAAATAGGGCTATCAAAAAAGAGAACAAAACAATATTTGGCTACGGAAGCTTTAAACGTGTTTTAAACAGCGCGAAAACGATTCTTTATCTAGCTGATAATGCAGGCGAGACAGTCTTTGACCGTATCTTAATTGAAGAGATTAGAAGGATTGATAAAGATAAAGATATCGTTTATGCTGTAAAGGAAAAACCGGTTATAAACGACGCCTTGAAAAAGGATGCGTTTAGCTGCGGCATAGATAAAGTGGCAGAGGTAATATCCTCTGGTTCAGATGCCCCCGGCACAATTCTTTCCTTATGCTCAAAGAATTTCTTAGCTCTATACAAAAAAGCGGATATGGTCATTAGCAAGGGGCAGGGAAATTTCGAGGCCTTATCCGCAACAAAAAGACAGGCCTTTTTTCTTTTTATGGCCAACTGTCCGGTGATTGCCCAACACGTGGGCTGCAACGTCGGAGATGTTATCTTATTATATCATTCAGGAAAAAATCGAAACTGTTGAATAATATGGAATTATTATCTTAAATGCAGTATATCCCGAAACTTACCAGTAAAGAAATAGAGCAAAACCACAGGCATTTTAGCGAGCGGGCAGCTGTTTATAAAAAGAGAGGCCTTGATTTCTTAAGAAGCCGAGAACTTATCTTAGAGAAAGCCGGGGCCCTGGATGAGGATATCTTAGAAATCGGCAGTGGCACCGGATATACGGCGCTATCTTTGGCAAAAGCAGGATACAGGTTTATTTCAATAGATCCGGATGAAGAAGCCTTAAGGACAACAGCCTTAAACCTTGCTTACGAGGGTCTTCTTTCCAGTGTTAAACTTCAGCTGATGGATGGAACCTCTTTGGCCTTCGCGAATAACAGCTTCAAAAGCATAGTTATCGTAAATTTACTTCACCACATAACTAATGCTGACAAGATGTTTTCCGAAACAGACCGGGTTTTAGGCAAAAGCGGAAAGGTCATTTTAGCCGATTTTAACAAGAAGGGAATGGAGATAGTTGGCTCTGTTCACAAACAAGAAGGGCGTATGCATGAAGATTCAGGTGTTGGCAAAAAATATGCCTATTCTTATTTTCATGGCTTAGGATACGAAATTAACAGTTGCGAAGATAAATGCCATTGGGCCTTAATCGGCGAAAAGAAAATTTTACAATAGAATTAGCGTTATGGAAGAGAAAGAGAAAAAAGAAAAGACATTAAAACAAGAAAAACGCCTCAAAGAGAATTTGTCTAAAATAAAATATAAATTACTTGTGATGAGCGGTAAAGGCGGAGTGGGCAAAACTACAATTGCTGTTAATCTGGCATACGGCTTAGCTATCAAAGGGAATAAGGTCGGTATCTTAGACGTAGATATCCACGGCCCTAATATTGCCAAGATGTTGGGGATTGAAGAAAGAAGACTTACTGGTTCTGAATTAGGGATTGAGCCCATTGATGTTTTGCCTGGCTTGAAAGCAGTGAGCCTTGCACTTTTATTAGAAAACAAAGACCAGCCTATAATTTGGCGCGGTCCCCTTAAAATGATAACCATAAAACAGTTTTTAACTGATGTTAACTGGGGTGAGCTTGATTATTTGATTATTGATTCTCCACCTGGAACAGGTGATGAGCCATTAAGTGTTTGCCAGCTCATCCCCGGTTTAAATGGGGCTATTATTGTTACCACTCCTCAAGATGTAGCAATTCTGGATTCCAGGAAGAGCGCTTTATTTGCAAAAGAATTAAAGGTGCCGATTGTGGGTATAATCGAAAATATGAGCGGCTTTAGATGCCCCCATTGCGGAAAAGAAATAGATTTATTTGGAAGTGGCGGCGGCGAAAAAGCCGCTTCTGATTTAAAGGTTCCATTTTTAGGAAAGCTCTCTATAGAGCCAGAGCTGGTAAAATTAAGCGACACAGGCAGGCCATTTGTGCATTTTAAAAAAGATACAGAAATTGCTAAAGTTATGAATGAAATTATAACTAAGATAATCGTTAATTTAGATGCTAAAGAGGCATAAAATTATATGCAGATGGTTTGATGTTTGCCCTCTTAAAACATATTATGAGCAGGGCAAATTAGATAAAAAATGGATTGAGGATTATTGCCTAAGCAATAATCCCAGTTGTGTGCGTAAAAAGATGGAAGAAAAAGGGATATATCATCCTGATAATATGTTGCCAGATGGCACAGTTGATAAAAACCTGAAGTGAAAAAAGATAGATAGCGAGGATTTGTAGAGGTTATATGAGAAGATTTATGTTATATTTGATAAGGTGGCAGTTAAGCACTCCCATACTTTGGCTGGTCGTGAGAAATTTAGGAGCAGGTTTATGGCAAACTATAATAGCCAATCTAATCGGGGGCAGTATATTCTTCTGGGTAGATAGATTTATATTTACCTCCAAGGCAGTTGAGGTCTGGCATTTTATGGAAAAAGGGAGGTGCGATAATTGCGGGAAAGAGACAAATCTCTGGAGGCTGGTATTGGCGCCTAATTATGATAAAAGAGAATCTCAGCCTAAATTTCTCTGCATGGAGTGTTCTAAAAAGAGAACGGATGAATTAAGAAGCAGAGGAATAAAAATAAGAGGCAAAAGTAGATGAACCAATTAGAAGAATTACAGTCAGCAAATCAGATTCTTCTGGAGGAGGCCGGGTGATGGATAAAACAAAGATTAGTATAATTTATGATAATCAATTGCACGATAAAGGCCTGCAATCGGGATGGGGGTTTTCCTGTCTGGTTGAGCACTCTGGTAAAAAGATTCTTTTTGATACCGGCGATAATGCAGAAAAATTAGAGTCGAATTTAAAGAATCTACAAATTAATCCGCAGGATTTTGAGGCCATAGTCTTATCCCATAACCACTGGGACCATACAGGCGGGCTTAACGCCATTGTAGGGAAGAGCAAAACCTGTAAGCTTTATTTCGGGAAATCTTATCCAGCCAATTTTCAGGATAGGATGAAATTGCAAGGGGTGAATTTTATCCTGGTTGAAGATGTACGCAAAATTTTTGAAGGCATATTTGCCGGTCCGGAGATGGGTGCTTTGGGGCTCAAGGAAATTCCTCTGACAGTGCAGACAGATAAAGGCCTGGTGATAATTACCGGTTGCGCCCATCCCGGGATTGTGAATATGATAAAGAAGATAAAGGAAGAATTAGATAAAGATATCTATTTAGTTCTGGGAGGTTTTCATCTCGGAATGTCTTTTGGTTTAAATTCTATTGTTGAGGATTTTAAGAAATTGGGCGTGAAAAAAGCCGGTCCTTGCCATTGCTCAGGCGCAAGGGCAATTAATTTGTTTAAAAAGAGGTTTAAAGAAGATTTTATTCGGGTTGGCGCAGGGCTAACGATAGAGATTTAAAAATAAGAAAAGGTATTGACATATTTTTTTCTCTATGGTATAAGCATATTCGAATATCATAATATAGAATAAGGGGACTCAAAATGGAGAGCTTAAATTATAGAAAAGTTTCTGATTTCTTCGGCGCTCTTTCTCATCCAACTCGGCTCGAGATAGTCGCAGAATTACTGAAAGGTGAAAAGTGTGTCAGCGATATAGGAGAACTACTAAAGGTAAAGCAGCCAAATACTTCTCAGCACTTAGTTGTTCTGAAATCAAATGACATTGTTGGCTGGATTCAGCAGGGAAAGAGAAAATGTTACTTTTTGAAAAACCCTCGGTTGATAAAAGATATTTTAGAAGCGATAAAAAGTTAGGAAGAAAATATGATAGAGGAAAAAGATATTTCCGCGTTTATATATGATGTAATCATTATAGGCGGCGGGCCTTCGGGTCTGGCTGCAGCATTATATACTTCAAGGGCGAGGTTGAAAACACTCGTGATTGAGGGTTTTACCGTGCCTAGCCAGCTTGCTGTAATTAGCCATATAGAAAACTATCCCGGTTTTCCTGAAGGAATCAGCGGCTTTGGACTGGCAGGTAAGTTTAAAAAACAGGCAGAAAGATTTGGCACAGAGTTTATTACAGGAGATGTGAGCAACATTCGGCCTTCTAAATTGCAGCATTTTAATATTTGGCAGGTCGAAGTTAAAGACAAAACATATTATTCTTTATCGGTAGTTATCGCTTCTGGCGCTCGGCCTAAGATGTTAGGAATTCCCGGTGAAGAGAAATTTCATGGAAAAGGAGTGTCGTATTGCGCTGTCTGTGATGGCGCATTTTTTAAATATAAAGACATAGTAGTGCTTGGAGGGGGCGATACTGCGGCAGAGGAAGCAATATTTTTAACTAAATTTGCTAAAAAGGTCACCTTAATACATCGAAGGGAACGTTTGAGAGCAACGAAAGTTTTACAAGAAAGAGTATTTTCCAATGAAAAGATAGAGGTTGTCTGGGACTCGGTTGTAAATGAAATTTTAGGCAGCGAAAAAGTTGAAGCGGTCAGAATAACGAATCTTAAGACCAAAAAAGAGAAAGGGCTACATTGCGAGGGAGTATTTATATTTATCGGGCTGTTGCCTAATACAAGTTTTGTTAAAGGCGTGGTGGAGTTGGATAAGAAAGGTTATCTTGTTGTCAACGACAAGATGAAGACATCAGGCGAAGGCATATTTGCATGCGGCGATTGCCGGCAGACCATCTTGCGCCAGATAGTAACTGCCTGCGGAGACGGCGCAACTGCCGCATTTTCAGCCCATCAATATGTGGAGGAATTAAAAGGCACAGCATATAAATAAAGGGGAGTACTTTTTCTTTAGTAAATTTGTAAGATTACTCAAAGCGAGAAAGAAACACAATGATGGAATGGATAAAAGACCATAGGCATTTTCAGCAAGTGCAGGAGAAACATAGGGAGTCTTTAATTTTGGTATTTTATGCAAACTTTTCTTCTGCTGCAAAGCGCGCCCTGGTTGAGCTTGAGCAATTTAGCAAAGAGAATAGAGAGATACCTGTTTATATTATCGATGTGGAAAGAGTAAAAGGAGTACATAAACAGTTTGGAGTTAAAAATGTCCCCATGGTTTTAGCGTTGGAAAAAGAGAAGATAACTCGGCGGATTGAAGGGGTTGAAAGCGCTCAGTTTTATGCCCGCATTCTCTCCGGGGCACATCCTTCATGGCACAGGAAAAGGGAAAAAACAACTTTTCACCGAGTTGTTGTATATAGTGGGCCGGGTTGCCCGGCATGTGGGACTGCAAAGGCCTACTTGCGGCGTCAGGGTGTTAGATTTAGGGATATAGATGTATCGAGTGACCAGCAGGCAGCCCAAAAACTGGTTCAACGTAGCAGCCAGATGGCTGTGCCTCAGATTGATATTGATGGGCATTTAGTAGTTGGTTTCGACCAGGCAAAGATTGATAGACTTCTTTCAAATTAAATGGAAGGTGATAATATGAACTTACAACCAATCAACGGGCGTATTTTAGTAAAACCTTTTGAGGCAAAAGAGAAGACATCCACTGGTATATATCTTCCTGATACTGCCAGAGGAAAACTTCAGGAAGGTGAGGTGATTGCTGTAGCAGAGGATGCAACCGATGAAGTTACTGCTGGCGATCGTATAATATATAAGGAGTTTACAGGGACAGAGGTGAATATAGAAGGAGAGGATTATATCTTGTTTATTGAAGATGACCTTCTGGCAAAGTATGAAGCAGTAGATAAAATCCCGGAATAGAGGTTGATACCGGAGAATTGGCTAAAAGTACCAATTTATACAGGCGAGAAAGATTACAAAAATAAGTAGAATTATAGGGAGTTTTGGCGGGAGATAAAAGCAGCATGATAATGCAAAATGCAATTTACATTAGCATTGGTCTTTTTGCAGGATTTATGAGCGGTATGTTTGGAATTGGTGGTGGGACTGTAAGAATACCTTTGCTTAATCTTGCAGGATTGCCTTTGTTGAGTGCTTTTGGGATTAATTTCTTGGTTATTCCTTTTTCCTCGTCTGTGGGTGCTATAATCCAAAGAAGAAACATTGTAAAAGAGATAGTTATTTATGCTATTATTGGAGGTGTTTTAGGAGAAGTAATTGGAGCATATTTTGTAGGGTTTATTCCGACACTAATTTTAGCCACTATCTTTGTTGCACTTTGTTTTATAGTAGCATTTGGCATTCATTTAGCTAGGATTATGCCAAAGCTTGCTCAAAGGATTAAACCTACTAAGAAAAATATATTTGGTTCTTCTTTTTTTGTAAGTTTTATAACAGGTTTAAGAGGTGGCAGCGGTGGTCAAATCTTTCCAGCCCTTTTTAAAACTCTTGGTCTTGATACTCGTAAAGCAATTGCCGCTTCATTAACTGTATCAATTTTTACTGCCTTTGGCGCTATTCCAATATACTGGCATAGAGGGAACATACCATGGTTATCAGGGCTTTATGTTCTGATAGGTTCAATAATAGGCGCAAGGATAGGGAGTAAAGTTTCATTAAAAACAAAATCTATTCGCTTAGAGATTGGACTTACAATACTTAGTATAGCTCTTGCTTTTGGTGTAATTTATAAAGCGTTGCAATAGAAAACGGGGAAGCTTACAAGAAAGGTAAAAAGTGATTTCTGAAAACAAAAAAATCGTTATGTTGACAGGCCCCGGATTTGAGGATTTAGAATTTTGGGTAGTTTATATGAGGATGATTGAGGAAAGAGCAGATGTTAAAATTGTTGGCTTGAAGAAGGCTGAAGAATATTTAAGTAAAAGCGGCGGTTTAAAAGTAAAAAGCGAATTTGAGGCATCGGAGATTTCTCCCGAAGAAATAAGCGCAGTTCTAATTCCCGGGGGTTGGGCTCCCGATAAACTAAGGAGAGATGAAAAAATTTTAAATCTGGTCAGAAAGGTTCATGAAAATGGCGGCTTAATAGGAATGATTTGTCATGCAGGTCTGGTTGGAATTTCAGCCGGCATTGTTGAGGGCAAGAAAGCCACAGGTTCGCTGGGAATTAAAGACGATTTGGAAAATGCAGGTGCCATCTGGATTGATCAGCCGGCTTTCAGAGAGGGTAATATCGTCTGGGGGCGGGTTGTAAAAGATATACCATTTTATTGTAGAGAGTTAGTCGAAGCACTTCAAACAAAAGCAGAGAAATAATTCTAGCGGTTTTGAGGAATATTTTTTCTTCAAGGGCTTTGTGAGATTATTGAAAGCTGAA
>Ga0315548_1003446_pt1 | contig 11867 bp, 11 predicted proteins | sample SalMarSW160110MG_2_FD_202540 | JGI IMG/M metagenome (GOLD analysis project Ga0315548, IMG submission 202540) | Salt marsh sediment microbial communities from the Plum Island Ecosystem LTER, Massachusetts, United States - Salt Marsh Sediment SW1601-110 ... | reverse complement strand
AAACGGAATATCAAAGGTCTCGCTAGTGCTGAGTTTGGAGAGGGGGACAAAGGGGGTGAGGTAAAGCTAATACGGGAGAACCTGAAACAGGCTGACTGTATCTTATTTGGTGGCCACGTGCAGCCCCACGATGCCGAACCAGAGCGGGCGGTAGGTGACTTCTTCAAACCCGGCCTTGAGGAGCATCTCCCGGACCTCCTCCGGCCCGTAGAAGCGGGACATGGACTCGGCCAGGTAGCGGTAGGCGGCGCGGTTACGGGATATCAGCGTGCCCACCGGCTGCGCCACGAGACGCATATAGAGGTGGAAGAGCCAGCGCATGACGGGGTTACGCGGCTGGCTGGAGTCGACGATGACGTAGCGGCCGCCCGGCCTCAATACCCGCCTGACCTCGGCCATATGGGGCAGGCGCAGCTGGTTCTTGTAGGTGAGGTTGCGGAAGGCGAAGGAAATCCCCACGCAATCGAAATGACCGTCGGGGAAGGGCAGGTTGGCGGCGTCGCCGTTGATGAACTTGATACGCTCGAAGACCCCGGCGCGGTAGGCCTTGCGCCTGGCCAGCTCCAGCATGGGCTGGCTGTAGTCCAGCCCGGTGATGGCGACGCCTCCGGGGGCGAGGCGGGCCAGGTGCACGCTGAGGTCGCCGGTGCCGCAGCCCAGGTCGAGCACCTGCTTCGGTTTATCTTCAAGGCACACCCGGGCCGCCAGGCGCCGCCAGCGTCGGTCCATCCCCCAGGTCACCAGGTGGTTGATAAGGTCGTAGCTGGGGGGCACCGCCTCGAATATGCCGTGCAGGGGGCGGGGCTGTGGGAATATCTCGTTATTTTCCATGCTCGTTCTAAGTTGCGCCGGCGATGATGTAGCCGACGGCCATCAAGAGCTGTGTCAGCAGCACCACCATGACGTTGGCGGCCATGCCCGGCACGAGTTTAGCGGGGTCGTCGTGGTGAAAGGCGCCGTGAACCGCCTTTATGGCCAGCGGCAGTGTCAGCAGCCCCAGCAGCGCCCAGACCGGCATGACCCCGCCGGCCACCCACCCGGCAATCCAGAGGTATACGGCCAGGGAGGCCGCCGCGTAAAAGAAGGCCGTACGCCGCTGGCCGATGGTGATGACCAGCGTCTTGCGCCGGGCCTGCTTATCGGCCTCGGCGTCGGGGAACTCGTTAAGTAATAGTAAATTGTGCACCAGCAGGCCGGAGGGAATCGCCGCCGCCAGCAGCTCCCAGGTATAGTGGCCCGCCTGAGCGAAATACATCCCCAGCACGGGCAGGGTGCCCATGCCGGCCCCGGCGGCCCACTCCGGCCAGGGGCGCTTGAGGATATAGGGGCTGTAGAGCAGGATGAAGAAGGCCGCCACCAGCAGGAGCGGCAGCAGCTCCCACCCCTGTACCACCGTGAAATAGATGCCGATGGGCACGGCCAGTATCAGCGCGCTCAAGCCCAGCCAGAGTACCTGCCGCGGCTTGAGCAGCCCGGCGGGCAGAATACCGCTCCCGCCGCTGAAGGGTGTGCGGTGGGCGACCAGGTCGACGCCGCTTTTATAATCGAAATAATCATTGAGGGTGTTGACGCTGATATGGGCCAGCAGCAGGCCGGCCCCGGCGAGGCAGGCGTAGCCGACGTGGGCGACACCGTCGTACCAGGCGATGGCGCTGCCCAGAAAGGCCAGCACCACGGTCAGCGTGAGGAACTGGGGGCGGGTCTCCAGGAGCCAGACTTTGATGCCTCTCAATAGAGTCCTTTCTCGGCCGGAGGCCGCGGCATTGGCTGTATTATACCACAGGCGGGGGCGGCCTTTACGTGTCGATAATCGGCCTGGCACCGGGGGCGGTGGGCCCGTCGTAAGCGAACTCCTGGCCGCCCATGGTCTTGGTGAAGCGGGGCGAAAGCAGGATGGCGTGGAAAAGGACGGGCTTATCGATGCGCCGAAAGTTGAGCGGGCAGTGCACCAGCCCCTTGGGAATGAAGATGATGGTGGGCTTATCGATGACGCGCTTCTCCTCCTCCTTGCCGATGCTGAAGTCTATCTCCGCCTGGAAGGAACTGAACAGGTCGGGCAGCTCGCCCCCCAGGAAGATGAGGTACTCGTCAAAGTCGTGGGTGTGGGGCTCCTTCTCCAGGTAAATCGGCTCGATAAAGAGCTGCCAGCCCATGTTGAGGTTGGCCCCGGGTATCTGGCGGGCGCCCCGGAAATAGGCCTGCGGCCCGGCCACGGCCGGGAGGTTGGAGGGCTCCTTGAAATCGGTGAGGAAAAATTTGTCGTACTTGGATGCAGACATAATTTGCAGGCTCCTTCGCTTGATTTATTTTATACGCCGCGAGGCCGGCGGCGCTCAATCACGCCTCATTCCTTTTTGGGGTGATTAACGATATAATCATAATAATATTTACCATCAATTTATCCGATAGGGGCGGGAATGTCAAAGGCAGGGGAGCGCTTTACATAACTTATGGACACGACCGCGACAAGCATTACCGACCTCACCGCCGGCCAACTCCGGGGGCTGGTGGCCTCGCTGGGCGAGCCTAAATACCGGGCGGGGCAGCTTATGGCCTGGGTCTACCGGGGACTGGCGGCATCCTACGACGAGATGACCGACCTGCCGCTGGCCTTCCGCCGCCGGCTGGCCCAAGAAGTAGGGCTCTCCGGTCTGGAGCCGCTGGAGGAGGCCGCCGGGCGGGACGGCACCGTCAAGGCACTTTTCCGCCTGCACGACGGGCAGACTATCGAGGCGGCGCTGATGCCCGGCGGCAACCGCTTCACCGTCTGCGCCTCCACGCAGGTGGGCTGCGCCGTCGGCTGCCCCTTCTGCGCCACCGGCCAGCAGGGCTTCGTACGCAACCTCACCCCCGGCGAGATTATCGACCAGGTGCTCTACTTCGCCCGCTGCCTGAAACAACAGGACAGGAAAGTGGACAACATCGTCTTCATGGGCATGGGCGAGCCGCTGGCCAACTACGCTGCCCTGATGCAGGCCATCACCATGCTGAACGCCCCGGAGGGCTTCGGGCTGGGGGCGCGCAGCATGACCGTCTCCACGGCCGGGCTGGTGCCGGGTATCCGGCGGCTGGGGCGGGAAAGGCTCCAGGTGGGGCTGGCCGTCTCCCTCCACGCCCCGGATGATACCCTGCGTAATAAGCTCGTCCCCCTCAACCGCAAATATCCCCTGGAGGCCCTCCTCGCCGCCTGCCGAGAATACTGCCAGACGAGTGGGCGGCGGGTAACCTTCGAGTATATCCTCTTCAAAGGTATCAACGATTCTATCACTCAAGCGCGGGCCCTGGCCGGGCTCCTCAAGGGACTCAACTGCCACGTCAACCTCATCCCGGCCAACGCCACCGCTGACCCGAAGTACCAACCGCCTGCTCAAGCCGCCGTCCTCGCCTTCGGGCGGGAGCTGCGGCGGCTGGGCATCAACGCCACGCTGCGCCGGTCGCGGGGGCGGGATATCGCCGCCGGCTGCGGGCAGCTCCGGAGCAGGTTCGAAAAAGGGGCCAGCCCCGCCGCCGAAGAAAGGAAACGTGTCTAGTCATGGTATCCTCTGGCTGATATTCGGCGTTACGGTGCCGGTGATGCTAGTGCTCGACCTGGGCGTCTTTCACCGTAAGTCCCACACCATTGGCGTCAAGGAGGCGCTGGCCTGGAGCGCCCTGTGGATTGGGGTCTCACTCCTCTTCAACCTGATAGTCTACCTGCTGCTGGGGCCGGACAAAGCGCTCAAGTTCCTCACTGGCTATCTCGTCGAGAAGTCCCTGAGTGTAGATAACCTCTTCGTCTTCCTGCTGATATTTACCTATTTCGGCGTGCCCGCCGCCTATCAGCACAAGGTGCTTTACTGGGGCATCATCGGGGCGCTGGTGATGCGCGCCGTCTTCATCGGCTCCGGCGTGGCACTACTCACCAGTATCCAATGGATTATTTATATCTTCGGGGCTTTTCTCATCCTTTCGGGTATCAGGATGGGCGTTCAGAAGGAAATGAAGCTCAACCCGGAGCATAACCTGGGACTGAGGCTCCTGCGACGGTTCGTGCCGGTAAGCTCCGCCTACGACGAAGGCAGGTTTATCACGCACGCCGGAGGCCGCCGCATGGCGACGCTGCTCTTTCTGGTGCTGGTGGTCATTGAGACGACCGATATCGTCTTCGCCGTCGATTCTATACCGGCCATCCTGGCAATATCGGTAGACCCTCTTATCGTCTACACGTCCAATATCTTCGCCATCCTGGGCCTGCGGGCGCTCTATTTCGCCCTGGCCGGCATCACCGGCAAGCTGAGGTTCCTGCACTACGGCCTGGCGGCCATCCTAGTCTTTCTGGGGTTGAAGATGTTACTGGATGAGTTCGTCGGGATATCCATCGGCGTCTCGCTGGGGGTGGTGGGGGGACTGGTCGTCGCAGCGGCGCTGGCATCGCTTCTCTGGCCACGCCGCGAGCTGGAGCGCTGGCAAGACTAGGCTTTCGGCTTGCGGAAGAGCCAGTTGCGCAGCAGCAGCGGCGGGATGATGGTGGTCAGCAGGCTCATCATCACCAGGGCGGCGTAGGTGTCCTGGCCAATCCAGCCCTTGGAGAGCCCGATGAGGGCCACAATCATGGCCACCTCGCCGCGGGGGACCATCCCCATGCCGATAACCGCCGAATCCCTCAGGGTATAGCCGAACAGCTTGGCCGGCAGCCCGCAGCCGATGGACTTGGTGGCGATGGCCACCCCGGAGAGGGCCAAGATGAAGATGATAATGTGCCCGTTTAAGACGTGCACGTCGAGGAGTACCCCCAGGGAGATGAAAAATATAGAGGCGAAGATAATCTTGAGGTGCTCGGCCCCCTTGTGAAAGATGTCGCCCCGTTTGAGCTCCATGCTGGCGAAGGCCACCCCGGCCAGGAAGGAGCCGACAACCGCCGAGAGCCCGGCGGCCTCCGCGCCGATGCTGTAGAGGAAGGCAATCATCATGGCGAAGATGAAGATGGACTGGGGGAATTTTTTGGCTACTCTGGTACCGTCGAACCAGAGCATTACCCGCCTAAGCAGTATGCGCACCGGGATGGCCCCCACGACAAGAAAGCCGATGGCCTTGCCCAGGTTGGCCAGCAGGGCCAGGGAGTCCAGCGAGCCGCCCACCAGCTGCTCGGAGAAGGACAGCGCCAGCAGCGCCAGCACGTCGTCGATGATGGCCGCCCCCATCACGGCCCGTGCCGCCCGGGTCTGCAGCTTGCCCATCTCCTCCAGGACGTTGGCGGTAATAGCGATGGAGGTGGCCGTGGAGGCGGTGCCGATGAAGATGGCGGCGTTGGTATCGAAGTCGAAGGCCTGGGCGATAAAATAGCCGCCCACCCAGGGGATGATAATCCCCACGAGGGCAATCACCAGGTAGCGGGGCTTGGTGATATCCTTCAGCTCGAACTCCAGCCCGATGGTGAAGAGCAGGACGACGGCCCCGAGGTGTGCCAGCGAGGAGACGAAGTCGGTATAGGTCACCAGGCCGAGCAGGGAAGGGCCGACGATGACCCCGGCGATGATGATGCCGACGACGGCCGACTGGTTGAAGCCGTAAGCCAGCAGGTAGCCGGCCAGGGCGACGAACATGAGCAGGCTCATCTGAAACTCGACGCTGGCCAGGATGTTCTCTATCATCCAGCCCCCCTGGTTGAAATCCGATGCTACCATGTTATCACATTTATTGCCGGTAATATATATGACCTAATTCACTTATCATCTGGCGGAATACGAAGCTCCCGCCGACTTGACATGAGGTGCCGTGAAGCCTACTATTTTGGTAGGCGATTAATCAGGGATTGACATAAACCTGGGCAACTGATGCAAGCGACCCGGCTCCCCGACGGGGAGCGGTATTCTACAAAGGGGCAGTTTCATTATTTATCAGACAGGGGGTAAACATGATTGCAAAAGAGAAGCTGGTGAAAGTCGTCGGTGCCGGCGGCGTGAGTTACGACCCGGCCGCCCTTGACGAATACTCCCGCGACGTGAGCTTCGTCAACGCCATCAAGCCGGTATGCGTGGTCAGGCCCAGGAATGCCGGCGAAGTACAGAAGATAGTGAATCTGGCCAATGAGACCCTCACGCCCCTGGTGCCGGTGAGTTCCGGCCCGCCCCATTTCCGGGGCGATACCGTCCCCGGCATCGGCGGGGCGATTGTGGTGGATTTGAGCGGCATGAAGAAGATAATCAATGTCGACCGGGCGCGCCGGGTGGCCATGGTCGAGCCGGGGGTGACCTTCGCCGAGCTCATCCCGGCGGTGGAGAAGGCGGGCATCCGGCTCAACCTGCCGCTGCTGCCGCGGAAGACCAAGACCGTGGTCGGCAGTTTGCTGGAGAGGGAGCCGGTCATCATGCCCAAGTACCAGTGGGACATCTCCGACCCGCTGGCCTGCGTCGAGGTTATCTTCGGCAGCGGCGACGAGTTCCGCACCGGGCAGGCGGCCGGGCCGGGTACCGTCAAGGAGCAGTGGCAGGTCGGGGGCGTGCAGAAGGCCCCCTACGGGCCGGGCATAGCCTCCTGGCACCGGCTCATCCAGGGGTCGCAGGGGACGATAGGCATCGTAACCTGGGCCTCGATGCGGTGCGAGCTGCTCCCCAGCCTCGAAGAGCCCTTCGTGGTCGGCTCGTCCGACCTGGCGGCGCTGCTCGAGCTGACCGCCTGGCTGGTAAGGCTGAGGATGGCCAACGAGTGCTTTATCCTCAATAATACCAATCTGGCGGCCATTTTCGCCAGGAAGTGGCCCGGCGACTACCAGCGTATCAAGGACTCGCTACCCACCTGGATTCTCTTCTACACCGTGGCCGGCTACGAGTACTTCCCGGAGGAGAGGGTCAGCTCCCATATCAAGGACATTACCGATATCACTCAGCGGCTGGGGGTAGAGGCCGTCCGGGCCGCCGGTGAGGTCTCCGCGGGCGAGATACTCAAGGCCGTGCAGCGGCCTTCCGCCGAGCCTTACTGGAAGCTACGCTACAAGGGGGCCTGCGAGGACGTGCTCTTCCTGACCATCAACGACCGGCTGGAAGGCCAGGTCGCGGTGATGAACGAGCTGGCGGAGATAGCCGGCTACCCCACCTCGGACATGGGCGTCTACATCCAGCCGATAGTGCAGGGCACCGGCGTTCACTGCGAGTTCAACCTGTTCTACGACCCCGCCAACGCCAGCGAGGCGAGCCGGGTCAAGGGGCTGGCCACCTCGGCCGTGAAAGAGCTGATGGCCTCAAACGCCTTCTTCTCCCGGCCGTACGGCGAGAATGCCGGGATAATCTTCAACCGGGACGCGGCCAGCCTGGCCGTTCTCAACAAGCTCAAGGACATGTTCGACCCCAAACACGTCATGAATCCGGGGAAAGTGTGCTTTTAGGCGCGCCGGGAAAAGCCGATTACTACTAAATGATTAGGAGGGAGCCAAGATGGGACTGGAACAGTATCAGGGCGATATGGAGATGTGCTGCCGGTGTTCGGCCTGTAAATTCATCCCCATGCAGAAGGTGAAGGGGAGCGCATTTTCCTACGCCTGTCCCAGCATAGCCAGATATAACTTTCACGCCTATTCGGGCGGCGGCCGGTTGAATATCGGGGCGGCGATGTTGAAGAACGGGTTCAAATACACGGATAAGCTCCTCGATGTAGTCTATAACTGCCAGCTGTGCGGCGCCTGCGGCGTCTCGTGCAACTACGCCATGGACATGGAAGTGTTGCAGCCCATCACCGAGTTCCGTCTGAAATGTGTCGCCGACGGCAAGACCAACCCCGCCTTGGATAAGGTCATCGCCGGTCTGCGTAAGACGGGCTCGATGGTAACCGCCAGGGGCAAGCGCGGCGACTGGGCCGCCGGGCTCAACCTGAAGGACGCCGCCAGAGAGAAGGTGGACGTGCTCTATCACGTCGGCTGTCTCACGAGCTACGATAAGGATATGCAGAAGCTGGCCAGGGCCGCCGTGAAGATACTGCAGAAGGCGGGCGTCAATTTCGGCATCGCCGGCAATGCCGAGACCTGCTGCGGTGGCCGGGCCTACCAGATGGGATACGAGGAGGACTTCCTCAACCAGGCGAAGAAGAACCTGGCCATGATTAAAAAGGCCGGCATCAAGACGCTGGTGACCAGCTGCGCCGACGGCTACCAGGCCTTCAAGGTACTCTACGACAAGTACAATCTCAAGGGCGACCTGGAGGTGCTGCACATCTCGGAATACATCGCCCGGCTGATTGAGGAAGGCAAGCTCAAGCCGCGACGGAAGGTCAATCTCTCGGTTACCTACCACGACCCGTGCCGTCTGGGCCGGCTGGGCGAGCCCTGGGTACACTGGGAAGGCAAGAAGGTACCCGGGGACAGGTTCGTCTTCGACCCGCCCAAGGAGTACCGGCGGGGCACCAAGGGTGTCTACGAGCCGCCCCGCGACGTTCTCAAGGCTATACCCGGCCTGAAGCTGACCGAGATGACCCGCATCAAGGAGTACTCCTGGTGCTGCGGGGCAGGAGGCGGCGTCAACGAGTCGAATCCCGATTTCGCCCTCTGGACGGCGCAGGAGCGTATCGACGAGGCCGTGGCCACCGGGGCCGAGGCCATCGTCAGCGCCTGCCCCTGGTGCGAAAAGACCCTGGGCGAAGCCGTCAAAGAGAGCAGCAGCGCCCTCAAGGTATACGACATTGTCGAACTCGTCGAGAAGGCAATCTAAGAAGGGAGATAATGAGTCATGGCTCTCAGCAAAGAAGTATATAAGGAATTCGAAGCGGTGGTGGGAGAGGAGAATATCTGCGACGACCCGGTCATTATGCCGGCGTACTACGGCACCGAGTTCGCCGCGGTAATACTTCCCGGGGATACGGCGGAAGTCCAGGCGGTCGTCAGGCTGTGCAACCGCCACAAGATAATTTTCCGCCCCATCTGCACCGGATGGACGGGGATGTTCCCCAAGGGCTGCGTCCTCCTCGACCTGAGAAGGATGAACCGCATTGTCGAAATCAACGAGAAAAACATGTACGCCGTGGTCGAGCCGTACGTTATCTCCTCGGAGTTGCAGGCCGAGCTCTTCAAGCGTGGCCTGAATTTCTGCATCAAGGGCGCCGGCACCAACTGCTCGGCGATGCTGCGCGGCCACGGGCACATGGACCAGACCACCAGCGGCGACGACCGCAACCACCTGGCCATCGAATGGGTCACCCCGGAGGGCAACATCGTCAGGACGGGGGCGCTGGGTTCTGCCGACGAGTGGTTCTGCGGCGACGGGCCCGGCCCGTCGCTGCGTAGCATCCTTACCAGCGCCGTGCCGCCCGGCGTGACGCCGGGGGTATTTACCAAGGCCGCCGTCAAGCTCTATCACTGGCCGGGGCCGGCCGCCTACCCCATCGAGGGGGTATCGCCGCATTACCAGCTGAGCGAAATACCGCCCAACATGATGGCGCGCTACTATAGCTTCCCCTCCGTGGAGAAGATGTGGCAGGCGGAGCTCAAGATAGGCGAGGCCGAGATTGCCTTCGAGCTGATGGGCTTCAACATCTCGATGGTGGCCGCCAACATCACCACATCCAACGAAGAAGAGGAAGAGACCTTCAAGCGCCTCAACGCCGAGGTACAGGGCCCCGGCTTCTTCGTCATCATCGCCGGCAACTCCGCGGCGGACTTCGCCTACAAGAAAAAGGTGCTGGAAAAAATCGTCAGCGAGGCCGACGGCAGGTCCCTTAAGGCCGCCGAAGACCCCCGCATCGAGGGCATCCTGATGTGCCAGTGCACCCGCATCTCCGCCTCCATCCGGGAGACCTTCCGCAACGGCGGGGCCTTCAACTCCATCCCCATCATGGGCCAGCGCGACCTGACCATCAAGTGGGCCATCGGGGCCGGCAAGGCCAAGGAGCCCCTGATTAAGAAGGGCTATATCGTGGACGACGGCGGGGCCTTCTTCGGCTGGGGCGTCGAGCAGGGACACCTGGGTAAAACGGAGATTTTCTGCAAGTTCGACCCCCAGAACGCCGAGGCCAAGGCGGCCGTGGAGGGATGGCAAAAACAGGAGACCGAGCGGGCCTTCAAGGAGAGCTACTTCGCCTCGACGATGGGCCCACAGGACGAGATAGGGCCGGCCCTGCTCAACTACCACCTGTGGTGGAGCAAGCTCACCAAAGCCATCGACCCCAACGGCGTCTCGCCGGAGGGAGGCTCGCTGGTCTAGCTCCAGGCCCGGTACGGTAAGAACAAATTAATATAAGTGTAAACGGCACCCCCGGCATAATCCGGGGGTGCGGCTTTTTGGCGGCACCAAAAAATCAGTTGACAATAGTCCCGCATTGGGCTATATTAATACGTTATTTGGCCAGTTAGCCTCTACCCGCCGCCGGGAAAGGAGAGTGCCTCATGGGAGTACGCGTTTGTTCCTACAACATCGAGTGGTTCAACCACCTCTTCAACACCGATAACAGCCTGAAAAGCGGCACCCAGGAGCAGAAAAGGCTCAAGGCCGTCAAGAACGTCCTGACGCGAATCGACCCCGATTTCCTCGGCATCGTCGAGGCGCCCAACTCGTCCGCCGACGGGACACAGTCGACCGTCGTCAAGCTGGAGAATTTCGCCCGCTTCGCCGGTCTGCGCATCAGTAAGGCGCTGGTCGGCATCATCTCCGGTGGGACTCAGGAAATCGCCGCCATGTACGACCCGGCCAAACTGACCGTTACCCACGCCCCCGGCGGGAGGGCCAGCAGCAAGGGCAACCCGCCCTTCGACGCGGTATTTTACTACGATACCGATAATGACGGCATCGACGAGGTCTACAAACATTACCGTCCTCCCCTGGAGGCCCGCGTTAAGGTTGTACCGACCGGGGCCGAGTTCTACGTAATTATCGCCCACGCCAAGTCCAAAGGCATTTTCGACAGCATGGACATGATGCACTGGCAGCGGGAATCCACCCGCAGCCGCCTGAAGCTCTACGCTGAGTGTCGCTGGATTCGCCGGCGCGTCGACGAATGGCTGGATAAGGGGAGGCACGTTACCGTCATGGGTGATTTCAACGACGGGCCGGGCATGGACTACTACGAGGCCCGGTACGGGCGCAGCGCCGTGGAGATTGTCATGGGGGATATCTTCGAGCCGGATAAAATCCTCCGCAACTACTGCGGCATGCCCGAGTGGACGGCCCGGGGGTGGAAACCGGCCTCGGCCAGGTTCAAGGAGCGCATGACCGGGGACAATGTCAACGTGCTCATCGACCATATCCTGGCCTCGCCGGGCCTGCCGGTAGCCGGCGCCGCCGCGCATAAAATCTGGAACCCGTACGAGGACGACGACGCCAGGGCCTTCAAAGGCGATTTGCTGGACGCCTCCGACCATTTCCCAATTACCCTCGACCTGGATATATAGTCCGGATAGCGGTAGTATCTTCGGGTTTCAAGATTCCTCATCCGCCCGCGAAAGCAGGGGATTGACGAATGAATTTAGTATATTATAATATTATAATATACTGGTACTATCCCGGGCGGAGAAATAGAGCATCAAGTGGCAGATAGTCGCGGAAACAAAGTATTGAGCCTGCAGGCCGAGCTGTGCAAGTCCCTGTCCGACCCGAAGCGCCTGCAGATAATCCAGGAGCTGCGCGGCGGCGAAAAGGCCGTCAGCGAGCTGGCCGGAATACTCGGGCTGAAGCAGTCCAATACCTCGCAGCACCTGGCCGTGCTGCGCCGCATCGGCGTCATTACCCCCCGCAAGGAAGGCAACGCCGTCTATTACCGGCTGGCCGATGTCAAGATAGCCGAGGCCTGCGACCTGGTGCACGAGGTCATCGCCGACCAGCTGCGCCGGAGCCAGCGGCTCTCCAGCCTGATGTAGCGCCGAAAAAGGAGGAGTGAAGAAAAATGGGTATAAGCACCAGGAAGCTACGCGC
>Ga0315548_1003443_pt1 | contig 11874 bp, 8 predicted proteins | sample SalMarSW160110MG_2_FD_202540 | JGI IMG/M metagenome (GOLD analysis project Ga0315548, IMG submission 202540) | Salt marsh sediment microbial communities from the Plum Island Ecosystem LTER, Massachusetts, United States - Salt Marsh Sediment SW1601-110 ... | reverse complement strand
ACCGAAATAGCCAATCAGCCACGGGCAAAAACACTCCCGCTGCTTGATTCCCATCGTATCAAAGGCACAGCCGTCCGAATCAATGCCCACAAAAAACTTATGCTTCGGCTTAAATTCTTTCAAAGCTTTTGCTGGGTCAACATCAGCCATTTTATTCTCCTGTAAATCCTCAAATCCTGAACGGGCTTCTCATACTCCGCTAAAGGCAGAGAAGCCACCATCCACAGGGACGACAACTCCGGTTACAAATTTTGCTGCATCGCTCAATAACCACATAACGGTTCCGATTAGGTCTTCCGGCTGGCCGAATCTACCCATTGGCGTATGCTCTATAATTATCTTACCGCGGTCGGTCAACTCGTCGGTCTTTTTATCTATCAGCAGGAAGCGGTTTTGTCCCGTCAGGAAAAATCCAGGTGCAATGGCATTAACACGAATATCTTTCGAATAGTTCTGACAGACGTGCACTGCCAGCCACTGTGTAAAATTGCTAACCGCCGCTTTTGCTGCTGAATATGCCGGTACTTTCGTCAGAGGACGAAATGCGTTCATGCTTGATATGTTGAGTATTACTCCCCTGCCTTTTTTGGCCATATTCTCTGCCATAACCTGTGTCGTAAGAAACATACCGAGAAAATTCAAATCGAATACGGAGCGTATCGCCTCAGCAGGCAAATCAAAGAACGACAAATCCTCCGAAGTGGTCGCTTCTTCCCTATTGCCGCCGACGCCATTAATCAAAATATCGATTTCACCAAGCTCTGTCGTAATTATTTCACGGGCATGTTCGAGACTCTCTTTATTCAGCACATCGCATTGAATCGCAACAGCTCGGCCACCTTTGGATTTAATTTCGTCAGCCACTTTCTTTGCATGGGCCTCGGTTAAACTCAGCACGGCGATTTTTGCCCCGGCTTTGGCAAGCGCCCTGGCCATCATTCCACAGAGAACCCCGCCGCCGCCGGCTACCACAATCACTTTTCCTTTAATGTCAAATAGCTCTTCCATATCACACTTTAACCGTCCCTTATCACACGTTACCAATTTGAGTTTTTAAACATCTTTATCCGTTCATCATCGTATTGTTTCATCTGAGCGTCATAATATTCTACAAGTTTAACATCTTTTTGTCTTTCGGCAATCTTCTGTAAGTAGAGAGATATACTATACGCCGATGCAATTCTGTGAAAATAGCCGTCCTTTTTAGCATAAAGCCCCTTATTTTTTACAAAGTCGTCGAGATAACTCCGGCAAAAATTATTGATTCGGCCTCTCAGTTCGCCAAATCGCAACGCGGGCATTATCAGGTGCAACGCAGCCTCAGACGGATTCAAATCAAATGCCCTGATAGCAAAATCAAGCCCCTGCTGCCTCTCGGCTTCTGTCCGCCCGTACAAAAACCTATGATGGGCTTTGATAAGGTTCATAGAGAAATCATCCGGGTATATTGTCCCGCCATTGAATATACCCTCGATAAGCTCCTTACCGCGGCCGGTTCTTTTGTCAACGAACAGTTTTTGTTTGTTGTCAAAGAAAACAAGGACCCAATTGGGGTCGCTTCCAAGGGTTTTTACAAAAGGTTCATCAAAATTAGTCAAAGGTATCAGGGCCACCCAGATATTGCGCTCTCTTAGCTGCTTATCTATCCACTGGCCAATCTTCGCATAATCAGTGGCGCTCAATTTATCCCCTTTGGCCTCAGCATTCTGAACAATTGATTCTGCCCACAGAATGTCCCGCAAGTCTGCAAAGACTTTGGCCTTATAGGCAGCTTGTGCCCTGCCGTCTATGAATAACTGCAGAGGTATTCGGCCCGTATTCGGGTCGGGCACCTGCCCCCAGGCAATAAAGCCCCCCTCAGTCCAATAATTGAACATTTCCCCTTTCAGCTCGTTGTCTCTTATAAACTTGCAGGCACGAAATGGTTTAAAACCAGAGAAAGTCATCCGCATAAAAACGGAAGTAAATTTTGGGTCTTTTGGCCACGGGTCCAGATAAACACGCTTGAATTTAAGCCCGAACCAGACAGTGAAAGTTAAAACTGCTGCGGTAACAACAAGGACAAAAAATATTTGTAAATTGTATGTAACTGCCTGGACAATCGTGCGCTCTTGCTTGCATAAGTTGCGCACACGAATCATCTGGCTAATGAGCATCGCTATAAGCGGGCAGGTCGTTATCGCAGCGATAGGAATAAACCGTCGGAAACGGATAGACATATAAACTGTCAGGGCAGCAATAACTACCAGGGCAATGTCAATTCGCGGCCATTGAAATTCGTCGTCGCTTTGCTGTCCCGTCAGCGCCTTTAGGCGTCCCTCTTTGGAGGATGGCCAAGTCCATTGTGAGGAATTTTGCCGAGAATGCGTTTTAACAATAAGCGGACCAATAAACAAAGTAACCAGCCAAAGGACCAGTACCACCAAAGCAATTATAAACATTACTAAAAACGGCATTTCATCACCCATAAGAGTATCCCATTCAAAAGCGCCCTTCCATTCATTAATGGTATGCCAAAGCTCGGCATCTTTGCTGAGAGTGATGGCAAAGATATGAGTTAGATTTGCCAGGTGAAAGGGACTAATCACAATCATTATTACAAGAGCAGCAATTCCGGCGGCGATGCTGTGTACCACGCCCTTCAGACCGATAGAAACAAATCTTCCGGGGAAAAATCTCGTTATGAAGTTCAGAATGACAAACGGCAGAAGCATTATGAAAGCGTAAATGTACCCGCCGTGGACATTACACCAGAAAATTATCAGCGGAACGATAAGCCAGATATACAAAACGTTCCGATAGGTGGCAAGAACAAGCACGAGCAGAAAAACGGCTGTCAGCATGTTTGACATGTCCGCCGGACGAATGGATAAGAAACTACGGCTCACAAACATTGCAAAGCAGGCACAAGCTGCTGAAAGAACCCGGCTGGCACCCAAATTAACGCCTGCGAAGAAAACACAAATTACGGTGACTATATAAATCGCGAACTTCAGGTAAACCAACGAATTGAATGAAAGGTCTTCTGCATCTGCCAGCATAGACTTATGGGTCAACCAGTAAAAGAGCTTATGCGTCAGCCAGTTCTGATTAATCCAGCCCGTAGGGTGCCAGTACTTGACTGTCTCGGTGTCGAATTGTTTCGCAATCCACCTGGCCGATTTAGGCCAGCTTTCGATATCCTCGCGGGTTGGGCCCGCTTTGCGTGAGTTTGTGCTGAAGGGCTCAACTGTGCTTACCCCCTGGTTGATAAGATGTCGGCCACAGGCCATTGCAATCCAGGTATCGCCCCCGTGAATCATATGTGTGCAAGCGTAACAGGCGAAAATGACCATTGCCGCCCAGCTTAATACGAGCAACCATTTGGATAAGATACAGCGTTTCCTGGTTTCTATTGACTCATCCATTATTCTATTGGCGAAGTTTACCCGCCATCCGTGTGGTGGGATTAGAGATAGTCAGGCAATTTTTTCCCCAGCGGTTTTCGCTCGAATCTCATAAATATCGGCAGGCCATCTTCACCGACGGTAATAGGTGCCTCACCCTGAACCAAAGGCCGAACGTAATCACGCATCGCATCAGTAATATGATTGCCACTATCATTTATAAACTCTTTTGGCACCTTCTTTTCGCCGTTGGCCACGTCTCGCAATTCCGCCAGACCTGTCGTGCATTTATACTCTGGCCCTTTTTCGCGGACCAGCGTTACCATCTTGCCGTTGACACCATCGAGCGCATACTTTACCGCCATCTGTCCGCACATATAGGCCTCGTTTACATCGGTCAGCGATGCAAAGTGCATAGCGCTTCGCTGATTGGTGCCAAGCAAATTGAAGCGTGCCTTTATCTTAACTTCCTTCTCAATCACCGCCTTGAGCATCGCGGCTACACCGCCTAATTGAACATGGCCGAAACTGTCCCTGGCAAATGCCCCTTTGTCAGCGGTGATATATTCGCCTTTCTCATTCTTAAGGCCTTCGCCGGTAACGATAAAGACCCTGCCTAATTTCTTTAGCACTTCGTTGACATCATTGACAAGCTTATCGAATGAAAATGCTGCTTCGGGCATATATACAAGATGCGGTGCATCCTCATCGCAGCGATGTGCGAGACCAGTCGCCGCTGCTATCCAGCCGGCATTTCTACCCATCACCTCTAAAATTGTGCAGGTATCCGTGGTATAAAGTGCTTCTGTATCCCGCCCCGCTTCCATAGCACAGGTTGCGACATATTTTGCAACACTCGGATAGCCCGGGCAATGGTCGGTAAAGGCCAAATCGTTATCGACCGTTTTCGGAATACCGATACAAACCAGCTCATAGCCGGCATCGGCAGCTAATTTATTGACCTTGTCGGCGGTGTCCATCGAGTCATTACCGCCGGCATAGAAAAAGTAGCGGATGTTTTGGGCCTTGAAGACTTCGAGGATTCTATCGAAATCAGCTTTTGACTCTTCAAGCGATTTTAGCTTGTATCTGCACGAACCGATAGCCGCCGCTGGCGTCTGCTTTAGTTGCTCAATAGTCTGCGGCTTTTCAGAAGAGATGTCGAATAGCTCTTCTTTGAGCACACCCAATATGCCATTGGTTGCGCCTATTACACAGCCGATTTTGCCCGATTTCATTGCTTGTTGTATCACTCCGCAGGCACTCGAATTGATTACCGCGGTCGGTCCGCCGGATTGTGCTACGATAGCATTAGGTTTCGAATCCATTGCGATTGCTCCATTAAACCTATTTACTATTGACTATTAGCTATAGACTATTTATCATTTTTAAGAAGAAATTGTCAATAATCAATTCCTTCTTCGTTGTAGTCCGCAGTCCTATGGACTCCTTGCGCAGGACGCCTTGCGGCGCAACTACGAAGGATGAATCTGTGCCGATGTAGCTCAACGGTAGAGCACGGCTTTCGTAAAGCCGGGGTTGTGGGTCCGATTCCCACCATCGGCTGTGTGAATCTTCAGGAAAAATACAATTCGCTCCAACAAATCCTCAAAGGACTGGGCAGGGTGGTTGTCGCGTACTCCGGCGGGGTCGATAGTACGTTTCTATTGAAAGCGGCTGTCGATACGCTCGGGTCTAAAAATGTATTGGCTTGTATTAGTATCGGCCCTGCCGAGCCATCCGGCCAGCTACAAAGGGCTGAAAAATTTACACAAAGTATCGGCGTGAAACTAAAGACCATCGAAACGGATGAGCTTGGCGACCCAAACTTCACTGCTAATAAGGCCGACCGCTGCTTTCACTGCAAATCCCGTATCTGTAAAATCCTCCTCGCTCTCGCCAGCCAGCAGGGCTTTGACCACGTCGTCTTCGGCGGCAATTATGACGACCTCGACGATTATCGACCAGGCAATCGAGCAATGAAAATGTTCGGCATTCGCTGTCCATTAGCAGAGGCCGAGCTTACCAAGGATGACATTCGCCAATTAAGCAGGCAAATGAATCTGCCTACGGCAGATTTGCCTTCATCGCCCTGCTTAGCATCGAGAATTGCTTATGGGCTGGAAGTTACGGAACGACGGCTGAGACAGATTGATGAGGCAGAGCAATTTCTACGGGCGCTTGGCTTTGTCGAATTTCGCGTTCGCCATCACGATTGCTTAGCTCGAATCGAGGTCAATTTGCAGGATATCGAGAAAGTTACGGCTGAGCCGACCCGCTCGAAGATAGTTGAAAAGCTAAAATCGCTCGGCTTTAAGTTCGTAACCATCGACCTGCAGGGCTACCGCACCGGCTCGTTGAACGAAACGTTATCAGAACAACAAAAGCAGGAAAATCTTTAGTAAACACAGCATCAAAGTACCCTTTGGCATAATTGTCTTTTTGGCGGGTTGCATACCTTAATCTTTTATGTTATAAACGTTTCTTTGAAATCGATTATCCTGAACATATTAGAGAAAAATTGATGGAAGCAACGGAACTAAAATCAGCGATATCGGAGTTGGCGGCCCGGATTGAAAAAATCCGGGACTGGCTTTGACTTGCCCAATAAAAAATCGCAACTACAAACGCTCGAAAATAAAATGAGCCAGGCGGGATTCTGGGACAATCCCAATTCGGCTCAGTCCGTTGTATCCCAGCTAAGTGCACTTAAATCGGTTATCGAACCGGTGGAAGAAATTCAGCACGAGATTAAAGATGTCCAGGAGCTGTTTGAATTAGCAGCCGATGAAGATGAGCAAAAACAGGTAGAAGAAGACCTGCACGAACTTGTCAAAAAATGTGAGCAGGTAGAACTGGCCGGCCTGCTATCCGGACCCAATGATACGAGGAGCTGCTTTTTCAGCATTCATGCCGGTGCAGGCGGCACGGAAAGCTGCGACTGGGTGAATATGCTACTCAGGATGTACACACGGTATTTCGAGCAAAATAGATACAAATTCCAGGAGCTTGATATTACTCCGGGCGAAGAAGCGGGAATTCGGTCGATAACACTGCGGGTCAGCGGCCCTTTCGCCTACGGTAAGCTTTCCTGTGAGATGGGTGTGCACCGGCTTGTGCGGATTAGCCCATTCGATGCGAACAAGCGCCGGCACACGAGTTTTGCAGCGGTGGATTGCATCCCCGAATTTGATGAGGATATTGATATCGAAATAAACGAAGAAGACCTGCGAATCGATTTTTATCGAGCCAGTGGCGCCGGCGGGCAGCATGTAAATAAAACCAGCTCAGCGGTGCGGATTACACATGAGCCGACCGGTATTGTCGTGCAATGCCAGAACGACCGAAGCCAGCACAGAAACCGGGCTGAGGCAATGAAAATGCTCAAGGCCAGGTTGTATCTGCTCGAACAGCAAAAACGAGACGAGAAAATAGCAAAACTTTACGGCGATAAGGGAGAAATCGCCTGGGGAAACCAGATACGAAGTTATGTTCTGCAGCCATACCAGATGGTCAAAGACCATCGAACAAACTTTCAAACAGGAAATGTAGATGCGGTGCTGGACGGCGAGCTCGACGGATTTGTCGAAAGCTACCTGCGGCACAGAACAAAAAATAAAGCTGTCACGAATTAAGTAAAAGGTCAGGAAAAAAATGAAAGCGATTATTGATGTTAAGATAAAAACGCAAAAGACCGATTTCGGCAGGTGCAAAACAGACTTACTCGCGATAGGACAATTCTCCGACACCAAAGTCCTGGATAAATTGAGCGCAGAGCTAAACGCTAAGCTCAAGGGCGCCATCGAACAATTGTTCAAACTTGGTGATTTCAAGGCAAAGCAGGGAACAACTGCAATTGTTTACGGCAACGAGCTTATAGCCGCCAAAAGAGTCCTGCTGGTCGGACTTGGTGACAAGAAGAAAGCAACTCTTGATACGGTTCGCATGGCGGCTGCTAACGCAGCGAATAAGGCGGTGCAGATGAAAGTAAAAACTCTCAGTCTGGCGCTGCATCGGGCATTTGGAGGGAAGCTCGATTTGTCCGCGATGGGGCAGGCTATGGCTGAAGGGACATATTTCGGCAGTTATCGCTACGATGAGTTTGTCACTGCCAGCGATGATGGACGAGTGAATTCTCTCAGCGTTGAAGTAATAGATTCCGATTCGGCAAGGGTAAGCAAAATTGACAAAAGCCTTCGCATCGGGGTTATTATTGGTAAAGCACAAAGCTATGCGCGGACGCTGTCGAATCGGCCGGCCAATGTAATAAATCCACAAGCCCTTGCAGCAGAGGCAAAAAAGCTGGCAAAAACTACAGCGGGTCTAAACTGCACGGTCTTCGACGAAAAGCAAATGGCTGCAAAGGGTATGGGCGGTGTGCTTGCAGTTGGTTCCGGCTCTCAAAGTCCTCCCAGATTTATTATTTTGAAATATAGCTCCACCAGTAAAACCGCAGGCAAAAAACCAACTGTAGGTCTCGTCGGCAAAGCTATAACTTTTGATTCCGGAGGAATTAGCATTAAGCCGGCAGCTCATATGGATGAGATGAAATTAGATAAAACAGGTGGAGTTACTGTATTAGGAACAATGAAAGCGATGGCGGAGCTGGGACTGCCTCTCAATGTATACGGTATCATTCCTTCGGCAGAGAACATGCCGGGCGGGACAAGCTACCGGCCCGGTGACATCATTACGACTTTCAGCGGAAAAACCGTTGAGGTACTAAATACCGATGCCGAAGGAAGAATGCTGCTCTGCGACGGGCTTGCTTACGCTGTCAAGCAAAACTGCGATATTGTCATTGACATAGCAACGCTAACCGGCGCCTGCAAAATTGCCCTGGGCAAGTATATGGCCGGGTTGATGGGTAACGACGAAAAACTAATGAAACAATTACAAACAGCTGCGCAGGAAAGTGGAGAGAAACTCTGGCCTATGCCAAGCGGCGATGAGTATGCAGAGGAGATGAAGAGTAAGATTGCCGACCTCAAGAATATCGGTAATAGATGGGGCGGAGCCTGCACCGCGGCGGCTTTTTTGAGGCAGTTCGTGGGTAATGCAAAATGGGCACACCTGGATATTGCCGGGACGGAAATGTCTGAAAAGGCCACAGAATATACGACGCAGGGCTCAAGTGGATTTGGTGTACGGCTGTTAACTACTTCTCTTATGAATCTGGCGGAAAGGAAAAACAAGTAATACCGATTATGAAAAAGCAAAACAAAAACATAGATACCGAACGCATCGAAAAGGCGGTCACAGAAATACTTTCTGCGGTTGGTGAAGATGCCACACGCGAAGGACTAAAGGATACACCCAAGCGAGTGGCAAGGATGTACATCGAACTTTTAGCCGGCATGCAACAGGACCCTAAAGAGCACCTTCGCAGTGTCTTTACCGAAAATTATGACGAAATTGTTTTGCTGCGTAACATACCTTTCTATAGTATTTGCGAGCATCATTTGATGCCGTTTATCGGCTTTGCTGCTGTTGCTTATTTGCCTTCCGGAGCGGTGCTTGGAGTCAGCAAGCTGGCCCGTATTGTGGATTGTTTTGCCCGCCGACTGCAGACCCAGGAACGGCTTACGTACCAGATAGCTGATTTTCTAATAAGCAGCTTAAAGCCTCGTGGCGTCGCGGTCGTGCTGGAGGCATCACACAGCTGTATGACGATTCGTGGTGTAAAGAAGCCCGGTTCAGTGATGGTGACATCAGCACTTCGGGGCTTATTCAGGAAGGACCCAAAAAGCCGAAATGAGGTTCTGAGTTTAATGCATAACGACAATAAATAAATGAGGCTTTGCGCATGCACAAAACGGCAAGACACGTGCGGTTTTCAATTAATCCTTTCTTGCCGAGCGACAGTGACGGATTTAATTCATTTGCATCCAAGCCGGCCGGTGAGGGATTATCACTATTTTTTGAATTGTTAGTGGAGGTAGCTGGTAACATCGAGCCGGCTACGGGATTTGTTGTTAATGTAACCGATATCGACAAAACCGTTCGCCAATTCGTTGTACCGCTCTTTGCCAGGCGAATAAGAGAGGATTTTCGCCGGGACAGGCATATCGGTTTTTTCCAGATAGCCGAACTATTAAAAACTGCCTGGAACCAACTGGACGATAAGTTCGGCCCGGCAAAACTAAGCAAGCTGTCTTTGAAGTTAAATCCCTTCAGGAAAATTGAAATTGATTCAGAGGACTCAAAGATGTTTTATTTTAGTGAGAGATTCGAGTTTGCTGCGACGCATAAGCTCTGGAACGAGCAATTTAGCAACGAGCGCAATTTTGAAGTCTTCGGTAACTGCGCAAATCCTACCGGCCACGGGCATAACTATGCTGTTGAGGTTATCATAAAAAAACCAATCGGTGGTGATAGCTTTTGTGTTGGCGATTTCGAGAAAATAGTGGACGATAAGCTTATAAAATTAGTTGACCATAAGAATCTAAATACTGACGTTGCTGAATTTAAAAAGACCAACCCAACCGTCGAAAATATAGCGGCTTTTGCATGGGACAGACTCGCTGGTAAATTCAGCCAGGCGCAGCTTCACTGCATTACAGTCTGGGAAACCGATAAAACATATTGCTCATACTACGGAGAGTAAGTAAGCTTTTTTATCAGGTAACAAATAACCTTATATTCTTCCTGAGGGTGATGAGCATGTTTCTTCGGAAGAAAGAATATATCTTGTTACATTCTCTTAGAGGATTAGCTAATGGCAAGAGCTATTTTCGCTGTGATATCTCTGTTCGTCTTGCCTGTCTCGGCCTGGCCGAGCCAGGACGGGTTGATGCCATCTCCATCAGTCAAGAGTGAATCAGTTTTCAAAAACTTTGTAACCTGCTCGGCCGACAAGCTCACAGATGGTGACAAAGAGCTGCGTTTTATCTCGTTTAATATTCCTAATCTTCATTATATCGAGGACAATCTGCCTTTCGAGCAGGTCAATCCCTGGCGGCTGCCAAACGAATTTGAGATTACCGATGCGCTGACTGCCGCAAAGCAGATGGGCGGCGGCGTGGTTCGCTGCTATGCACTTTCAGTACACAAGGAAGGAGACGATGAATCAATTCCCCGACATGTCCTTGGGCCCGGCAAATTTAATGAAGAGGCCTTCCAAGCCCTTGATAAGGTACTGGATGTAGCCAACAAAACCGGCGTCAGGGTGATTATTCCGTTTGTGGACAATTGGATATGGTGGGGTGGTATCGAACAATACGCTAAGTTTCGAGGCAAGAGGAAGGAGCAGTTCTGGACCGACCGGCAGCTTATTGACGACTTTAAGAAAACAATCGAGTACGTTGTTAATCGCAGGAATATATATACCGGCATCAGATACAAAGAAGACAAATCTATTTTGGCCTGGGAGACGGGAAATGAACTGCAAAGCCCGGCTGAGTGGACAAGTGAGATAGCCGGCTATATAAAGCAAATTGATGGTAATCATCTTATTATCGACGGCTTTCATACGAGTGTTCTGCGAGATGAATCAATCAATGACCCTGCAATCGATGTCGTTACTACACACCATTATGCCAAAGACTTCAAGAAAATGTTTAAACACGTTAGGATGAATCACGCGAGAACAAAAGGTAAGAAACCGTACTTTGTGGGCGAGTTTGGATTTATTAACACCAAAACTGTGCGTAAATTTCTTGATATGGTCATTGAGGAAGATATTTGTGGGGCCATGATATGGAGCTTAAGGTTTCGCAGCCGCGACGGGGGGTTCTACTGGCATTCGGAGCCTTCAGGAGGCGACAAGTTCAAGGGCTATCACTGGCCCGGCTTTGCCTCGGGCCGAGGGTATGACGAGGCCAATCTGTTGAAAGTTATGCGTGAAAAGGCGTTTAAGATTCGGGGTCTGGCAGTTCCAGCGGTTGAGGCGCCAGCAGCGCCTTTCCTGCTGCCGATAGCCGATGTTTCTGCAATCTCATGGCAGGGTTCTGCCGGCGCTCGTAGTTACGACGTAGAAAGGGCTCAGGATAAAAACGGACCATGGGTAGTAGTTGGTAAGGATATCAGCGACGCAGTGCTGCAGTATCGGCCCTTATTCAATGACACGACCGCAACTATCGGCGAAAGCTATTTCTACCGGGTCAAGGCAAAGAGTGCTGGAGGAATTTCTGAGCCGTCCAATGTCGTCGGGCCGGTGATAGTGCGGCATCTGACGTTGATAGATGAGATGGAAGATTTTTCATTGATTTACAGGCGGCGCGGTTCAATGTCACTTAAAGACAAGCAAGCTCGCAGAGCTAAGGAGGATATGCACAGACTGAAGCTCCGCGGCAAAGCGTATATTGTTTACAGGGTCCCGCTTGAGATTAATGGGATAACGGTGTATTCATTTATGTCTGATGCCACGGATATTAAATTTTCTGTTTCTACAGATGGTAAAAAGTTTGAGAAGATATCAGTTCAGAAAAAAGAATTGATTAGTGGAATGGGTGAATCGGATGTGTATGAATATCTGCGGCCGGTGAGC
>Ga0315548_1003439_pt1 | contig 11880 bp, 8 predicted proteins | sample SalMarSW160110MG_2_FD_202540 | JGI IMG/M metagenome (GOLD analysis project Ga0315548, IMG submission 202540) | Salt marsh sediment microbial communities from the Plum Island Ecosystem LTER, Massachusetts, United States - Salt Marsh Sediment SW1601-110 ... | reverse complement strand
TTCCAGCGAGATACCAAAGCGTTTCAAAATAACTTCCTGAATTTCAGTAATTAGCCGATAGACGTCGCTCGCGCTTGCCGCGCCGCAATTGACGATAAAATTAGCATGCTTCTCCGAAACCATCGCATCGCCAATCCGCAAGCCCTTCAGCCTCGCCTCTTCGATGAGACGCCCGGCGTAATCCCTCGGCGGACGTTTAAACACCGATCCGGCTGAGGGCAGCGACAGGGGTTGCTTTGCCTGCCGGCAAGCTAAAATATCCGTTCGAATTTTCTCAATTTCCGACCTGATACCCGGTTTAAGATTAAAACTTGCCTCCAGAATAATAGCATCAGGTGAAATATCAGTCCGGCGGTATCGCATTACAATCTGACTTTTGGATACATTCTTAATCCTGTTATCAACATCAATCAATCTCACCGAAGCAAGGATGTCTTTAATTTCGGTATTAAAGGCTCCGGCATTCAAAATTACTGCACCGCCGACACTACCCGGAATCCCGGACAGCTTCTCTCCACCACTTAATTCGGACGCTATACTCCGAGTAATCAGGTCTTCGATCAGAATTCCCGCACCAGTAATAACCAGCGAATCTTCAATCCGAAAATTGCAGCATGCTCGGGAAAGATCAATAACTATCCCACGGAAGCCCTCATCACTTACCAGTAAATTAGTCCCTCTTCCAATTATAAATCGGGGAATCCCCTCGCTCTGACACAAACCAAGCAAAGTCAACAGGTCTGCCTCATCGTTCGGAATGATATAAAAATCGGCTGGTCCGCCAATTTTAAAAGAGGTATGCCTGGCAAGTGGCTCATCAAACAGAATTACTCCGCGCAGGTTTTCTTTTACTCTTCGGAGTAACTTCGATTTATGATTCATAAATTATCAATTCTCCCAATCATTGCAGAATATAAAAAATCAATTGCGATATTCACAAAGGACTATGAGCATTAGATGACTATACAATCAACCGGAGCATTTTTGGCAGAATAGAATACTCGCAGGGTGGATAGCCGACAATCTCACCATCGGCTTCGACGGCAACAGATAATCCTTTAGTGACAACTTTTAATTGATTTCCCTGATGATATTCCGCCTGCTTTTTCCTCAGAATTGTGCCGTTATAGAGAGCCGGAATACAAGCCAGAGTTTTCAGGCAATTCATTTTATTCATTAATGCAATATGCAGCCTGGCATCATCATAAGCCGTCTGGACGCCATAATTCATTCCCCCGCCAAAGTACGGGCATTTGAATACCGTGAGATTCTTGAGTGTACGACTTAATATTTCCCGCTCATCAATGACAATTTCACTCCCAAAATTCCCAAACTTCAGGATATTTTTTAAACCCGCATAAATTACCGCAATATCAATATTCACCCGCTTTAAAAAAGACATGAACGGTGTTTTTTGATTAAATAATTCGACTGCTTGACTGATTATTCCAATACTGGAATTGGCCAGAAAGTAGCGCGTCTGCTGATCGCCATTGACATCATGACAAACAACTTTGCCAACGTCCACCAGGTAGGCTCGATTCAATTCGATTCGGTCTATTAGCAGCTGCGGCGTTGGAAACATTTTTTGCACATCACAACTGCTCCCGGCAGTGAGGAAAACCAGTTCGAGATCGGGATTGAGCAGGCGATCATTTTCGATGACACCATTCAAGACCTCGTTGAGTGTCCCGTCTCCCCCGAAAATATATATCCGTTTGATTTCTTCTCTGACAGCCTGTCGGGCTAATTCAATTGCGTGCCCTTTACTTTGAGTCAGATTGCAGCTGATTTCATATTTTTTCGCTACAAGCTGTTCGTAAAACTGCTCCCACTTACTCCGCGCCTTGCCGCCACCGGCAAGCAGATTTACAATAAAATATAATTCTTCAGATCGGGCTTTATTCAATGTAATGACAGATCCTCCCAGATTAATGAGTATCGCAAATACTCGATCATCCCTGCTCGATCAGAATCACCCGTTCGGAAAGCGCAATACAGATTTACCGAGATGGTAAATCCCCAAATTTTCTTCAAAAGCGCAGAGTAGACCGATTGAGTATGATAACCAAAGCGCAAAAATCGGTAGTTACATGTTTGATTTTTTAGCAGCCATCGAACTAATTCCTGTCCGGCATCAGGATACCGATCCGCCCAAACCAAATAGCGCAGGCAGTTTTCTGACAGGGGATTATTGCTCTTCGGCAATAAGTTCAAAGGACGAAGTAAATTCGATAACAATGCGTACTTGCCGCCGTAATGCGTCACTATGGTATTCTTAAATGCCGACTGATCCCACAAACTGGCGGCGGCAACAATCCGATTATCCTTAACCAGCAACCAGCTGCTTTCCAGCCGAAAACCCGGCTCTTGAAAGCGTGCCGATAGATAATCCTCATCCCAACTTGGTGATAACTCGTAATTCCGATAGAATTGTTTAAAAAGCACGCTCAGCTCCTTAAGATCCGCCCGAGTAGCTGGGCGAATTATATGTTTTTCAGATAGCCGATAAAATCGAACCGGGAGCAAATATTTGATCTGATATTGAGCAATATGATCAAAAACAGGTATGCCGGCCCGCCCGGAAAGCAAGGCATTCATAGCTGCATTTTTACCAATTACCAGAATAACAGCACATTTCACCGGCGATTGACCTAGCAAATCGGCCACCTGTTTCATCAGGCGAAAGGCGACCAACGACTTCTGAAAATCCAGATCAATTTTAATCCCGCCAATATAGGCAATCTGTAAAGGTGCTCCCCTAAAAAAAACGGTGCGAAAAGAAAAACCGACAGCACCAATTAATTTCCCATCCTTTTCGGCAACGAGGATAACCGGATTGTTCCCCTGCAAATTAGAGAGACAAAAATAATCCGGCGACCGGTCAATGCTGACGACTAAATCAGTCGCCATGGGCGCTTGTCGGGACAATTCCAGCAGTGCCTGGTTATCTTCCTGGCGAGCGATGTGTACAATCATTATTTACGATTTTTCGGGTAAGTCCTCGGTTTTAATCGGCGGTGCACCTGTTAATTTGTACTGAATAAAAACAATCAGCAGATAGCCCAGCGTACGGATTATCACCAATACTTCGGTAAATGATTGTTTTAATCCCAAGATCTCCGCCAGATGAGACAAGGCAAACAACCCAAAAGCAATGCCAATCCACAGGGGTGTTGCTCCCTTGCCCTGCCGAGCGGCTCGAATCCCTAACGCCAGGATCAGCACACTCAGCGCTAAGTTCAAAGCCGCAATCGAATCCCAGGTCAGCTTCATAATATACCTCACTTAAAATAGATGTTTTTCATTTAGGTTTATATTAGTTTAGGTAATCATAAGATACAAGGAGAAATAATCATTGGAAAGCTTGTAACTAAGCTTAACCGGTGTAAGTTTTGCCTTTCAGTTCCGTTGAATTGCGCACTACCAAAGATCAACACCTCTGATAGTAATTCTGGCTGAAAATTCAATTACTGCAGATCAGCAATGTTTTCAGACACCTGCTGAGAATATACATTGCTTTTCCGATTGTCAAAAATCATGCTAAATTAATCCAAATTTCAGACGGAGTAAGCGATGCAGGGATTGGTACAAGTCTACACAGGCAACGGAAAGGGTAAAACTACCGCTGCTCTGGGACTTGCCCTGCGGGCGGTTGGCGCCGGACTCAAGGTCTTTATTGCTCAATTTGTCAAAGGAATGGAATATAGCGAATTAAAAGCTATTCGGGAAAGATTCCCTGAAATTACCATCCGGCAGTATGGCCGCGACTGTTTTATCATCAACAAACCAACTGAAGATGATGTCAAACTGGCCCAAAATGGATTGACCGAGGCGCGCAAAATTATCCAGACTGGCAATTATGACATTGTTATTCTCGATGAAGCCAATATCGCGGTCTATTATCAATTATTTACTATTGATGATCTCTTAAAAATCATCCGCATGAAACCCCAACATGTCGAAATAATTATTACCGGTCGTAAGGCTCATCCCCGGCTAATCGAATCGGCCGATCTGGTAACCGACATGCGGGAAATAAAACACTATTATCAAGCCGGGATTAAAGCTCGCAAAGGAATCGAATTATGACAATTGCCAACCAACCAGTCGTAGCCTTTCAAGGAACCCATTATGCTTTTAGTGAGATTGCTGCCCGTACATATTTAGGGGAGGAAATTGTAACTCTCCCCTGCCGCCAGTTTCAGGATGTCTTCAATGCCGTTGAACAAGGGAAGAGCAATTTTGGCATTGTTCCGGTTGAAAACTCGACTACCGGAAGTGTTTATCAAACACTTGATCTGATCGTTGATTCCCGGGTAGTGGTTGTCGGCGAAATATCACTGCGTGTCTCTCTGCATTTTATCACCAATCCCGGTGTCGAATTGAAGAATATCCGGGTGGTCCACTCTCATCCACAGGCACTGGAGCAGTGTCGCCTGTTTCTATCCTCGATACCAGAAATTGAGACTATAGCCAGCTATGACACTGCTGGCAGCGTCAAAGACATTCGGGATCGCAAATTATTAAATGCCGCGGCAATTGCCAGCCGCGAAGCAGCTGTTGACTATGAAATGCAGATCGTCCGCGAAGAAATCGAAGACAATCCTGATAATTATACCCGTTTTCATATTATTGCCCTGACTGCCGATGACCAGAAAGACGCCAATAAAACCTCGATTGTCTTCTCAATGAAAAATATACCGGGTGCGCTCTTCAAAAGCCTGAGCGTTTTTGCGCTGCGCGATATTGACTTGCTCAAAATCGAGTCGCGTCCAATTCGCGGAAAACGCTGGAAATACCTCTTTTACATCGATTTTGCGGGCAATATGCAAGAGGAACGCTGTATCAATGCTATCCGGCACCTGGAAGAAATCACTTCCCTGCTGAAAGTTCTTGGTTCCTATAGAGCGGCAGTCGGATAATAATTCCAATATCTGCTCATCTTGTCTTTCGGTGTAATTATTTATTTTGGATAAAAATAAAATATGGCTATTCGGGCTGGAAAATTTTTAGCACCTTAGCCCCGACAGCTCGGCCCTGTTTCAACTCATATAGCGCCTTGTTTGCCTCACCCAGCGAATATTCTGCTACCCTAGGCTTGATCGGTATTTTAGCTGCCAATTCCAAAAAATCCATTACATCCCGCCGGGTCACATTCGCTACGCTCTTAATCTCCTTTTCCAGCCAGAGGTGCTGAGAATAATCCAAGCGTAATAGAAAATCCTTATCCGATTCTTCTTTGCGGATTGCATTAATCACCAATCTGCCACCGGGAGCCAGGTGTTTTAACGCCATAACAACCGGCTTCCAAACCGGCGTCGTATCAATAATTGCATGACATAAATCCGGTGGGATATCGGAGGTATCACCAGCCCAGGCTGCGCCCAAACTCATGGCAAACTGACGCTCAATAATACTGCGGGCAAAAACATATACTTTAGTATGCGGGAATTGAAAGCGAACCATCTTCAGTACCAGATGAGCAGAGGCACCGAAACCGGTTAGACCGAGTACCTGCCCGTCTTTAAGATTACATAACCGCAAGGAACGAAAGCCAATTGCACCGGCACAGAGCAGCGGAGCCGCCTCGCTATCACTGAATACTTCCGGAATCCGACACACCGAACTTTCCGGCGCTACCATATACTCAGCATAACCACCGTTTTTATCCCGCCCCGTCGCCTTAAATTTGGCACATAGGTTTTCATTACCTGACCGGCAATACTCGCAGTAACCGCAAGATGAATAAAACCAGGCCACACCCACTCGCTCCCCAATGGCATAATTCTGGACTTTAGAACCGACTTCGGCAATTCTGCCAATTATCTGATGACCGGGAATTATCGGGAAATGCGGCGGCGGTGTGCGACCTTCAATCTCATCCAGCTCGGTATGACAAACACCACAGGTATGGATTCGAATAAGCAACTCATTATCCGCAGGCTGAGGGACTGGTAAACCAGCCGCCTCCAGTGGATGGGGATTTAAAGAAATATCTACAATCCGATTAAGCAGCATGGCTTTCATATTCATCACCTTTCAATCCTGGCAAAGATTAATTAAAACGGCAAGAAATATCAACAAAGAATTTGAAATATTTTTCAATTCCGAATGGTTACGCGGATTTATTTCTTGACAATCTGAAAAATTTTATAGAATATTCGATTAGGCAATATAAGGTTATTAAGTGTTTCTCACGGGAGTTTGTGATTTTGTTTAATTTTGAAAATAACTTTAAAATGAACGGAGGGAATCGTCATGAATAGAACAACTATGTGGCGAGTATTCGTCGTGATTTTATTTTGCACCCTGTTCGCCAATGCGCAACCAACTCTTTCCTGGACGGAATCTAGTAGTAATCCGGTCTTTGGTCAATTAAATGGTGGACCAAAAGCATATTATCCGAGCGTTTTGTACGATTTGGGGAGATTCTCCGGGCACGGCATCAGAGCTAAGTATAAAATGTGGTATGGCACAAGTGACAGTCAAGTGGGATTTGCCTATTCCAATGATGGAATTAATTGGACCGATTTAGGAATTGTCGAAGGGAATGTGAGTTACCATTGTAAAGTTGTCTATGATCCTAACGGATTTACCAAAAAAGGGAAAAGAAATCCAAAGGAAAAAGAACCGGTTTATTATAAAATGTGGTATGCCAATCCTGATGTCTGGCCTTTCACTCACGAAACGATCAGATATGCCGAATCAACGGACGGGGTGAATTGGGCAAATGATCAACCCATCTCACAGGATTCATCACACCCCTTGATTACTGGAGAATACAATTGGTGGTACGGCACCTATGGTCCCGGCACAGTTTTATATAATCCCAATGGATATGCAAATTGGCATGATAGAAATCCAATGGGACATAAATATGTAATGTATTACGACGTTGCTCCGCAAAATTGCATCCCCGGAGAGACGGAAGCCACAGCATTAGCCTATTCCTTAGATGGAATTTATTGGCGCAGATATGGGGACAATCCCGTCATTATAAGCGGTGATGATAATTCCTGGGATGCATATTATGTCTATGCCTGGACGGTTCTCAAGGAACAGAGAGGCTATTCAATGTGGTACAGCGGCGGCGCTGAGGCAAGTCATGAGGGCATCGGCTATGCTTATTCGAAAGATGGACTAAACTGGATAAAAGATGAAAACAATCCGATATTTAGTAGCAGTGATGGAATTGAATGGAGAACTTGCCGAACTTACAATCCCGCTGTCTTAATCAACGGAAATACCTATAAAATGTGGTTCAGTGGAGTCAATGACAGCAGTGCTTATTCGATCGGATATGCTACTGCCACCCCTCAGGCAAGAAAGGTAAATAGAAATACTAAACCGAAGACTAAACCAAATATTCCACCGACTGCCAATCCGACAGGATTAGCCAACAACTATCGGCTGTTTCAAAATTATCCCAATCCGCTCAATCCCACGACCAGAATTGACTATGTATTGCCTGAAGCGAGCTTGATCACCTTGACTATCTACAATCTAAGGGGTGAAGAAGTCCTCGTCTTGGTCAATGAAATCCAATCTGCAGGCAGACAAACGATTACCTGGGATGCCACCGGATTTGCCAACGGTGTCTACATTTACCGACTAACAACTAAGGGACTAACCGGTGAAAAGGTTGATAATAGTTATACCGATTATAAAAAAATGTTGCTAATTCACTAATTTCTTTTATTATTTAAGTTCAGATGTCAAAATTTTTCGATATACGGTTCTAAAATCACCAAAATCGGAGGGCTATTTTTTTCAGGGGGGTTGCCAAGTTTATTTCAAACATTTTGTAACCTACAAAATAGATTGAAGAGTTAGGGGCAGAATTAAAAAGTATCAAAAAGATTTAAAAAAGAGGTTGGCTATTAATTATCTTCTTGCTAACGGATCAGGTCATTATCCTATTCAAAGAGAAATCCGACCTCCTTGATAAGCCCAATTGGAATATTTTTTAAGAAAGTTTTTAAAGCATCACTGATGGAGGAAAGAAAATGAAAGTGCTACGACGTTTTAATTTAATGAGATTGATTGCATTCGCTTTTCTTGCCTTATTCCTAAGTCAATCTGCATCAGCTCAATTTCCCGACAGCCTGGCTCTCTTTGTTGTTGTCGATGACATCAATCCAAACGCGGCCGAGCAGGCAATTTCTGCAAGACTCGACAATATGGGATTTATCGTTGAGTATGTCGACGACGACTACGTAACTGACGGCTCGACTGATGGTATGTCGCTTGTTTTAATTTCAGCTACAGTATCATCTGGAACCGTGTCAGGTAATATGCCGGGGCTCAAAGATCTAGCGATTCCAGTCATCAACTGGGAGCCGTTTATCTACGATGCCCTGGGACATCAATCAACCGATGGAGGAGAATTTAACACAACTGAAATCTCACTCATTAATCCTGATCACCCATTGGCGGCAGGTTTGCCTGATGGAATAGTTACAATCACAACTGCCGAGAAAGGCGTAAGTTATGGGATGCCAGAAGGAGACGTCGCCATTATTGCCACCAATATTGATGATGAAACTCAGGTAGTGCTTTTCGGTTACGATGAAGGAGCTGCCATGGCTCCGGACTCGGGCAATGCCCCGGCACGGCGAGTCGGTACCTTTTTACTCAATGATGCCGCCGATGCGTTGACTGAAGATGGCTGGGCGCTTTTCGACGCCTCGGTCTTGTGGGCTATGAGTTACCAGGAGGAACCTATAGATGAAATTAAAATAGGGCTGCCGATTACCAGCAAATTTAACCTCCAGAACAATTACCCGAATCCTTTCAACCAGTCTACTGTTATTACCTATTCAATTCCGGTACAAACCGCAGTGAAACTTACAATCTATGATCTCCAGGGTAAACAGGTCGCTACTCTGGTTGATAATTTTCAGGAAAGTGGAACTTATTCGGTACCCTTCAATGCCCGGTCATTAAGCAGTGGAGTCTATCTGTACAGATTGGATTCGGGATCAGAGGTCATCACTAAAAAGATGATGTTTTTGAAATAATAAAATCCACATCTATTTTAAAAACTAGTATTTACTGCACTATTATTTGCCTTTGATCAAACACAAAAAAAGGCAAAGGGTATCCCGTTTCTTTTTAGTATATTTTAGCGGGAAGTATCTTATTAAAAATGGAAACCTTTAAAAAATAATAGATATAAACCTACTTGATAATTTTACGATTTAAGAATTACTTTTTACTGCTTTCTAATTACCTTTTCGCTAACAAATTTGGAGACCACTTGATGAGGAGAATTGGATTCCTCTGTTTTACTATCGGAATTTTGTTAATCAAAACTGGCTTCTCACAACCACTGATTAATGAAATTATGTCAGCCAACATCTCGAGTATTCAGGACGAATATGATGCCGATCAAACTAACTGTCCGGTGGATGATTGTGACTGGTGGTACGAGAAGATGGGGCAATCTACCCGCGACGGAGACTATCCCGATTGGATCGAAATTTACAATCCGGGAACTGAATCTATTGATCTAACCGGTTATGGGCTCACCGATAATCCCACCAATACCTACAAATGGACTTTCCCAAGGGTAACTCTCGCGCCGCAGGCTTATTTGTTAGTATTTGCTTCCGGTAAAGATCGAAAGATTCCTAAGGAAGCCGGTGATTATATGCACACCAACTTCAAAATTGAACGGCTCGGTGAAACGATAATACTGACCGATGCCGCTGGCACTACCTGTGATTCAATCAATACCGGCGAGATTCCGATTGATTTCTCGCTGGGCAGATATCCCGACGGCGCTCAGAATTGGGTAATTTTTAATCAACCAACTCCTACCCAAAGTAACACAACGCCGCCATTCCCGGGCTTTACCGATTCAGTTCAGACATCCCCCCTTGCAGGCTTTTACGCCGGTGCTATATCACTGTCACTCTCGACCAGCTCGCCAACGGCTGAAATCCGCTATACTCTCAACGGCAACGAGCCGACAATGGAGGCAAATTTATACTCCAATCCCATTTCTATTGTCAACACCACAGTTGTCAAGGCAAGAACTTTCGAAAATGGTACTTTGTCCAGCAGATTGCTCATTCAGACTTATTTCATCAATGAAAATTTCAGTATGCCGATAATCTCGCTGTCCACGCCGCCCGCCAATCTATGGGATGAAAAATTTGGAATTTATGTCCCGGGAAAAAATGCTGATGAAGATAACCGCGTGGCTAATTACTGGCAGGATTGGGAAAGACCGGCACATGTGGAGTTTTATGAACCGAATGGCTCACTGGGATTCAGCATTGATGCCGGAATTAAAATCTTCGGCTGGGGGTGTCGTGGTTATGAATTAAAGGCTATGTCAATAATGATTCGAGATAGATACGGCTTAGAAAAACTCCATTACCCACTGTTCCCAAATTTTCCGCTAACCGAGTTCAGCGCTTTTATTTTACGCGCGGCGGGCAATGACTGGCAGGGAACCTATTTTCGCGATGCTCTTGCCACAAGTCTATTCAAAGGAAAAAACCTGGATGTCCAGGCTTTTCGCCCGGCAATTGTTTTCATCAATGGTGAGTATTGGGGAATTCACAATATCAGGGAAAAACTCAACGAAGATTATCTGGCGGACCATCATGGGGTTGACAAAGATAATTTAGATATAATCAGCCGCTACTGGCGCCGGACTTACCCGGTAATCATCGAGGGAGATGATCAGGCTTATTTGGACCTGGAAGATTATTTGGAAAGACATAATTTGAGTAATCCCGAATATTACGAGTATATCAAAACTATAATCGATGTGGATAATTATCTAGACTACTGTGTCACCGAAATTTATGTCGCTAATTATGACTGGCCGGGTAACAATAATAAATGTTGGCGGACGAGAACGCCAAACGGCAAGTGGCGCTGGCTGACCTATGACCTCGATTGGAGCTTAAGTTCTCATAAGAACAGCAGTTACGGCATAGATAGTTACGATCATAATACCCTTGAACATGCAACCGATCCCCATAGCACAGGCTGGCCTAATGCGGCATTTACCACCTTTCTGAATCGAAAATTGTTTGAGAGCGAACAATTCCGAAACGATTTTATCAACCGTTCAGCTGACTGTATGAATACAATTTTCGTCACGGATACAGTACTTTCGAAAATCGAACAAATGAAGCGGCTATTCGAGCCTGAAATGGAACGCCACATCGGTAAATGGGGATCGTATGTCGGAACCCTGACCTCAATGCCCGATTGGGAGAATAATATCGAAGTGTTGCGGGATTTTGCCCAAAAGCGTGCACCTGAAATGCGTAAGCATATATGTAATAAGTTCAACTTGAAGGGCTGGAAAGAGCTCGAACTTAATATCTCCGAAGATGGTGCCGGGATAATCAAACTCAATTCCATTATTATCGATCAATTTCCCTGGCAGGGTGATTACTTTTTAGAAGTCCCGATTACAATGTCGGCTTTACCCAATTCCGGCTACCGGTTTAGCCATTGGGCTGGAACATCTTCAGCAGACTCCCTATCCCGAACGATTATAGTTAAACTTACAGAAGCCCTCTCCGTAATGGCGCATTTCGAAAAGAATGAAAATTCATCAAACGAGATTGTGATTAACGAAATCAATTACAACTCGGCACCGGATTTCGATCCCGAAGACTGGATCGAGTTGTATAATCCCAAAGGTGATGAACTTGACATTTCGGGCTGGATTATCAAGGATAAAAATGATTTGCATGAATTTAGCATTCCCGAAAATACAATCATTCCGACCGATAGCTATTATATCCTTTGCCGTGATAAGACGGCATTTCATCAATTTTTTCCCAATGTTAAAAGTTACTCTGGTAACTTAGATTTTGGGCTGGATAACAATGAGGAGGCAATCCG
>Ga0315548_1003437_pt1 | contig 11882 bp, 10 predicted proteins | sample SalMarSW160110MG_2_FD_202540 | JGI IMG/M metagenome (GOLD analysis project Ga0315548, IMG submission 202540) | Salt marsh sediment microbial communities from the Plum Island Ecosystem LTER, Massachusetts, United States - Salt Marsh Sediment SW1601-110 ... | reverse complement strand
TAATCTTGGCCTATTAACTTCAGAGTGTTCTTGGTTCAAGAATTCGTTGCAGATACAACCTAAACGGGTTTCCCTTTTGATGAAACCCAGTTTTTCGCAGCATTTGTCAAAATTTTTGCAACACAAACAAAACTCTCTGTACATTTCGAATCCTAGCGCGTTTCTGATTATTGAGGCAGCCCATTTTGGATGCTGCAGAATGAAGTCATTAATTTCTGCGATCGAAACTTTCTGTTTGCAGTGGAGCTTTTTTAAATCTTCCATCCAACTCACAAATTGTTCCCCTATTGTTTAAGGAAATCTTAAAAGAAAAAGTTTATTGTTATTCAGAGTTTCTGACTGGGTGCACAATTCAGAATGCTTAATATTTTAACATTAAATAAACCATATGGAGTATAAGTTTTAAGATAAAATTAAAACGATCTTGTTTTCACAAAGCACAACTAAATCAACGGTATCTACGTTTTCATAGAAAACAGCTAAAAACCAACGAGACAACGGGCACATTTGAGGGTTAAATTTTAATCCCAAACCCTGAAATTAGACTAGGAGAGTCTTCAACTAATATTTCAGGTTTATTTCTGCAAAAATTTCATAGTTAATTGATCCAAGGATGACATTATACATTCCCCAAAACAACTGATTGTAACTGTAAGCCTACACTTACATAGATTTAAGTTTTATGTGAGAAGTACTATGGCTGTCAAAAAATAAAAAGGAAAAAAATGAAAATGCAAATTCTGAAAAATAAATCAAAAATCTCTGCTATAACTTTTGTTCTAGTGTTAACTTTTTCTGCAATATTCGTTGCTTTACCAACGGTTAATGCGACTACAAGAAACTTTCATACTTGGGTTTACGTTGCTAATGGCGCTGGAAACCGCAATATCGGTTTAGGCGAAAGTGTATTGCTTGTCGCTTGGACTGCAGATATGCCCCCAGATACTGGTGAAGCAAGCGGTGTGGTTCCCTCACGAAGTGGTAGAGCTGGGTGGTATGGTATGCAAATAAAAGTTTGGGAACCTGACAATGAGATAACGATCTTAGATCTGCCCTATAGCGATCCAGTCGGCGCCAACTACATTTTGTACACTCCCACTAAAATCGGCACACATCAAATTCAAGCTATCTTCCCGTATACCGATAAAGAACTCAAAGTGAGTTGGGCGAGTGGTGGAGCTTTTTTCACAGCAGGGGATCATTACATCTATAGTGCTGCCGTTAGCAAAATAGAAACCTTCGAGGTTACTGAAGAAGTCTCACCGTCATGGCTTGAGGCGCCTCTTCCGATGGATTACTGGACTCGCCCAATAAGCGACGCATCCAGAGAATGGTCTGTGATTACCGGTAACTGGCTTGGCGGTGCCGCAAACGTATGGCCTATGGGCAGTTCGGGCGGCAACGTCGGCAACTACGGTTACGGCTCAGCACCAGAGAGCGCTCACATATTATGGTCAAAGCCGTTCTTCATTGGAGGTCTCATGGATGAACGGTTCGGCAACATCAACTTCCACACCTCCCACTACCAAGGTGTCAGCTTTAGCCCAACAATAGTTCTTGATGGCAAAATTCACTGGACCCCACGCTACACTACGCATGGTAGCAAAGGCTGGGAAATAATTGATCTATATTCAGGTGAAACGCTATACCGCGACTTCAGTGCAACAAAACCGAATAGTGGTTCAATCTATCTCTACGAGTCGCCTAACCAGCACGGAGGATTCGCATATCTATGGGAAACTGGCGGCGGCGGCTGGTTCGGAATGGGGGGCACGGTTGTCGAAGTTCCAGAGGTTGTTACGGTAACTCAAGCGGTCCAAGATGCAAACTTGGATGTAATCAAGGTAGGAAACCCGTATAAGGTGAATAGAACGGAAACGCCGATTAGCCTTGGTACCGTTTGGAAGATGATTGACGCATACACACTCAATCCGATATGCTGGATAGCCAATGTGTCTTCTAGTGGTACAAACGTCTATGGCAAAGACGGAAGCATACTCTACTATAGAACGGTAAACTATGGAACTTCTGCTAATCCCAACTACTATGTGACAGTATGGAACTCTTCAGCTGGAACTATGGTTGCAAGTCAAGCCGGAACAGGCGCCTGGCAGTGGAGACCTGCGGGCGGCGATTTCGGAGCAGAAAATCCGTACTTTGGAACAGGTGACTTCTGGAACGCTATGTCTATGGACTATGATATCGTGCATGATGGGAGCCTCTTTTATTCGCAGAACTTCTCAATACCCAACATAATGAGTCCACCTAACGCCCTTCTTAACGAAACCGGCTCAATCCGCGCTATTCGCCAAGATGAGTACATGGTCGTTGGAACTGCAGGACGAAATGATGACCGAGGAATTGTACAAGGCTGGATGATGGGTATTAGTCTGGAACCAGAAACAAGAGGCACACAGCTTTGGAAAACCACCTTTACGCCACCATTCTGTGACCGAGATAAAAACATTACAGCAGCAGCAATGTTCACCGGCGGATTTACCTTGACAGGCGTGTATCCGGAAGACGGCGTATTCACGTTCGGAGAAGTAAAGCAGCTAAAATCATGGGTCTTCGACTTGGATACAGGCATGCAGCTATGGGAAACAGATGATACTATACCACAATTCAACTTCTATAGCCAGAACCAACTTGTCATTGATGGAACACTCATCATCTACGGCAGCTACGCCGGAACAATGAACGCCTTTAATATTACGACAGGAGAAAAACTATGGACCTACGACGCTGAAAACATCGGCTCCGAATCTCCCTACGGCAATTACCCAATCATCCTAAGCGCCGTCTCTGACGGAAAAATCTACCTGACCACTAGTGAGCACTCGTACACTCATCCACTGTACCGTGGTCCAAACTTACGCTGCGTTAACGCCACAGACGGAACGGAAATATGGAGCATCTTAGACTTCGGTGGTGGTGTAGCTATCGCAGACGGTCGCCTACTAAGTAGCAACAGCATGGATAATATGATATACTGTTACGGCAAGGGTCCAAGCGCTACCTCAGTCTATATTCAAAACGACGTGACAACGTACGGAAACAGCGTACTGATAAAGGGCACGGTCACTGATGACACTCCCACCGGCAGGCGCAACACCAATGACAAAATCGACTTCACACTCAAGGGCACTCCAGCAATATCCGACGAGGACATGAGCGCGTGGATGGAATACATGTTCATGCAACAAGCGAAGCCTAAAGACGCGAAAGGCGTTGAAGTTGTTATCGAAACGCTTGATCCTAACGGCAACTATTACGAGATCGGCAACACAACAAGCGACATAAACGGCGAATTCGGTTGCGTGATTGATCCCCCAGTTCCAGGCAAGTATCAAATCATCGCCACCTTTGAGGGATCCGCATCCTACGGCAGCTCAACTGCATCAACATACTTATGGGTGGAAGAAGCGCCATCACCGGCACAGCCGATAGAGCCTGAAGTGCCAGAAGAACCTACCGAACCTACAGAACCAACAGAACCTACAGAGCCTGAAGAACCAACAGAACCTACAGAACCAACGGAGCCTGAGCCAACAGAAGCGGCAGAAGCACCCTTCATAACCACAGAAATCGCCATAATCGCAGCCGTTGTTGTAGTCGCAGTCATAGGCATCGTTGCTTTCTGGATCATCAGAAAACGAAAATAAACCCAAATTTTCCTCCCTTTTTTTGTGGGGAGATAAGCATTGGAAGAAAAGGGGCTGAAAAGGCTCCACTACGGAAAATGAAAAGTTACCAAAAGCAATAGCAGTAGCTTGGGAATTTTCATTTGTTTCTCCTTTCAGATGCCCGTGGGGAGCCTCAGCAAACCCCGCTTTCTTTTAATGTTTAACTGGCAAAAAATTTAATCTATATACAGGAGTTACTGCGCGCAAACATCTTTTCATAATCTTAAAGATGATGAGAAAAAAATTAGTGACTCTCCCAGTCCAGAATATGTTCCTTTGTCACACTAATCTTGTTAAAACTAATATTTTAACATTAAATAAAGGTGGAGAGGCAATATTCAGTAGAGCAGAAATGTTGGAGATTGACGGCAGCCAGAAGAGTGGCAGCGGAACAATATTACGGTTATCCATCGCCCTCGCAGGCATCCTAGGGGAGCCGTTGCACATTTACAATATCCGCCACCGACGCCGTCAGCCGGGACTGCGTCCTCAGCACCTCGAATCAGTGAATACAGCGGCGAAGCTCTGTAACGCTGAAACTGAGGGGGCAAAGCTTGGTTCTTGTGAACTGTGGTTCAAGCCAAGCGATATCATAAGCGGCAAGGTGAGGGCTGAGATAGGCACTGCGGGAAGCATATCCATGCTGCTTTTAACGGTTCTGCCCATATGCGTCTACGCCAAGGGCGACGTTAGCGTTCATGTTGTTAATGGTGGCACGGACGTTCGCTACGCTCCTACGATTAATTACCTGAAATATGTGCTTTTACCCACGCTTGAGCGAATGGGATTGAAGGCTTCTTTAACTGTCAAAACGTTCGGGTATTATCCTAAGGGCATGGGCGAAGTTGTCTTGAACGTCAGTAATGGCTCTAAGCTCAGCGCCCTTTCCATAAAGGAGTTTGGTAGAATAGAAGAGATCGGAGGCGTTTCCGTCTGTACTTTCTTGGAGAAGCAAAGGGTGGCAGAGCGGCAAGCTGAGGCGGCTACGAACGTTCTTAGAAATCACGGTTACGACGCAAAGATTCGTGTCGTTAATGACCAGTCTAATCCTCTTCAGAAGGGCAGTTCCATAGTATTATGGGCAAAAACAAGCAAAGGCGCCCTAATTGGAGGAGACGCTATAGGAGAACTGCGGAAGTCCAGCGAGGCTGTAGGCAGAGAAGCCGCTGAAAATCTGTTAAGCGAAATTGAAGCCTGTGCTACGGTTGACACTCATCTTGCGGACATGCTTGTGCCCTACGTTGCACTGGCAAACGGCACCTCAACATATATAACTCGAAAGATAACAGACCACTTAGACACTAACATTTGGTTGGTTGAAAAAATTTTAGGCATAAAAATTCACGTCACGAAAGTTGGGAACATCTATAGAATCGAGAAGAACTAAACAGTAACGATCATTTCCCACAAAAAAGGAGGTTAGCTTATTACTTTCAACCTAGAGGAGTGGAAAGATGGCTAATGTCTGAGGAATTGAAGAAACAGGGATGGGTTAAGCGGACTACCATTGGGGAGCCAAGATTAAGCGAGATTGTTAACGAGTACAAATCTTTAGGCTTTGAAGTTCACCTAGAACCGGTAAATCTCGATGAGCTGAATGAAGAGTGCAGAAGATGTTACGAAAACGAGGTTGATAAATTCAAAACAGTTTATGTTAGAAAAAGAGGATAATTGATTTTTGCTGCTAGAATCGCCTAATGTAGATTGGTTCCTCTAATCCACATTCTTTGCCACAAGATTTCAGAAGTCTAAGATACTCCATTCTGACTTCGGCTCTTTTATTTCCCTTCAAGTAAAGAATCTCTTTTTCCAGTGATTCTATTCGAGATTTCAGTTCCTCTCTTTTATTCGCGTTAGGCAACTTATTTCCCCCTCAGAAAAGCAAAGCAAATCTTAATACACAATATATATTTAATCTCTAATAAACGTACCGACTTTTCAAACTCACTAATTGCACCTAAGGTCAATCCAATAAGGGGAATATGTAACTAGAAAGAGCGTGTCTATCTAACTTTGTACTTAGCGAAAGAAAAACTAACTCTAAATGAAAAGATACCCTGCAAGCAGCAATCATTTAACTAAAAAAGCAAAATGATTATAAGTCATTTTCTTGCTCAGCGTTATTGAGGATAATTTCGTGAGTTTATGGAAACTTCGCTTTTCGTTGATAGGAACCCTAGCCCTCATCATCGGATTATCCACGCTTTTCTTCATGATTATCCTGTCCTTAGCCGGCGTCAATCTAATGCTTTTACCCTTCCTCGTGGTCATCTTCAATATAGTCCAGTGGCTCATAGCCCCATACCTCATAGACGCCATGTACCGAGTGAAAGAAGTCAAAGCCTCAGAAGATCCCGCTTTACATGAAATAGTGGATAGACTGAGCAAAAAAAGCAGAATCAAAAAGCCTAAACTCATGAAAGCCAAAATGCCAATACCTAACGCCTTCGCATACGGTTCCCCCCTCACCGGAAGCAGAGTTGCAGTAACAACCGGACTTCTGGAAACCCTTGAGACCGAAGAAGTGGAAGCCGTAATAGGCCATGAGTTAGGTCACCTGAAACACAGAGACGTACAAGTTATGATGTTCGTCTCCATCCTACCAGCAATCTTCTATTTCATCGGCTACTCAATGCTCCTCTCCTCCATGTTCAGCCGAAGAGACACCAGAGACAGCGGAGGAGCCGCAGTTATTGGTCTCATAAGCATCTTCATCTACTGGATACTCACCCTCTTCACACTCTACCTGAGCCGAATACGAGAATACTTCGCTGACCGCCACAGCGCATCCATCGTTGAGGATGGACCCCGCAAACTTTCTGAAGGACTGGCGAAGATAATTAACTCAACCAACAAAGTGAAACGAAGTCGCCGCGATGCAAGCGGTTTCAATTCGTTCAAGGCTCTTTTTATCTCTGATCCGGATCGGTCAGAGTTAGATTCCGCAGCATTATCACATTTGGGAAGAGGCATGGGCGACAGAAAACTTGTTGAAGCGGTTCTGCGAAGAAAAGTAACTAGTTTTGACAGGATTATGGAAGTCTTTTCTACTCACCCCAACATAGTGAAGCGGTTGAGGGCTCTCCAAGAACTCGATTAATTGTTGCTTTCCAACTTCGCAGTTTAGAATAGAGTTTTCTCTATTTCTTCAACATAAAAGAGACAGTCTTCGCGAATCAAACAGGTGAAAAGGTCTTCAACAACTAAAAGCTATCAAGCATTTTTTTCAGCGATTCCGCTTCTTCTCGAAGCACAGCCACCTCACATTCTAGTGCGACAGCTTTTCCCTCTGCTTCTCTCCTAAGCTTTTCTACCTCTTCCAGAAGCTTAGTTTTCTCGCTTTCCAGATTCTCGATCTTCTCCCGCAGATTCTTCAACGTTACCATTATCGAGCCTCTACTCCAGAAATCGCCTCCGAATTGATATAACCATTATTACAGCCGAAAACATAAGTCAGAATCAGACATATCCGCTGAAGAAAGAACCGCGAAACCTAAAACAGGAACCTCCACGGTAGATACTCTTAAATCGCCTTAACCCAGCATGGGCAAACACTTCAGCTAATCATAGGAATTGGCAAGTTAACTCTGGGAGGCAAAGAACAATGAGAGAGTTGAACACAAGAAACACAGCTTCTAGCGTAGGAAACAATCTGGAGTTCAAGATTCCCTCATGGGACCAAATTTACAGGTTCCTCCTAAAACTCTCTGAGACTGTTCGAAAGAGCGGGTTTGAACCTGATGTAATCGTGGGCGTTTCCAGAGGCGGCTGGATTCCAGCTCGAATAATGTCTGATCTGCTGGAAACTCCTAAACTAGCGAATGTAACAGCAGAGTTTTACGTTGGAGTAGCCGAAACCAAACGTGAACCCACCATCACGCAGCCGGTCTCGGTTTCAGTTAAGGGTGCAAAGGTTCTTGTTGTTGACGATGTGACAGATACAGGTGAAAGCCTCAAACATGTAAACTTGCACTTGAAGAATCAGGGTGCGTCTGAGATCAAGATTGCAACCATCTACTACAAACCTTGGAGCATCATCGTCCCGCACTACTACAAAAAAGAAACGCGCTGCTGGATCGTTTTCCCTTGGGAGCAAAAAGAAACCGTTAGAAAAACTGTTGAAAAATTCAGAGGCGAAGGAAGAACCGTGGAAGATGCAAAAGAAAAGCTGATTAGTTCCGGACTAAACAGGGAACTTGTAGAACGGTTCATCAAAGAAATCTTCAGGGAAGAACTATGACCGAAAAACCGGAAGAACCCAACGGACACATCACCATAGTCGGTTTCAGGAACGTCCAGATAGAGAACATCAACGCTTTCCTTGAACACTTCAGAAAAGAAAACAGGGAAGCCGCTGTTCAGTTTTTTGACGCTAAACACGTAGCAGGTCCCCAACACATGTATTTTGCAGCCTTAAACGCGCTAAACGCCTTCGACAAAAACACAAACATATCAAACAATCTGGCGGTTGAGGCTCTCCTTTACGCTTCTGCCCAAAGACAGATAAAAAAAGCTGTGGAGATGCTGGGAATCAAGCAAGACTCTTCAGAAGTAGCAGCTTTAATAATGACAGAAAACAGGCGCGAAAAAAATAACTACTCACGCCTAGTTACCAAAATAATCCCCGGTGAACGCAACGACAACGTATTAGAACTTACGGACAAAAAAATCAAGAACATTAAAAAACTGTTCAAAATTTCTGACCTTGAATTCAAGGCTAAGCTGGAAAGAGAAGGATTAGAAAAAGAGGCGTTAACCGATCTTGTGATCGAACGCATGGCACTGTTAGTCACCAAGAGCTAGAGCATCCAAAATCTCTTTAAGGCTTATGGAACCCTCCCGAAGCATTCTCGGTTTTTCTGAAGTCAAATCAGCTACTGTTGACGGCATTCCCTGAACCGTAGCTCCACAGTCGAGAACAACATCCACCATTTCTTTCAATTCTCCAGATATTTGCTGAACTGTGCGTGGAGGCTCTTCTCCCGTTCTGTTGGCACTTGACCCGATCAATAGACCCCCAGACAAGCGGATCAGATGAAGAGCCGCATCATTGTAGGGTATTCTCAAGCCCACAGAATCCCAGCCAAAAGTAACAACGTCTGAAAGAGCAGGCTTCTTGGAAAAAACCATTGTAAGCGGTCCTGGCCAAAACTTTGCAGCAAGTCTCTTCCCGTTCGGTGAGATGAAAGCTACTTTGTCAGCGTCGACGATGCTTGCTGCCAATACGGGCAGAGGCTTTTTTCTATTGTCTTTCACTTTCAGAATACGCTTCACGGCTTCAATGTTGAATGGGTCGCATCCTAACCCGTACACGGTTTCGGTTGGATAGACAACCAAGCCGCCCCTTCTCACAGTCTGAGCTGCCAGCATAATGTTGTTTTTTGTTGCTTTCAGAACTGTCATGTTTTCGTCGAATCGAATATGAAGAAGCTTCTATTAATGTTCTACCCAACCTTTCTACCTCTGCTTTACCTGTCTACAAGAATAAGAAATGAAAAAAGGGAGAGAACAATCAACTGCTTGCTTTGGGTTTCTATCTTGCTCTTGATTTAACTCTGGGTCCAAGGAGTGTCCAGAGCCATTCCACGAATTCTCTCAAGTTTTTCGTTTGTATATACACGTCTCCGGGACCTCTTACCTCTGTAACCAGTCCCTCACCGCCAAGGAGAGTCGATTTTAGACCTCCGAACGTTCTGACCTTATAGTCGCAACTATCGCTGAAGGCAACGAGATGAAAGTTGTCGACGATCAATGTTTTGCCGGCTTCTAGGGTGTGTTTGTCGATGGCTCCAAAAGTGTTTATGAAGAGTTTTCCTTCTCCTGAAACCTTTATCATGAATAGTCCTTGTCCGAAGAGCCCTTTCGTGAATCCCTGCCATTTCATGTCCAATTCAACGTTTTGGGTAGATGCGATGTATGAAGCAGATTGTATAATGTAGCCTTGGTTTGGCTTGACCTCCAGTGTTTCGATGTCGCCAACCGGAGCAGAAACGAAAGCAACTTCACCGGCGCCTTCCTTGGCGCTGTAATCGTTTACAAAAAAGGATTGGCGCCCCAGGAGGGTGAGACCTAACGTGCCTAATAGGCTCCTTTCTCTCATCCGCGTCTTCACATCTATGTTGGGTTCCATGTAGGTCATGGCGCCAGCTTCTGCAGTTACAGACTCGTTAGGTTCCAACTTAACAACAAGCATCGAATATGAGGGCTTATACTTAATTTCATACTCCAAGTTCTAACTCACCGCCTAAATTTTGTTAGTTATTTTTCAAACAGCAACTAGATAACTAAATCTCTGTATTATCCAGATTTAAAATTATCCTCAAGCATTTGAAGCTGGTAGTAAGAGTTTTAAGTTATTATTCTCCGTCCCTTATTCTAAGTTAACAGGTGTATAGATAGAAGATGGTTCGAATAGCGGTTCTCGACGAAGAGAGATGCGAATCCAAACGTTGCGGTAGACCATGCTATCGCTTCTGCCCGCCAGTGAGAAACAAGATTGAAGCCATCATATTCGAAGGCGACAAGCCTCAGATCGTGGAAAGTCTATGCGTAGGATGCGGTATCTGCGTGAGGAAATGCCCATTCAAAGCCATCTCCATAGTCAACTTGGCGGATGAACTGGACGAAGAGTGCAGCCACCGGTTCGGACCCAACACCTTCAAACTCTTTCGTCTCCCAACACCCTCCTCAGGCGTAGTTCTGGGTCTTCTGGGACAAAATGGTATAGGAAAAACCACTGCACTCCACATTCTTTCCGGAGAAATCAAACCGAACCTAGGAAAATATGGTGAGCCTCCAGAGTGGACGCAACTGATTCAACATTTCCGTGGCTCAACGCTTCAGGAATATTTTCAGAGACTAAGCGAAGGAAACATGAAGGTTGTTCACAAGCCCCAGTATGTAGACCGGATATCTCGGGTTGTCTCTGGCAAGGTAGGGGAGCTTCTTGAAAAAGTCGACGAGCGGAACAAGTTGGGTCAGCTTACCGAAAAGCTTCAACTTGAGACCGTTTGGAACAGAAACCTGAAGGTTTTGAGCGGGGGAGAACTTCAGCGGGTGGCTGTCGCCGCCTCTATCTGTCGAGAAGCAGATGTCTACCTCTTCGACGAGCCTGCCAGCTATCTGGATGTGAAGCAACGGCTACAGGTCGCCAAGGCTATTCGAACACTCAAACAGAACGGAAAAATAGTTATTGTTGCAGAGCATGACTTGGCGATTCTCGATTATCTGTCCGATCAAATCTGCGTTTTTTATGGTGACCCCGGAGTTTACGGGGTAGTCTCCCATGTCCACGGAGTGAGAGTTGGGATAAACATTTACCTTGAAGGCTATATTCCTGACGAGAACGTGCGATTCAGAAAGGATTCTATAATCTTTCACGTGAAGCCTCCATCCGCCGGATTGACCGTGGGCGAACCACTGCTGCAGTGGAGTGAAATTAAGAAATCCTTTGGGGAGTTTGAGTTTCAGGCGGTGCCGGGGGAGGTGAAACGAGGGGAGGTGGTTGGAATATTTGGACCCAACGGGATTGGAAAAACTACCTTTGTGAAGATACTTGCTGGAATAGAGGAGGCAGATTCTGGAGAAACATCCGCTGAGGAGGGAGTGAAAGTAAGTTATAAGCCCCAATACATTTCGCCGCAGTATAATGGAACCGTTGAAGAACTGCTGAAAGAGACGGCTGGAAAAGAGTTTGGAACAAGTTTGTATCATAGTCAGATTCTGCAGCCCCTCAAAATGCAGCTTCTCCTCGATCGCGACGTAAATGAGCTTAGCGGAGGGGAAATTCAGAGAGTTGCCATCGCCGCCTGTCTATCCCGAGAGGCGGAGCTGTATCTTCTCGACGAGCCGAGTGCATATCTGGATGTGGAGGATAGGCTGTCTGTGGCTCGAACGATTCGACATATAATCGAAAACAGGAAAGTAACGGCTTTCGTTGTGGAGCATGATGTGGTGGCGCAAGATTTCATAGCTGATCGTCTCATGATATTCAATGGAGAACCTGGAATTCGCGGTTTTGCTAATCAGCCAACAGATCTTCGTAACGGCATGAACAGCTTTCTCAAGGACATGGCAATCACCTTTCGAAGAGACCCTCAAACGAAACGTCCAAGAGTGAACAAGGAAGATTCTAGGCTAGACCGAGAACAAAAGAAGATAGGCGAATACTACTACATGCGTACGACGTAATTTTGT
>Ga0315548_1003436_pt1 | contig 11883 bp, 12 predicted proteins | sample SalMarSW160110MG_2_FD_202540 | JGI IMG/M metagenome (GOLD analysis project Ga0315548, IMG submission 202540) | Salt marsh sediment microbial communities from the Plum Island Ecosystem LTER, Massachusetts, United States - Salt Marsh Sediment SW1601-110 ... | reverse complement strand
TTCATATAAAGCAAATGCATAAGAAATTTATAAATTGTTTGATTATTTTGTCTCCAGCAAAAAAGTTGCAAAATTAAAACCATTGATTGTTGTTATGGGGTGATTCTTATCTCAAAAAGAAATAAAAGGATGGAAAATTTTTCCTTATGCCTTTTTCCCAATATACCATTGTGCCTTGAATCCAGGAATTATTTCATACATTCCACCATCAATTTTCTTGATTAAAGATTGTGGGGGTTCAGAATCGTTTCCTATAACTGCAAATATTCCGTTGGGTTTTAAGCAATAGACTATTTTCTCCCATAATTTTTGCATTTCCTTGCTACCAAAATAACTATTGGAAGCGAAAGCGAAAACACTAAAAACCACCTCAAATTTTTCATCACCCCCAATTTCTAACTTAGAGATATCTTGGAGAAGAAAGTTACATTCTTTTAACTCTTTTTTTTGTTTAGCTTTTCCAAGCATCTCTTTTGAAAAATCTAGTAGAGTAATATTGTTGTATCCCATATTTATTAAGGGAACTGCCGAAATCCCGCTTCCTGCACCAAGATCTAATATCTTTGCATCTTTTGGAACTTGTAATTTACTAAATAAAAATTCTGTTGCTATAGCATTTTTTAGTCCGGTTTCCTCATCATATATTTCCGCAAATTTATCGTAATATTTCATCATCTCTTCTTTAGTATAGTTCGTAGGCAAAAATAAGGGGGTTGTCGGAGAGAGATAAATTCTATAATGATGAATTTTTCCATTAATCCTTGTACTTAAGAACATTACATCATCCGGAAGACCTTCAACTTGTATCCATGCAGGCCTTTCTTTTGATTCTTCATCATAGATGAATTTAGTTTCCTTGGGCAAATTTTTGCCTGAATAATATTTTCTAACTTCAACTTCCATTCTATTCTAATTTTCAATTATCTTTAAATAACTTTCTAGTAAAAAATTTAGGTTGGCAACTTTATAATTTTTGAGATAAAATCGTTAAACCTTTTACAATTAAACTCTCCCCCCTCCCCCCATGATTGAATTTGATATTCAACTTTTAAATCATTTTTTAGAATCATCTCAAGAACTTTCTCCAAAATCTGAATTACTTTATAACTCATCTCCAGTCTGTTTAATAGAGCAAATTCAAGTCCAAAATCCAGAATATTCAGATATTCTTTTCCGAGCTGTGATTTTACATCTAATGGAAATGTTCTTTCATATTCTTTTTCACTCTTTGATGCTTTTATCATATATCTTTTTGCAATTCTGTGCCCAATACCCCTGCTTCCTGAATGAATCACAAGCCACAGCTCTTTTTTATGAAAATCAAGCTCTATGAAATGATTTCCTCCTCCGAGTGTTCCGAGATGTTTAGAGGCTGTATCCTGAAGATATCTAAGGATCTCTCTGTCATGTTCTCCATTTTCAAATTTTTTAAGAATTATTTTGAATTCCTTTTTTGTTTTTTCTGTCAAGAATTTTCCCTTGTTTGTAGCTCCGACCCCCATCGGAATCTCATGTATAACTTCATTGTAAATTTTTTCTATATTATTCCTTATTTTTTCAACCAGATTTTTTCCTTTTAATCTAATTGCAATCATGCCGCAACCAATATCAAAACCAACCCATGCAGGGACAATATATGCTTTTGTCACGAGAACCGCTCCTATTGGCGCAACATACCCTTTGTGCGCATCAGGCATCAGCGCTGCAGCAGTCACAAATTTTTCAGAATAGCATTCTTTAAACTGCCTGAGAGTTTCCTTATCTGCATCAAGCGAATAATCAAATATTTTCTTTTTCATATAAAGCAAATGCATAAGAAATTTATAAATTGTTTGATTATTTTGTCTCCAGCAAAAAAGTTGCAAAATTAAAACCATTGATTGTTGTTATGGGATGAAAAAAATTTAAATAGAAAGTTTTAAAATCCTATTCTTATCTCAAAAAGAAATAAAAGGGAGGGAAGAGTCAAGGATAAAATTATTTATGGGTTATTAAAAGAAGATTGGAAAAAAAATGAAACTTTTTTTATCTGGCGGAGGCAAAAGAGCGTTTAATTTAGATAAAAAGTTTGTTGAAATTATTGACAGAAATAAACCAATGTTATGCTTTTCATAATTGCTCAGTGGGGTGTACTTATTTTTAAGTGATAACTAATAGAAAATTTTATAAATCTCCCACCTATAGTTTAATCATGAAATTACTCTTACAAGGAATAGGTGTATGTAAAGGAACAGTAACTGGAAAAGCTATAATTCTAAAAGATTTAACAAATGTGCCTGAAATAGAAGAAGGATATATAATCGTAACTCCTTTTTTTACCCCTCTTATGAGTATTTTATTATCTAAATCAAAAGGAATTTTAACTGATTTTGGAGGTGTTACTTCACATGGAGCCATTATAGCAAGAGAATTTAACATACCTTGTATTGTTGCTCTTAATGAAGCAACCTCCTTTATTAAAGATGGGCAAATGATTTGTATTGATGGAAGTAAAGGAGAAATCTATGAAATCTAAATTAGATTTATATTTAGAATCTTTTAATATGTCTGTATTAGAAGTAACTAAAGGTTCTTATGGGGGAAAATGGCCAATGCCTTTTTTTAACAGTGTAGAGATTGGAAGTGTAATTGCAACCCATTGGGCAGATTTTTTCTTTGATATAATTAAAAAATTAGAAGAAAAGAATATAAACATTTTAAATATTGCAAGGAAAATTAAATATCATTCTCCTTTATCCAGGGCTTTTTATCCAAATTTAGAATTAAAATTTCAAAATTATCCTAGTGAAAAAATAAAAAAAATAGATACATTTATTGCAGAAATTATGCATTATTTTTACAAAAAAGATCCTTATTGTAAAAATTGGACTAATATCGTTTTTGATAAAGAACAAATTAATAAAAATTTCCATTTAGGAAAAGTTATTTGGTTAAAAGATTTAGAAAATATAAAAGAAATAGTGCAATATAATGGATATTTAAGAGCTATTACAGAAATGTTATTTTTTTATTGGGATACTTTGGGGCATGAAATTCATGGACCTTATAAATTAGATACAGGAGAGATATTATTAATAAGAGAATGGCACGATTTAAAACCTGATTATTTTAAGTTTTCGGAAGAATTACTTAATGATACAATTATTACTTATGAAATATATAAACCAGAAACAGGAATAAAAATTGATATTTCAAACAGGGTTTTTATAGATTCCAGAACAGATGAATGTTTATTAGGATTTTATTTTCAAACATCTGAAAAAATTTTATCTCTTAATGAAACAAGACTTTTTATTGAGAAGATTAAGAAAGTTTGCGAAAAAGGTATTAAAGAAATAATTTCTATGAATCCTGAGCAACTTTTAGAAAAAGCTGTTCATATGCACTTTTATATAATGAAACCTTTAGCAGACATATTAAGAATATCATGGAAACCAAGTGAGCAATGCATGGAAAGAGTAAAACAAGGAGTTAAAAAAGAAGATAAAAAACCTTTTCAATCACTTATGAAATTAAAACTAGATGAAACTAATATTGCACAATTATTTGATTATCGGTTAAAATTACCAGGAGTTTTCTATGAATAAATTACAAATAATAGGAGTAGATGGAATAAATGGGAGTGGAAAAACTTCTTTAATAAAAAAACTAATGTCAAATACCCTTTTAAAAGATAAATTTATATTTACAACACGTAGAGAACCTGCTTCTCCTTATGTTGAAGAAATGTATTCTATTATAAACCAATTCAAAGAGAGTATGGAACCATTAGGTTTATTTGTAAAAGACTTACAATACAGATATTCTGTTATGCCTTCTGATAAAATTATAATAAGTGATCGAACTTTTAGAAGTGCAGAGATTTTTTATAATGCAGTTTCAGAATTATCAAAAATACAAGATGCAGAATTATATCATAAAATAATTAACCTTGCAGAACAGTACAAACCAGTATTAAATATAGTGCTTCAAGCAAAAATAGATGAAACAAGAAAAAGAATATGGAAAGAAAGACAAAAGTTTAAACCAATAGAAGAAATAGGTTTTCAGATTTTATGTGCAAAAGGTTTTGAACGACTTGTAACTTTAGATAATACATTAAATATAAATACTAATGGCATAAGTGAAAAAGAAGTATACAATTCTGTTATTAAAAAAATCAATTCACTAAATTTAAAGCTTTTGCAATAACTATATTAGGACCTCTATGGATAAGTCTGCCTTCTAATTCAACAGAATCTCCTTTTTTTAATACATAACGCTTTTCTTTTTTAAAAATCCCTCTTATTAATGCAATAGAATATTTATCTGTGTTCTCTATATTATAAAAAGGCAAAGCATGTCCTGCAAAAGAATCTTCTTTAACTACTCCTGTTGTTCTTATCTTTTCATCACAGTTAGGATTAAATATATTTAATAAAATAGGATTAGGCTTAGCATCAAAAAAACTAGTTTTAATCCCTTTAAACTCTAAACCTGATAACTTTCTTCCACATATTTTCTCAGATTCTTCCAAAGAAAAACCATATTGACAACAGTGTCTTGTTATACTTTTAGCAAATACATAAGGATTAATATTTAATTCAAATTGCGTAATATCTCTTCTTATATTATTGACAACCCTCTCATAATTAGTGGGAACATAAATATCTATATCAGAATTACTAGAATTCAAACCAACATTAGAAGAAGCGATTTCTGAAAAATCAACTTTTGGAAAATTTAATAATAATTTTTTTGCAAATCCATATTTTTTACTATTGTATCTAAAAGTATTTTCTCCTTTTAAAATACAGAGAATATTATTTATATTTATAACATCTGTAGAAATATTTATACCATTTAAACTACTAGAAGGTTTTTTTCTATAAAAAGAATAACTTCCATATATCTTTTCTGGAATATTTTTGTGTTGTTCCAAAGAAGAAAGTTTAAGATTTCCATTTGCATTTTTTACAAATCTTTTTTTTCCAACTAAATATTTATCATTTAGAATAATTCCTTCACCATAAAAAATGGAAATTTGATTATCTATAAGAACAACTAACCCATCGCCCCTTTTAAATTCTTTAGTGAATTTAATATCTCTTACTTTAATCATGGGTGTTTAATTCAAAAGAACAATCCTTATAAATCTATGTCTTGTAAATCATATATGAATAAAATACAAGTAGATTTGCATATGCATTCTATTTATTCTGACGGGACTTTTTTCCCTGAAGAAATTTTAAAATTAGCAATTGAAAAGGATTTGAAATTTTTCTCAATTACAGATCATAATTGTGTTGGTTTTAATATAAAAAATCCCAGATTTATTCCTGGAATAGAAATTAGTGTAGAAGATGAAATAAAAGAACATAAAATTGAAGGTCTTGAAGTTTTAGGGTATGGATTTGATATAAAAAAAATGAAAGAGAAAATTGAGCCTTTAAGAAAATCAAAAATAGATTCTATATTAAAGTGCGTAGAGAATTTTAATGAATTTAATTTTAATAGTAATTTGTTTACACCAAAGAATCTAAAAAAGATTACAATAAAAGATTTTTTTGAGTTTAGATGTAAGAGAAGGTTATCGAAGGAGGAATTTGAGAATCTCATGAAAAATAGTGCTCCAACTAAAATTGACTTCGCAGAATTTTTATATACTACTTTTTTTGAGTTTAGTGATGACTTACAAAAAATCTACGGGGACCTGCCTTTCTTATTTAAAAAAGAATTTTCAAATACAATCTTTAAAACACCTAAATTTAAGAAATTAACATTTGAAGAAGCTATTTCAGTTATAAAAGAATGTGGGGGGGCTGCAGTTTTAGCACATCCTGCTATATGTAGAACACTTTCAAGAAAATGGTTTGGAGAAACAGAGGGATTAGATCCTTTTGAATTTATTAAAATACTAAAAGAAAAATATGGGTTAGAAGGGATTGAAATATATAATTATGTGGGTATTATAAGATATTCGAAATATAGTGCAAATCTAATAAATAATTATTTTAAAGAAATATCTAAAAAATTAAACTTATTAAATACATGGGGCTCTGATTGGCATGGAAATAAATGGTGGGGCTCTAAGTTTGGATCTTTTGGAACTAATGTTGAAGATATTAAAAATTTTCTAAAAAAATTGAATATAAATCTTTATAAATAAATTACCTATGGTAAAATTATGGCTACCTTGGAGAACCAAGCAGATTATGTCATGATTTTTTCCATACCTGAGTGCAATCTTTTTTGTAATTATTGCAGAAAAAATGAGATTAAAAGTAAAGGGATTCTTACGAATGAACAAATTTTAGAATTAGCGAGTGTATGCCATGATGCAGGGATTAGAAAAGTTAGATGGACAGGAGGAGAGCCAACAGCAAGAAAAAGCTTTGTAGATTTAGTTTCAGGAGTAAGAGAAAGAGGAATAGAAGAGCAATATTTATCTACAAATGGTGTTCTTTTACATAGAATGGCTCCTGATTTAAGAAAAAATGGTATAAAGAGAGTAAATATTAGTCTAGATACATTTAACAGAAAGAGATTTTATGAAATAACAGGAAGTGATAAATTAGAAGAGGTATTAAAATCTATTAAAATCTCTGCAAAAGAATTTGATTTAGTTAAGATTAATAGTGTTTTAATGAAAAATTATTTAGAAGATGCCCATACTTTTATTGATTTCATATCTGGATTTACAGATTCTCGCCCAATTCCAAGATTTATTCCTCTTGGGGGTTGTGGGGGGGATAATATTTTAGACTCTAGTCAAGTACTTGAAACATCTGAAATACTTGGAGAATTTTTAAAAATGTATGAAGATATTGAACCTTTTGAAAATATAATAAATAACAATCCTCTTGTCCAGCATTATCTTATTAAAGAGAATCAAATTATTTTTGGAATTATGCAACCTTTTTCATTAGAAAAAGGACACCTTCCGGGGGAATCTAAAACATTAAGAATTAATCCAAATGGTTATATAAGTAATAATTATTATTCTTCTGATATAAGGTTTTTACCAGAATTAAGTTATATAAAACAAGTAGAATTAGTTAGGGAATTAATAGAAGATAAAAAAACTCACAACCAAGTATGGTATAATAAAGCTACTCAACAACCTTTAAAACACAATATAAATTTTTGGAGATTTGGAGAATAAAAAAGTTGGATAAATATTTCTTTTAATTGGGTTTAAAAATTTCATCTAATTCTTGCTTTAGTTTGTCTACTTCAGGAAAATTCTCATAGTATATAACTTTGTATCCCTTTTCTCTAGCTCTTTCAATGTTTTCAAGATGGTCATCAATAAACAAGCATTCTTCAGGATTTAATTCATATTCCTTAAGTCTCTCTGTTAATAATTCAAATGCTTTTGGATCAGATTTTAAGCACCCAAATTTAAATGATGCAAAGATATATTCAAAACCATCATAAATGCCTGATTCTTGATTTGCATCATAATGTTCTTTCTTTATATCACTAAAACCAAACAACCTTATCCCTTTTTCTTTTAATTCTTTAATAATATCTAAAAGTTCCTGATTTAATACTTTAAACTTTGAATATCCTTTTTTGTAATCTTTTACTGCAGATTCTACATCTTGCAAATCTGGCTTTAATCTTAAAAAGAATTTCTTGAAATCTTCTTTTCCAACATCTGATTCAGAATAAATTCTTATTAATTCTGGATCTTCAGAATTCCCAATTAGAATACTAAAACCATTTTTTTCAGAAAAATATTCATTCATTTTCCCCCATTTAGTTTTATATATTACACTTCCAAAATCAAGAATTATTGCTTTAATCATGAATTAAGTTACTGAACTTTCTTTTTAAAATTAATCATTCTTTCTCATCCTCTTCTAATACTAATAAACTAATTAAATTATTCAACAGGACTTCTTAATTTCCATCCATTAATATTAAATCCACCCATCTAGAAACAAATTTAAATTATCATAAAATTCTAAATTCTTTGGGGTTTTAATATCCCCTTTTGCTATTATTAATTCAGGAGTCTCTATTATTTTATTCATACTTTTTATTGATTTTTTATCAAAATTTATTTTTGCAAATATCGTGGAGAAAAAGAAAAATTAGTAAGAATATTTTTTTAGAAATCACCTCTTAATTATCTTCCCAGTCTTTACATTTCTTTTGCCTGAACCTTCAAACCTGTAAATATAAAATCCTGAGCTGTATTTTGAAAAATCATATGAAATCTTGTTCTCCCCTGGGTTTCCTTCAACAACAATATTTTCTAATTCTTTTCCTGCTATATTATACACATTAAATCTTAAATTTTCCGGGGTGTTTAAATAAAATTCAAAATTTACAGGTCCTGTTGTTGGATTTGGATATTCTTTAAAAGACTTTTCCAAAGGATTTTCTTCAACAGAATCTGGAACAAACTCAAATACAACATTTTGTTCTAATTTATTTCCTGCCTTATCTTTTGCATAAAGAGACCAATTATTTAAACCTTCATTGGATGTTATATTAAGAGTGGTTTCTGCTCCGCTTGTGCATGGAAAATATGTTTTTGTCTGCCCATTATCAGCACTATAAAAACAACTATCTAAATTTGCATCTGTAACAGTGAATACAAAATCATTAACTTCCTCTGCATATTTTTTGCTCTCTGGGCTAGTAATATCTATTTTTGGGGTTGTTTTATCAACAATAAATTCAATCTCTTGCTCTAATTTATTTCCTGCCTTGTCTTTTGCATAAAGAGCCCACTTATTTGGACCTTCATTGGATGTTATATTAAGAGTGGATTCTAACCCGCTTGTGTATGGGAAATATGTTTTTGTCTGCCCATTATCAGCACTATAAAAACAACTATCTAAATTTGCATCTGTAATAGTGAATCTAACCTCACCCATATCTTTGTAAAACTCATTTGCCTCTGGAGAAGAGATATCTATCTCAGGGGTTGTTTTGTCTAGCTTAATTGCCCTGCTCACTATATCCTGTTTATTCTCTGCTTTATCTGTGCTAAAGTATCTAAAGTATTTTGCGTTTTCGTCTGTGATTGAAACAGGCTCTGTGTATTCTGTGTCAGGAGTGCAGTAGTCATCTGAAGAACTAATGCAATATTTTGTAGATACAACACCTGAAAGTGCATCATTAGGTGTTAAAGTTACATCAAAATCAGAATTTTGCCATGCTTCTGGAACATTATCAGATGTAGTTGGTGGGGTTTTGTCAACAAAGAATTTTATATTCTTAGTTGCTTTGTTTGTTTCTGGCTTGGCAATATCACTTGCATAAAATATTAAATTATTTTCTCCTTCAATTGCAGGCAAAGAAATTGTTCCGGAAATTGAATCCACAGGAAGAAGAATAGCATAATAAGGAATACTGCATTCAATATTCTGCCAAGGAGCATCATTTAGTTTATATTTGCAACTATCTAAAAACACTTCAGAATCTTTTACAAGATATTCCAGACTTATATTTGAATGATTATAAATTGAATCTGTAACAGGTGAAGAGAGATTTAGTTGGGGTGGGGTTGTATCTTTGTTTGGATTAGATTTTACAATATGTTTTAGATAAGGGGTTTCTATCAGGGTAGGAACTCCCTCTTCATCCAAATGCCACTGAATTATAGGCAAACTAGATATTGCTCCATCTTCTGGGTTTATCTCGCTTATATATTCTATAGATACCTTACTATTCTTTTTCATTTCAGGGCCACCTGGAATTGTTTCTTCACCAAAATTATCCATAAAATACCAATCATGAATGTTAAGACGGTTCTCTCCAATTAAAACTCCGTTAATTGCATGAGGATATCCTAACCAAGTAGTTGTTGAAACCAAATAAACTGGAATATTAAATCTATTATTTTTGCTGAATTTATAACGAAAATCATCTGGATTTACTTCTTCTAAAGATTTAAAACCATGAAAATTGATTGCAAAAGGAATAGCACGTTCATAACAGATTATTGTATGAAGGGTATCTGTCCTGTCAACTTTCACCATTTCTTCAAGCCAGTTTGTTTTTTCTGTTGTGTTTAATTTGTTCCAATCAGAAGGAAGATATTCTCTTGATCCACTTAATTTATTTTTAAGGATTATTTTATCATTATCATTAATAACACCATCCCCATTTATATCTGACATATCATTTTGAACAGAACCCATGGCATCATAGTCATTCCAATTTAGAACATTATCTTCATTTACATCCCCGCTTCCGTAATAGTTGAGGGTTGTGTCATTTGGCTGGGAAAAATTGTTAATTATTAATCTTTCCTGCGCCTGTGATTTCATAGGCAAAAAACTTGCAAGTGCTATAGGAAGTCCATACAATAAGCCCTTTAATTTCCCTGATTTTCTCATAATGTAACTACACTTAAGTGGTATATAAATATTTCGATTTAAGTTTTCTATTTATTAATGCTATTTTAATTAAAGAAAATTAATTTCTATAAAAAGATTTATAAAATCCTTTTCATTGAGTGTAATATGAAAAAGGGGCTGTTATTGATATTGGGGGTTTGCAGTTTTGTAGTATTTTTTTCTAGTTCTTTTGTAAATGCCGGTTATTGCTTAGGGACTTATTCTATTGATTGTTCTTCTTTTTTAAATCAATATGCTTGTGAATCTGCAGATTGTTATTGGATTCCTGGAACAGGGGATGGAATAGCACCATATGTTATACAAGAGCCTCCTGGAGAAGAAGGATATTGCTCTGGATATGGAACTGGTAGTTGTTCTTCTTTTGATCATACTTCTGCAAGCATTTGTCAAAGTTATTCAGGTTGTATATGGCAATCCGGTTGTTTGATTGATTCTGATTGCAATGTTGGAGAAACTTGTGAAGGCGAAGGGGGTTCTTGTTCTGGAAATTACCTTTCTAATTTTAAGGAATATGCACCATATCGCAGTTGTGATGCTTACACCACACCTTTAAAAACTTATGAAGAAACACTAGACTATCCTGATCAAGCAGTATGGGGTTGTAATAATTCAATTTTTTCTTGTGATGCAAATAGGAATTTTTCTACGCAGGCAGGACATATTTACAGTCCCACTATGGATGGATTTGAGTGTTGTATTAATGTTGGGGATGCTGGAAAAAATATGGGTTATGAAATCATTGATGGAGATTGGTATGAACATTCTTGTGTTAAGAATTTTTTGGGTATAGGGGGGTCACATTGGTCACACGGTACCACATATATTGGGCCTGCTTATGAATATACATATACGAGTTGTTCTGGTTTAACAACCCAAAGTTCTTGCACACCGTCTGGTTGTTCTTGGGAAGAGGGTTATGGGACATGCACAGAAGCACCTGTAGAGACATGCGAAGACAGTGATGGTTCTAATGTAACTAATAAAGGAACATGTGAGGATTTAACAGGTAAATATAATGATACTTGTGCAGGAAATAGTTTATTTGTAGATGAATTAAGTTGCTCTAATGGTATTTGTGTAGTAAATACTTTACCTTGTCCTTCAGGCTATACTTGCACTAATGGTGCCTGCATTGGTTGCACGCCTTCATGTGCAGGAAAGATGTGCGGAGATAATGGGTGCGGAGGAAGTTGCGGAAATTGTGCAGTAGACTTCGGAGAAAATTATACATGTAATGAATTTTTTCAGTGTGTTTGTGGGCTTGAAACTAAGGAAGAATTTTGCACAAGATTAGGAAAAGAGTGCGGAACTGCTACAGGTGAAGATGTTAGATGCGGGACAGGTATAGTAACCAGAAATTGTCCAATGTGTCCGCCACCAGAAATCTGCAATTCAGATGGACAGTGTGTTTCTCCGGAAGAACCAAATGTATACTGGGCTTTTTATACTACTGAAGCACCAATACCTTCTTCTTCAGAAGACCCGAGACCAATTACTCTTACTTATAATCTAAAAATGGTTG
>Ga0315548_1003434_pt1 | contig 11887 bp, 13 predicted proteins | sample SalMarSW160110MG_2_FD_202540 | JGI IMG/M metagenome (GOLD analysis project Ga0315548, IMG submission 202540) | Salt marsh sediment microbial communities from the Plum Island Ecosystem LTER, Massachusetts, United States - Salt Marsh Sediment SW1601-110 ... | reverse complement strand
ATTTTTACATCAGATGATGAAGAAGAAGATGGGAAGAAAAGTGTTAAAATTTATCATAATGCTATCAGAGGAAAACTAATTGAATTAAAGAATCATGGACATTTTACATTGGAAGATATGGGAACAGAAGAATTTCCGGAATTATTGGATGAGGTGCTTAAAGTAAAATGAATAAAACTTTTACTTTAATTTTCTTAATTCTATTTTCAACAGTTTTCATCAGTGCAGGGCTTTTTTCAAAACAAAAAATCTGCAGGGACGGAACTTTGGAAGGAAATTGCTCTGTTGTTCAGCCTTATTATTGCTCTGAGGATGTTTTAATTGAAAATGCAAGTATCTGTGGGTGCCCTAATTATGCATGGGTAGAGGGAGATTCCTGCGTCTCATCTTATCACACAAATCCAAAAGAGATAACTTTAAAATATATTCTGGATGGGGAAACAAGAGAGATAAATTTTAGTGTTTATGAGGGCATGAATAACTATGTTTCTGCACTTCCCAAATCAATAATTTACCATGACAATGAAACACCCTCTCGTTTGGATTTTAAACTGAAGAAGATTGGTGAAGTGACACAGAAAGAATTTCTTCTGCCGTTGGTTGTGGAGATTCAAAATCTGGAGAAAAACAGAGATGGGCAGGCAAGAATAGCAATAAGCATAGTGCAGAATATCCCTTTCGGAGAATCAAATAAAACAACATTTCTTTATAAGGACCATAACATAAGTTATTCCAGATATCCTTATGAGGTTCTTTATGATAATGAAGGTATCTGCGGCGAGAAATCTGAATTACTGGCATTTCTCCTGAAAGAATTGGGGTATGGGGTTGTGCTATTTTATCATCAGGCTGAAAATCATGAATCTGTAGGAATAAAATGTCCTGTGAAACATAGTCTGAATGAGACAGGCTATTGCTTTATTGAAACTACCGGCTCTTCAATAATCACCAACAGCCAAAACGAATATGTAGGCGAAATCAAATTGTCCTCTGAGCCGGAGATATTGGTAATCTCTGACGGAGAATCTTTAGGGGAGGTTTATGAATATAAAGATGCAAAAAAACTTGTAAGAATAAACGAGATAATTGAGAAAAAAGGAAAAATCAGCCTGTTCAGGTATCTCCAGTTAAAGAAGCTTAAAAAGAAATATGGGCTGGATGGGGAATATTATGTGTAAGATTATCTTAATATTGCTTTGATACGTCTCACTCCGGAAGAGGAGGATTCTTCTTTTGTTATTTTGAATTTTCCTAACTCGCAAGTGTTTTTTACATGAGGGCCTGTGCAGATTTCCTTAGAAAAATTTCCTATAGAATAAACTGAAACCCTATTTCCATATTTTTTATCAAAGATTCCACAAGCACCTTTTTTTCTTGCTTGTTCTAAAGACATTTCTTCTCTTATTACTTCACATGAGTTTTGAATCTGAGAATTTACCAAATCTTCTACTTTTTTTATTTCTTCTTCTGTAAGTTTTCTTGTAAAAGAAAAATCTAATCTTAATCTTTCAGCAGTTATATTTGAACCTTTTTGAATTATAGAGTTATCTTTTAATATAATCTTTAATGCTTGCAATAGTAAATGTGCAGCAGTGTGCAGTTTTGTTGTTTCTTTTGAGCTGTCTGCAAGTCCTGATTTGAATTTTCCTGCACTGGCAGTTCTTGAAAGTTTTTGATGCTTTTGAACTTCTTTTTCAAAATCTTTTTCATCTAATTTTATTTTCTTTTCACGACAGAGATCCCTTGTAATCTCAATTGGAAATCCAAAACTCTGATACAATAGAAAAGCCTCTTCTCCGGAAATTCTTTTATTCATTGAAATTTTTTCAAAAACAACCAATCCCTGCTGAAGGGTTTTCAAAAATCTTTCCTCTTCTGTTCCCAGTTCTATAACAATTTTATTCTCATCAAATTTATAATCTTTGTAGATAAGGAAAAACGGCTCTGCAACCTGTGAAACAAATCTTTCTATTCCGAGAACTCTGCCGTATCTTATTGCTCTTCTGATTAGTTTTCTCAGGACATATCCCTGTTCAGAATTTCCAGGGGTTATTCCATCGTTGATTAGAAATATTGCGGCTCTTATGTGGTCTGCAATTATTCTTATGCTTCTTTTTATTTCTTCACTTTCATTATATTTGTGCAGAGAAAGCATTTCTATCTTTTCTATAACTGGCTTGAAAACATGGGTTTCGTAATTGTCTTCTTTTTTATTCAGCACAGCAAGAACCCTTTCCACACCCATTCCTGTGTCGACATTTTTCTGTTTGAGCGGTTTATATTTTCCTTCTTTTGTTTTTTCATATTCCATAAAGACATCATTCCAAATTTCAATTTCATTGACAAATATTTCTGTATCTGGACCGCATGGGCCTGTTTCTCCTGCAGGCCCCCACCAATTATCTTTTTTTCCAAAAAATTTTATTTTTTTTATTCCAAGAGAATTCCAAATTTTTGCTGATTCTTCATCTTTTTTTGCATTTTTGTCTCCAGAGAAAACTGAAACAGCTAATCTTTCCTTGGGAATCTTCAAAATTTTTGTCAGAAAATCAAAACTATACTGTAATGCATCTTTTTTCCAATAATCTCCAAGACTCCAGTTCCCGAGCATTTCAAAGAAAGTATGATGGCAGTTATCCCCCACTTCATCAATATCTGTTGTTCTGATGCACCTCTGGACATTGCATAATCTTCTTCCCAGGGGATGTTTTTGCCCGAGCAGATATGGCGCAAGAGGATGCATGCCTGCTGTTGTGAACAGAACACTGGGGTCTTCTTTGGGAATTAAAGAAGCATTGGGTATTTCTTTATGGTTTTTTGATTTGAAAAAATCAAGATAATTTTTTATAAGCTCTTTTCTGTCCATATAATTTTAACGAGAAACAAGTTTTAAAATTTATCCAATTTCCTTCAGTTTCTCCTGAATTTTTCTGAGCTGAGCCTCTAAATCACCTTCATATTTATCATATTTTTCTTCACCGATTTCCCCGTCTGTTTCAGACTCCTTTTCTTTTTCCAGTATTTTTGGAATTTTTATCTTCGGAAGAATCTGTTGCAACCCGCTGATGCTGCTTTTTAGTTCTGTTATTTTTTTGAGAAATTTCATTTTGTTTCTGAATTCACTTGTCCTGAGCAGGTGATATTTCTTCATTATTTTTGAGATTTTCAGAATGCCCATCTCTGAAGAAAGAATATCTTTTTTTGCCTCTAATGCTTCTTCGTATTCAAGTTTTACATGAATCAAATTTTCTTTCATTATGCAAATTTTTAATTTTTATTCTATTTTGGAAAAAATCTCTGAATCTATTTTTTCTATCTGGCTTTTTATTTCCTGCAATTCTTTCTCCCAGAACATGAGTTCCCTTTCCTCTTCTTCTTTAATTTTTTTTATATCTCTCAGAATTTTTTCTATTTCTGAAATCTGTCTTTTTGCTCTTTCAAAAATATTCATACTCTCTTCAAATTTGTCCAGTCTTATGAATACTGGCTCAGCTTTTCTTACTCTTCCTGCAGCTTCCTGGAATTCTTTTGGAACCTCCCTGCTCAGCGCTAATCTCCGAGGTTTCTGCATCATTTGCATTTCATCTTCTGACGCAAAATCATCTGCATCAAAAACCCCCTCACCTTCTTTTTTCCCAGCAACTGCTTCTTTTATAGTATTTTGAGAAAATTTCTCTCCGAAAGAATTATTTGGAAATGACGGCAAAGGATGCGGAACCTTCAGCGGTTCTTCTTCAAACTCCCCCCTCATCTTAGGAAATTCAGGGAGTTTTGGTAATTCAGGCAAATCAGGAAGTTTCTCAATTCTCTCCTCTTCTCTCTTTTTCTTTTTTTTGAATAATCCCATATAATTCTAAATATACTTTTTGATATATATAAAACACAATACAAGTTTAAAAACTTTCTTTTTTTTATGAATTAAACCGAAAGGTATTTATTTGAATAATTTTTTAATATCTGATGCTTAAAAAATTTCTGAAAGAGGTGGTATCTATTGTTGTTGGCAAGCAGGCAGAGGATATTATAGATTTGCTTGATAATCAGAATTATATGAATGAGTTTCTGATTGCAAAGAAACTCGGCATCACAATTAATCAGACAAGGAACATTCTCTACAAAATTTCAGATTTTGGACTGATTTCTTCGATAAGAAAAAAGGACAAGAGAAAAGGATGGTTTACTTATTTCTGGAAAATTGAGGTTATGAAATCTCTGGAATTTTTGAGAAGCGAATTAATGAAAAAGATAGAGCAGGTAAATTATCAGATTAAGAGCAGGGAGACAAAGAGATTTTATGTCTGTGAGCAATGCGGTATAGAACTAAGCGAAGAAAATGCGCTTTTACATGATTTTATGTGCGGCGAATGCGGAAACATCTTTACTCTGAAAGATAATGTTAAACTATTGAAGGAGCTCAAAAAAAACTGGGGGGGGCTGAAAGAAAAATTACAGCTTGTTGAAAATGAGATAAAAAAAGAGAAGGACAGGACAGATAAGGAAAGGGCAAAAGAAATCAGAAGAGAGGAGAAGAAAATGCAGAAGAAATCCAAGAAAAAGAGACTGGAAAGAAAAGCTATCAGGGAGAAACTGCAGAAGAAATTAAAAAATGTGAAATCTGCTAAAAAGAAGAATAAAAAGAAACAGCATAGAAAATCAGCCAGAAAGACTAAATCTAAAAAGAGGTTTAGAAAAACTAAAAATAAGAAAAAGAGATAATGGTTCATGTCTATAAATTCTATCCGCAAAAGAAAAAAAAATTTTTAAGTAATTTTAGTGTAAATACATGGATAATTTTGATTAATGTTCTTGCCTGGCTTGTTATTAGGATTTTTTTAACTATAAATCCTGATCCTGATGTTTTAAAGTATTTTGCTTTACAGCCAATTGCTTTTATTCAGGGAAAATATTTGTGGACAATCTTTACTAGTATGTTTTCTCATATTTACTTTTGGCACATTTTTGCTAACATGATTACTTTGGCTTTTATTGGCTCACTGGTTGAGAAGATATTGGGGCACAAAAGATATCTTTGTTTTTATCTGATTGCAGGTTTATTTGCCTCTCTATTTTTTATTTTGTTATCTGTTTTTTTTGGTAATTCAGAACTGGGTGTGAAGATTTTTGGTAGTCCTGAAATCTTTGCTTTAGGTGCTTCAGGGGCTATTTTTGGTTTGGCCGGATTAATAACAATTCTAATTCCTAAAATGAAGGTTCTTGCATTTTTTATAATTCCAATGCCGATGTGGGGAGCAATGGTTTTCTTCCTCGGTGTTTTCTGGGTATTATCTGCTTTTGCTGGATTGCCTATAGGTAATAGTGCCCATCTTGGTGGGTTTTTAATAGGCATTCTTTATGGATTATACTTAAAATATAAATTTCCACAAAAAACCAGTATAATAAAGAGATATTTTTCCTGATGGCAAAAAATGGGGTTCTTTAAAAAAGAACCTACAATGGTAGAAAAAACAAAGAATAAAATGACGAAAAAGAAGGGGAATTTGAAAAGCGAATATAAGGAGAGTTGGAATTATATAAAGGATTCCAGATTTTTCATTTATGCAGTAATAATTATCTTCTTTCTGTTTGCATTTTTAGGTTTTTTTATTTCTCTTCCTGAATCTGTTGCAGAGCAATTGCTTAATTTCTTTGCTGAACTTCTGAAAAAAACAGAAGGGATGTCACATATTGAACTGATAAAATTTATCTTTTTTAATAATCTGCAGAGCAGTTTTCTTGGAATGATTTTCGGAGCAGTTCTCGGGATTTTTCCTGTTTTATCAGCTATTGCAAACGGATATATTTTAGGTTTTGCTTCTTTTCTGAGTGTAGGGGAAGGAGGATTTCTGGTGTTGTGGAGACTGCTGCCCCATGGAATTTTTGAATTGCCTGCAGTATTTATCTCCCTCGGATTAGGAGTTAAGCTAGGAACTTTTATTTTTCATAAAAATAAAACAGAAACATTTAAAGAGTATCTCTTCAAATCACTGAAAGTCTTTTTTCTGATTGTTCTGCCTCTTTTGATTCTTGCTGGAATTATAGAGGGGAGTCTTATCTTTTTGGCAGGGTAGGGTTTAAATTTAAAAATATCACTTCTTTGTTTTTCTATATGGTTTCATATTACATCCTTTTGAATTGGGATAGGTTTGTTGAAAGATGCTCCCCTTTATTAAAAGAATATTATAACAAAGAGTTAGATTTTGTTACGAAGTTGTCTGGGGATGTATTGGAAGTGGGATGTGGTACTGGCAGGATTTTGACTATTCTGGCTAAGAAATGTAGACGGATTGTTGGTATTGATAAGGAAAAGGTGATGGTTGATATCTCTAAAGATAAACTAAAAAAAAGCAGAAATGTTGAAATCTACAAGCAAAATGCAAAAAGACTAAAGTTTCCAGATAACTGTTTTGATTTTGTTTTGTGTATGGCTAATATCTTTGGGAATTTAGGCAGGGATAAATTGTCTGTCTTAAAAGAAATGAAAAGAGTTTGTAAATCAAGTGGGAAAATAATTATTAGTGTTTATAACGAGAAAGCCTTAAAACCAAGATTAGATAGTTATGCTAATGATGGATTAACACATATTAAAGTTACTAAACAAGGAACTGTTTATACTAAAGAGGGTTTATTTTCAGAGCAATTTACTAAAAAGAAGTTAATTTCTCTTTTTAAAAGACTAAGATTAAATTATAAAATTATTAGTTTAAATCAGATTTCCTACCTTTGTATTTGCAATATTCCCTCTTAATCTTTCAAATCGCTGATTCCCAGGATTATCAAGAGCAGTCCCACAAAAAATACTATCCAGAAAATTCCGCCTTTGAGCAAAATCCACGCTGCGTTAAAGAAGTCAAGGCTTTTTCCAAATAAAGTCCAGTGATATGCAGAAGACAGCCACCCAACAAAAATTGCTCCAACTAAGAGAACAAGCCCAAAAAAGATCTCAAGTTCTTTATTCATTGTATCTCTAAACATCTCTTTCCATTTAAAAATATTTTGATTATCGAATATATATTTATCTTCTTGCTAATTCAAATATATAAACAAATACCTTTTTAAAATTTAGTTTTCACAACTTAATATGAAAGAAATAAAAGATGTAAAAATCAGCAAAGAAATGAAAGTGTCTGAACTTGTTGAGAACATGGGAAATGCGGGATTTGGGGCAAGAAAAATTTCCAAAGCAGGTTTTATAATGAAAAAAATGTTTTGGGACAAAGATTGCAGAGTTTTCCTCGGCATTGCAGGGGCAATGGTGCCTGCAGGAATGAGAGAAATAATCTTGGATTTGCTGGACAACACAGATGTTTTTGTTACTACAGGTGCTAATCTTACCCATGATTTGATAATTTCTCTCGGAGAAAAGCATTATCACTGCGATGAGTTCTCTGATGACAGCAAGATGAATGAGCAGGGACTTGACAGAATTTACAATGTTTCTATGAAGAATTCTGTTTATGAAAAACTTGAGGATTTTTTCAGCGAGAATTTTGAGGAATTAAAAAAATGCTCTGACATCAGCGAATTTTTACTAAAGCTCGGGGAAATTATCTCAAAGCAGGGTAGAAAAGGCATTTTAGCCAAATGCTATGAAAAGAAGATTCCGATTTTCTGTCCTGGAATTGCTGATTCAGGAATTGGATTGATGATGTGGGGTAGAACTGCAGAGGGAAAGGGCAAGACATGCATAGATGTTTTTTCAGATATAAATAAGATTATAGATATCTCATGGACAGCGAAGAAGACAGGGGTGATTTATATTGGTGGTGGACTTCCAAAGGATTTCATTCAGCAGGCTCTGCAATTCTCCAAAGGGGCAGATTATGGTGTTCAGATAACAACTGACAGGGCAGAGCCGGGTGGAAGCTCCGGGGCTCCTTTAAAAGAAGGAATTTCATGGGGGAAGATGAAAAAAGATGCTGATTTTGTTGATGTTTTTTGTGATGCAACAATAGCCCTTCCTTTAATTTGTGCTTTTATTAAATGGTGACTAAAAACTTATATATTCCGGTAATCTTTTTTTGATATGGAAAAGGAGAATTCTGAAACTGCCGAATTAAAGCAAAAGAAAATTTCAAAGAAAAATAAACCCAAGGAAAAAGAGAGAAATTTTATTGGTGTTCTGAAAATGCTTGCTCCCGGAACAGCCATAAGGACAGGGCTCAATGATTTGCTCAGGGCGCGAATGGGGGCATTGATAGTGGTGGACAGCGACAAACTTACAAATCTTATAAAAACAGGATTCAGAATAAATGCGAAATTCAGTTCGCAGAGAATGGTTGAACTTGCCAAGATGGACGGGGCCATAATACTCTCAAAAGATTTAAAGAAAATTCTTTATGCAAATACTCTTCTTTCTCCAAGCAATAATATTCCCACAAACGAGACAGGGATAAGGCACAAGGCTGCTGAAAGAACTGCGAGGCAGGCTGAGACAATCGTGATTGCAGTTTCTGAGAGGCGGAACAAGATCTCTCTTTATGTTAAGGATATACATCATGAAATAGAAAGGAGTTCTGAAATTCTAAGGCGTGCAGCAGAAACTCTTCAGATTCTTGAGAAACAGAGGGAAATCTTCAATGATTTCCTTGATGATTTAAATCTTTTAGAACTGAAAAGGATGGTTACTATAAATGATGTCTCAAGTGTTTTGCAGAGACTGGAAATAATAAAAAGAATTTCAAATGTTGTCAAAAGATATCTGGTTGAACTTGGAAAAGACGGGATGATAGTTAATATGAGGCTTAAAGAGCTTATTAAGGGAGTTGATAAAGAAGAGAGAATGATTCTGGAGGATTATTTTAGAAATAATTATTCTTTTGCAGTAAAGATTCTTGAGAAGATGGATTTTGATTTTCTGCTTGAACCCCTGAATATTTCAAGGATGCTGTTTGAGGAACTTCATGACAAGCCAATTTCTCCAAGAGGGGTGAGGATTCTGAGCAAAACAAATCTCCTCGAGAAAAATGTTGAATCTTTAACAGCACATTTCGGCAGATTGGATAAAATTCTGCTAGCAAGCGACGAGGAACTTCTGGAAGTTCTGGAGAATGAGGGGCTCGTGTCTTTTTTCAAGGAAGAAATTTATAATTTAAAAGAAAAAATAAGCATAGGAAAGAGAATTTAAATGCTATGTCCCCCCGGAAAAATACTTTTAATGCAGCAAAAAAATTGTAATATGGTTCTTCATTAACAATGGTATATCAATAAGCGAGCGAAGCGAGCCAAAACCTTATATAATAAAACTCTCTGGTTATTTTATGCTAACAAAAAAACAGGTTAAAGAGATTAAAAAACATCTGGATAAAGCCCAGAACCCTTTGTTTTTCTTTGATAATGATAATGACGGGCTTTGCTCTTTCCTTTTACTGCAGAGATATCTTGGGAGAGGGAAAGGGGTTCCAGTTAAAACAACCCCCGCATTAACTAAAGAATATTTTAGAAAAGTGAATGAATTAAACCCAGACTATATTTTTATCCTCGACAAACCAGAGGTTTCAGAGGAATTTTTTGAGGAAGCAAGAAAAATTAATCTTCCTGTGGTTTGGATTGACCACCATGTTATTAGTAAGAAAGAAATTCCTGAATATATTCATTATTACAATCCGAGATTTAACAGAACTAAAAAAGACGAGCCTGTGACTGCACTCTGTTATCAGGTAACAGAAAGGAAAGAAGATTTGTGGATTGCTGTCATAGGAAGTATCTCTGACAAATTTGTTCCTTGGTTCTATCCTGAATTTCAAAAAAAATTCCCTGAATTTGCAACAGATTCAGCAGATGCTTCTGAGATATATTATAGTTCGGGAATAGGGGAGATTGCAAAAATGTTCAGTTTTGGTTTAATGGACAGAACAACAAATGTGATAAATATGCTGAAATTTCTGATAAAAGCCAAAAACCCTTATGATGTTCTTGAAGAAAATCCAAAAACACATTCTTTGCATAGAAGATTTCATGAATTGCATGATAAATACAGAAGATTAATAGAAAAAGCCAGAAGAGAAGTGGCAGACTCAGGAAAAATATTCTTTTTTCATTATGGGGGGGATATGGGCATGAGTGCAGATATTGCCAATAATCTCCAATATCTTTATCCTGAAAAAATAATTGTTGTTGCAAGAATAAATGAAGGAAGAGCACGCCTTTCAATCCGCGGGAAAAATATCAGGGCAAAAGTTGTCAAGGTTATTGAAAATATCGAGGGGGCGACAGGAGGGGGGCATGAAGATGCTGTCGGTGTCCAGATAAATGCCGGATATCTGGGGAAATTTGAGCAGGAGTTTAGGAAACTGGCAGAATAGAAAACTATAAAAACAGGATTTTCTTAAAAAATTTATGAGTGAAGGGCTAAGACTGATGAAGGGGAGATGGACATCTTTCTTAGTCTACACTATTAAAAATATCTCAATTTAATTCAAGGATCTTTTTGGGCTTGAATTGGATTGGGGTTTTCTTCTATTATTCGGCTCGAAAGGATTCTTGTTTTATTGAGTTTTTCAAAATGAAAACAGGAGAGACAATGGAACAACAGGTGGTGGAACAGGAATTAAGTTTGTTAATGGAGGTTACACTGAGACTTGAAGATGAACTTAATTCAATAACAATGGATGATTAGGGAAATTTTGCAAGAGAAGAACTTGCTTAGATGTTTCTGTTTAAAATTAAGTATGCAGTTTTTTCCAGAAAATCAATAACTTCTTCCCACATACACAACTTCTTTTGCAGGCTTTCCGCAGATTACACATTTTCCTGTTGGCTTTTCTTTTTTGTTTGCCAGAGTTCCTCTAACTTCTGCATTTATTTCTTTTTCAACAATTTCTGCACATTTCTCTCCTTCTTTTTCTATTGAGCAGAAATTAACCCTTGCAATTTTCCCTTCTTCAATTACAGCTTTTAAATCTTCTTTTTTTTCTATGTCCTGAATTTTATTTTTGAATAAAGAATCTGCATGTTTTTTTAGATTTTTATCATATTCTTGTGATGTTCTTTCTACATATTTCAGTAATTTTTTTTCCTTGATTTTCTTTTTTTCATCTGTATCTCTTCTATATATTGTTAATTCTTTATTCTGAAGTTCTTTTTTTCCTAATTCTATCCTTAAAGGAACTCCTTTCATTTCCCAGAAATAGAATTTTTCTCCGGGACGTTTTTCATCATCCAAATCTATTGTTACACTAATATTGTTTTTTTCTAAAATTTTTTTTAATTCTCCTGCTTTCTCAGTTAATTGTTTGTCTAAATTGATGGGAACTATCACAACCTGTTTTGGGGCGATTTTCCAGGGAAATTTTAATCCTTTGCCATCTCCATGGACTATAATTACAGATGCGAATATTCTTGATATTGCAGGGCCGTAACAAGTTATCCATGCGACTTTTTCTTTTTCATCCTCATCTTTGAATTTCACATTAAATCCTTCTGCAAAATCCTGATTTAAAATATGGGTAGAGGGTTGTTGCACTAATCTTCCATCTGGATTTAACACGTCTGCCGCAAAAGTCCTGTATGCTCCTGGAAATTTATCCCAGGACGGACGTTCAAAAAATATAAAAGGAAGTAAAAAAACATCTCCTAAAACTTCTTCGGTTGTTTTCATATCTTCGTTTACTTGTGCTTCTGCATCTTTTAATGTTTTATGGGCACAATGGGTTTCTATCCAATGAAATTCTCTTGATCTTAAAAAAGGACGGGTGGCTTTTGTTTCATATCTGAATACATTTGCCCTTTGATATGTTTTATATGGTAAATCTTTCCAGCTTCTGATCCATAAACTAAACATCTGATAAAAAGCTGTTTCAGAAGTTGGTCTTAATGCTAATTTTTCTTCAAATTTCATATTTCCTCCACTAGTTACCCAAAATACCTCCGGTGTAAATCCTTTTACATG
>Ga0315548_1003431_pt1 | contig 11897 bp, 6 predicted proteins | sample SalMarSW160110MG_2_FD_202540 | JGI IMG/M metagenome (GOLD analysis project Ga0315548, IMG submission 202540) | Salt marsh sediment microbial communities from the Plum Island Ecosystem LTER, Massachusetts, United States - Salt Marsh Sediment SW1601-110 ... | reverse complement strand
TCTCCTTCATTCTTATTGTTTCGCCCATTGAGACCTTTCCCACTTTGCAGTGATCCATAAGATTGAGGATACGCTTCGCAGCATCATCCTCCGCAATCCCCGCTTTGATTAGACGTTCGCCGACCTCCTTGCCTGTCCTAGCTCCTCCCATCCTTTGAGCCATTCGGTATCTCTCCCCAGCCACATGGGGGAAACCCATTGCATGGAAGGCCACATGAAGATGCACATCAGCCCCTAGCTTGGGTCTCTCGACAAGCGGTTTTCCATCAATCAAAAATCCCATGAGGCGATCCATCAACCTTTCATGTATTCTTTCAACAACCACACTATCTTTCTCCAGAGAACCCTTAAGCTCGTCAATTTCTCCAGGGACAAATTTAAATTCACAGTAGGGATCTCCAAGCCCTATGCACTTGGTCTCAATTGCATTCCAATCTCTCTTCTCCTTATCATAGAAACTTAACATGCCTGATATCTCAGGTGGAAGATGCGAGGCTATTGCGGTGCCTACGTTATCGAATCCCCAACAGTCAGCACTCTCGTATAATCTAAAGTAGTGCTCGTCAGTCTTAGAGACATCTTTTATGTACTCTATGATGCCGCTGTGCTCCATACTACAGGGGAATAAGGATTGGGAAAAACTCGATTTCAATAGTTTTTCCATGTCTTTAACCTTGCTGAAGCTCTTCGGTAAGAACAACCCAAAAGACTGAAATGAAAACATGAGCTTCATCATAAGCTTAATACGCATTGGAGCGAGCTCGAGTACCACCTTTGGTGCTAGGGCACCTTCCTCCCTGTTCATGTCATATATCATCGTGGGGAACCTTTTTGGGTCCCAGAGCATGCCGCTCCAGTGTTCAAGTGTTGGCCAAAACAAGTTCACAAAGTCTCCAGTCTCACTTCTTAGAGCTGCTTCTCCTCCAGCGAATGACTCAAAGAATTTCTTAAATGCACTAGCGTAATTAGGCGATGAGTATATTGCCATCATTGCAGGCTTGGGTTCAACCTGTTCCGGTTCCAGGGGAACCTCAGTTCTTATCGGCCTCAAATTTGGGTGCTTCACAACATTCAAGAACCGCCTATCTTCTGTAATTATCTTAATTATGCCGTCGGCCGTGCTCATCATGGCTATGAGGTCTTCTTCCTTTCCGCAGCCCTCGTCCACACAGGCCAAGACTGCGTTTCCCTCAGCTGCAAACCTTAGCAGGGTCATCCTCATGAAACGTACAACCTCTGGACCGCTCATAAGGTAGGGTGTGGTCAAGGAATCGAAGATTAGAAGAACGTTTTCACCTGCCCTTTCCTGCAGCTTGGATATGGCTATGCCTAGGCTTGTCAAGTTCTCAGATGAAGCTTTCACTATGTCTGGTCGATCTGCAGTGGAGAGGCCTACGGTTTCGTGGAAGGCATCGACGAAGCCCAGGGAGTGGGGTAACACTTCACCCAGCCCCTTTTGTCTCAAGGAGTCTATAACTTTGGATGGAGCGGATTCGGTTGTCACGTAGATTACTGGCATCATCTCAATGTTGCTAAGAACTGTTTGCTGGCAGAAGGTTGATTTTCCAGATCCAGGGGGACCAACCAGTAATATCAAGTTCTTGGATGGTACTTCTTGAAGTTGAGTTACTGACACCATTAAATATCACTCATCTGAATTCCCACTCGCAGTAAGGGTCACCCATGGCTATACATTTGGTCTCTTTAATGTGGTGGTTCCTGACGGCGCAGAAGAAGCCGCTGAGAAATCCCGTTGTGAAATAGCAGGAGGGCTCCACGCGCTTCGTCCAAAAGAGCTTAGTGTAGAGGCTCTCACAGTTCTCCCACATTCGAATAGTGTCATCCATTGCAATCTTTCCGACTTTACAATGCTCTAGGAAACCGACGATACGCTTAACCGCCTCATCCTCATCTAACCCTGCGTCCGTCAGGCGTTGGCCGACCTCCTTCCCCGCCCTGGCGCCTCCCATCCTCAAAGCCATCCGATATCTCTCGCCAGCCATCGCGGGGAGAGCCGCAACATGGGACATCGCCTCCATGTGAACATCGCTACCCAGCCTAGGTCTCTCCACAAGGGGCTTCTCATCCATTAGAAATCCCATGATACGATCCATCAACTTTTCCTTTGTCCTTTCGACAACCGATCTGTCTTTCTTCAGGGAATCCCTTAACTCATCGATTTCTCCGGGCACCACTTTAAATTCGCAGTAGGGATCCCCGAGTCCGATGCATTTCGTCTCAACGGCGTTCCAGTCCCTCTCTTCTTTCTCAAGTCCTTGAGTCCAGCCTGCAATGGCAGCAGGTAACATTAAAGCTACTGCGGCACCAACGTTCTCTAATCCCCAACATTCAGAGCTCTCATGAATTCTATAGTAATGTTCATCCGTCTTAGAATCGTCCTCAAGGTACTCCATGATGCCCGTTCCCGCCTTTTCAAATTCTGAAAAAAATTTTGACAGTTTTTTCATGTGTTTGACTTTGCTGAAACTCTTGGGCAGGGACAACTTGAAGAAGAGTCTCATGTGTAATGGGGCAAACTTGATAAATTCCCTCATCTGGGCGCCGCCCTTTTTGGTTAACTCATATCTCATCTCCGGAAACCTTGTAGGGTCCCAAACCATGGTACTCCAGAACGCAAAGTTCGGCCAGAACAAGTTCACGTGATCCCCAACCTCTGTTCTGAGCCCACCAGCTCTACTCGCGTCCCAAGAACGTCTAGCCATCTCCTGATCAAAAAGCGTGATATCAAATAATTTCTTCCCGCCAATCTTGGTTTTAGGGACCTCAATTCTTGTGGACTCCACCACGGGATGCTTCACAACATTCAACAACGTCTTTCCTTCCTTTACCTCCATCTTTATCACGCCGCTGGAGAGGCTCATCATAGCTACAAGATCTTCCTCCTTGCCGCTGCCCTCATCAAAACAGACTAAAACGCTGTTCCCCTCAGCAGCAAACCTTGAGAGGGTCAATCTCATGAACCGCACAACCTCTGGTCCGCTTAAAATGTAGGGCGAGGTCAAGGAGTCAAAGATCAACAAAATATCTTTCTTCTCTATTCTTTCCTGCAACTTTGATATGGCGATGCCTATGCTGGAAAGATTCGCACAGTCTGCGTGGACAGTGTCAGGTCGATCTGAAACCGAAAGCCCTACAGTTTCGTTGTAAGCGTCAACGAAACTCAATAGGTTTGGCTCAGTACTCCCTAGTCCTTTTTCTCTTAAAGATTTCCAAACCTTATCTGGGTCATACTCGGTTATCACATAGATAACTGGCTTATCCATGGATAGGTTCTGAAGAACAGTCTGCTCGCAAAAATATGATTTGCCTGATCCAGGCGAACCAACCAGCAGAATCATGTTTTTGGATGGTACTTCTTGTAGTTGAGCTAAGGAAACCATGTGATTAGCCTCTTCTTCGTTTTGGCTGGCCTTTCTCAAATGCCACTTCAATTTTCTTATCTATCTCGGCAATGTTTGGGTGCTTCATTATGGTGAAGCGGAGTAATGGCTCATCCTGCTCTGTTTCGACTTCTACTTTGACAACGATCTCGAAGATGCCCGCAGCCTGATCGACAAAGTCCTCCATTCCCCTCACCTCTGTTAGAAATAATAGGCCGTACGACTTGTTCTCCCTTATCCAACTACGAACCTTGCTTAGAAGTCCAGAAACTTTTCTCTTATCTTCGTTGTGGAGAAGCAGGGAATCGAGGAAGTCGCTGAAGAGACACCGTTTCTTGGTTAGCTTCATGTAGAGTTCCCTTTCCACCAGCATGAGGTCTTGGGGCTTGATGGTCTGCACAGACCTACTAATAGCTTCTTCAGACGCTTGGTTGAAGACGCATCTAGGCCAAAAAGCCGTGACCAGCACCACATCTAAACCCTGCGGAGCAACGCAAGGTTCTGACACAAACGCCACGAACTCCTCAGGACCTTTTAGTCGAGACAGTAGAGGCTGAAGCAGCGAGTTACACAATAATGATCTCGGGATCAGAGGACTGCGAATAACGAGGCAAGGTTCACCGGCAACAATTATCTCATCCATCTCCATTCTTCTTCAACTCCTATTTCAAATTTTTTTATCATATCACCTAAACTCCCACTCACAGTAAGGATCACCCATAGCAATACACTTGACTTCTTTGACGTGCTGGTCTTTGACGGCGGAGAAAAAGCCGTTCAGGAAGGCCGTGGTGAAGAAGCATAAAGGCTCCTCACTCTTAGCCGTCACGAACATCGTCCAGATGAAAATCTCAAAGTTTTCCTTTATCTTTATCGTCTCATCCACCGCAACCTTGCCAACTTTGCAATGTTCTAGTAGACGAAGAACACGCTTCACAGCCTCATCCTCGCTTATTCCAGCTTTCATCAGATGTTCTCCGACTTCTTTTCCAGCCTTCGCGCCTCCCATCCGCAACGCCATTTGGTATCTCTCGTCAGCGTGACCGAGCCAGCCCACCACATGCGTGGCCGGAGTAAGGTGGACATCACTGCCTAACCTAGGCCTCTCTACAAGGGGTTTGCCTTCAAGCAGAAATCCAGTGAGGCGTTGCATCAACCGGTCATGCACCCTTTCAAGGACTGAGATGTCCTTCTCCAGAGAGTCTTTCAACTCGGCGATCTCCCCAGGCACTATTTTGAACTCACAGTACGGATCTCCTAGGCCAACGCACTTAGTCTCAACAGCATTCCAGTCCCTATCTGGGCCTCCTCCAAACCTCTCAATTGACATCGACCCACCCGCGAATTCTGAGGGAAGCAATAAAGCAAGCGGGGCACCCACGTTCTCGAATCCACAGCAGTCAGAGCTCTCGTACACTCGAACATGATGTTCGTCAGTCTTGGAGACGGCGTCAAGGTATTCTACGATGCCGCAACGCTCTGTCTCCCCCAGAGTCTTCCCATAGATTCCAAAATATTTCTTCATGTTTTTCACTTTGCTTAGGTTCTTGGGGAAGCGTTGTTTCATAAGAGGTTTCATGTACCAAGGTGCATACTTGAACATCTGGTATCCCTTGCTCATGTCCTCCTTCTCTAACTCGTATTTCATCGTCGGAAACCTTTTGGGGTCCCATAGCATGCCGCTCCAGTGGATGAGGTTTGTCCAGAAAAGGTTGACGTAGTCTCCGACCTCTCTTCTTATTGCGGCTTCTTTTCCCCCTAAGTATGCTTTAAAAAATCGTCTCGCCCCGTTTTCATCGATTGTACTCAAAGGATATTCTAGTCGTCGTTCAGGTTCTATTGGAGCTTCAATTTTCGTCGGGCTTACTTTCGGATGCTTCACCACGTTTAGAAGAAGCTTACTCTCTTCCCTCTCCGTTCTTATCACGCCATCGGAGATGCTCATCATCGCCACAAGGTCCTCCTCTTTGCCGCAGCCCTCATCTATGCATGCCACGACCGCGTTTCCCCTACTAGCGAACCTTGACAGGGTCTGCCTCATGAACCTCAAGATTTCGGCGCCGCTGAAGAGGTAGGGAGAGGTTAGAGAGTCGAAGATCAACAAGATACCCTTCCTTCCTATTCGTTCGCTCAGTTTTGAGATCGCTATGTCTATACTTGAAAGGTCGTTACAGTCAGCGTAGACGGTGTCTGGCCTATCTGAAACTGAGACGCCTACGGTCTCATTGTATGCGTCAACGAAACTCAGCAGACTAGGCTCGACGTGGGTCAACCCTCGCTCTTTCAAGGTTGACTCCGCCTTGGATGGGCCTCGCTCAGTAGTCACGTAGATGATGGGCTTATCGATCGCCAGGCCTTTTAGGATTGCTTGCTGGCAGAAGGCTGACTTCCCCGAGCCTGGAGGACCAACCAGCAGGATCATGTTTTCAGAAGGTATTTCTTGAAGCTCGGTTAGAGACACCATCAATCATCACCTTATCTGAACTCCCACTCGCAGTATGGGTCTCCCATCGCAATACACTTCGTCTCTTTGACATGCTGGTTCTTGACTGCGGAAAAGAAGCCGTTGAGGAATCCCGTGGTGAAGTAGCAGGAGGGCTGTCCGGTTTTTATTCCGAATCTTTCACAGTTCTCCTTCATTTTTATTGTCTCACCCAATGTGACCTTCCCTACTTTGCAGTGATTCATGAAGTCGACTATCCGCCTTACGGTCTCCTCCTCCCCTAATCCTGACTCCAAGAGGTGCTCGCCGAGCATTTTTCCCGCCTTGGCTCCTCCCATACTAAACACCATTTGGAGCCTCTCACTGACGAGGGGCGCAGCTGTGATGTGTTGGATTTCATGGATGTGTACGCTGCTGCCCAAAGTTGGTCTCTCCATCAGAGGCTTCCCTTCGAGCAGAAATCCCAATATGTGTTCCATGAGGCGGTCATGCACCCTTTCAATAACCGAACTGTCTTTCTCCAGAGAATCCCTCAGATCATCGATCTCTCCAGGCACAAATTTGATTTCGCAGTATGGGTCCCCGAGCCCTATGCACTTCGTCTCAACGGCATTCCAGTCCCTCTCAATGCCCCCAGCAAACTCTTCCATTCCTTTAAAAGAACCTGCCATCATCGCAGTTTTCATAATCCCAAGGGAGGTGCCTACATTCTCAAATCCCCAACATTCATAATATTCGTAGTTTCTAATGTAGTGTTCATCTGTTTTGGAAATGTCGTCAAGATATTCGGCAGTTGCGATTCTCCATTGTATGAATGCAGGCTTAAAGTAGGTTTCAAACACCTTTTTCATGTCTTTTACTTTGCTGAAGCTTTTTGGGAAAAACAATTTAAAGAGAAGTCTCTTGTGCCAAGGAAATATTGAAAGCATATCAAAGTCGTAATTGGTTGGATCCTCAGAATACTTGGTCAACTCGTACATCATCGTTGGGAATCTCTTCGGGTCCCAGAGCATGCCACTCCAGAATATGAAGTCCCGCCAGCCGATGTTAACGTAATCTCCAACCTCTGGTCTTAACGTCACCTTTACTCCCCGCGCAGCATTCTTCGCCTCCCTTTTCACGTAATCTGTATCATAATAGGAGGAGATCACACGAGGGCGAAGAGTCATCGAAATCTCAATTTTTGTTGGCTCCATTCTTGGATGCTTCACAACGTTCAGGATTCGCTTGCCCTCTTTTGTATCTATCTTTATGACCTCGTTTGAGAGGCTCATCATAGCCACCAAGTCTTCTTCCTTGCCGCAGCCCTCGTCTATGCAGGCTACCACAGCGTTTCCCCTAGCAGCCAGTCTAGACAGGGTTTGCCTCATAAACCTCAGGATTTCTGAGCCACCGAAGAGATACGGAGAGGTTAATGAGTCAAAAATTAAGATTCCTTTTTTTCCTATTCGTTCATTTAGCTTAGAGATGGCTATATCTATACTCGAAAGGTCGTTACAGTCAGCACAAATGGTGTCTGTTCTATCTGGAACCGAACTACCCACCGTTTCATTGTAGGCGTCAACGAAGTTTATGGAACCGGGTTCAATCTCCCCCAATCCTTGCTCCCTTAAGGCCCTCTCGGCATCAGATGGATCATATTCGGTGGTTACATAGATGATGGACCTATCCACCGCCAAGCTCTTGAGGGCGATCTGCTGGCAGAAGGTTGACTTCCCCGCCCCAGGGGGTCCAATCAACAGAAGCATGCTTCTTGGCGGTATTTCTTGTAGTTGAGCTGATGAAACCATGTGATTAGCCTCTTCTTCGTTTTGGCTGGCCCTTCTCAAATGCCACCTCAATTTTCTTGTCTATCTCAACAATGTTAGGGTGCTTCATTATGGTGAAACGTAGTAACGGCTCATCTTGCTCTGTTTCAACTTCTGCTCTGACAACGATCTCGAAGATTGCTGCAGTCTGATCGATGAAGTCCTCCATTCCCCTCACGTCTGTAAGGAAGAATAGGCCATAAGATTTGTTGTCCTTTATCCAACTGCGGACCTTGCTTAGAAGCTCGCTAACCTTTCTTTTATCTTCGTTATGTAGAAGCAGGGAGTCTATGAAGTCGCCGAAGAGACAACTCTTCTTGCTCATTTTCATGTAGAGTTCCCTTTCGACCAGCATGAGATGTTGGGGTTTGATGGTCTGCACCGCCTTACTCTTAGTTTCCTCTGAAACTTGGTTGAAGACGCATCTAGGCCAAAAAGCCGTTATTAGCACTACATCTAAATTCCGGGGAGCAATGCATGGTTCTGAAACAAATGCCACGAACTCTTCAGGACCTTTTAGTCGGGATAGTAGAGGCTGGAGCAGCGAGTTGCATAGTAACGTTCTCGGCATCAGAGGGCTATGAATAACTAGGCAAGGTTCACCAGCAACGATTATCTCATCCATCTCCAACTTTTTTCAACTCCTATTCTGAATCGGTTTCACCATTTTTATCTGAACTCCCACTCACAGTAAGGGTCTCCCATCGCTATGCACTTCGTTTCTTTGACGTGCTGGTTCTTGACAGCTGAGAAGAAGCCGTTAAAGAAGCCTGTAGTGAAATAGCAGGTTGGTTCATCTCGCTTAGAAACAAAAAGGCTTTCCCGTATGCTCTCGCAGTTCTCCTCCAGCCGTAGCGTTTCACCTGCAGTAACCTTTCCCACCTTGCAGTGTTCTAGGAAATGGAGAATGCACTTTACCGCCTCATCTTCACTAATGCCCGCATCTAGTAGACGTTTGCCGACCTCTTTTCCAGCCTTTGCTCCTCCCATCCTTAACGCCATCTGGTATCTCTCGCCGGTCACATGGGGAAAACCCATGGCATGGATGACCGGATGGATATGGATGTTGCTCCCTAATCTGGGTCTCTCGACAAGCGGTTTTCCATCGATCAGAAATCTCATGAGACGGTGCATCAAACGTTCATGTATCTTTTCAATTACCGAACTGTCTTTCTGCAGAGACCCCTTCAGCTCATCGATTTCTCCGGGGACAAATTTAAATTCACAGTAGGGATCTCCAAGCCCAATGCACTTCGTCTCAACGACGTTCCAGTCCCTCTCGAGCCCCTTTAGTCCTTCAAACCCCATCAAACCTCCTGCGTTCTCAGGACCGAAATGTGAAGATATTGTAGTACCTATGTTCTCAAATCCCCAACATTCATAACTCTCATATATTCTAACATAGTGTTCATCAGTCTTAGAGACGTCTTCAAGGTATTCACCGATCCAACCACGCTCCCACGGTACCTCTCCCTCCCCATAAAACTTTGACAGTTTTTTCATGTCTTTCACCTTGCTGAAGCTCTTGGGCATAAACAATTTGAAGGCTAGTCTCATCTTCAAAGGATAAATTGACCAGTAATCTTTAATCATGCGGTATGGCTCCTGCTTGTTCACTTCATATATCATGGTCGGGAACCTTTTAGGGTCCCAGAGCATGCCGCTCCAATGGGCAAGGTTGGGCCAGAAAAGGTTCACGAAGTCCCCAACCTCCTTTCTTAGCCACGCTTTATCTTCTCTCATCTCCGCTTGGACAAACTCTCTTGCCATATTCGGGTCAAATTTGAATGGTCTGAGTTTAATAGAAGAGGTCATGGGGACTTCGATTTTTGTCGGTCTTAGTTTTGGATGTTTCACAAGGTTTAGGAGCCGTTTATCTTCCTCTATTTCTATCTTTATGATGCCGTTTGAAAGGCTCATCATCGCAATTAGGTCTTCAGCTTTCCCACATCCCTCGTCAATGCAGGTTAATACAGCGTTTCCCTCGCCAGCTAACCTCAACAGAGTTGTCCTTATGAATCTTAAAACCTCGGAACCATTCATAAGGTAGGGCGAGGTGAGAGAGTCAAAAACAAACAAAGCGTTTTCATCTATTCTTTCCCGCATCTTTATGATAGCGATGCTTAGACTCGTCAAATCTCCGCACGAAGCATCAACAACATCCGACCTGTCCACGCTAGGAAGCCCTACAGTTTCACGGAAGGCATCGACAAAGCCCAGAGGATGAGGCAACTCCTCACCCAATCCTCTTTGCCTGAATGATTCTACAATTTCTGATGGCGTGGATTCAGTGGTCACGTAGACAACTGGTCCCATGGTGATACTCTTTAGAACAGTTTCTTGGCAGAAAGTGGACTTTCCTGCTCCAGGAGGACCAACCAATAAAATCAAGTTTCCAGAAGGTATTTCCTGCAGTTGGGTTAGAGACACCATCAACCATCACCTACCTGAACTCCCACTCACAATAAGGATCACCCATCGCAATACACCTTATCTCCTTAACATGTTGATTCTTGACAGCTGAGAAGAAACCATTAAGGAAGCCCGTGGTGAAGAAGCAAGAAGGACCTTTGTTCTTCGTTGTGAACAACTTCGTCTGCGAGCTCTCGCAGTTCTCCACTATTCTTATGGTCTCATCTACCGTAACCTTTCCAACCTTGGTTTTGTTTAGGAAATCTAGAACACGTCTCACAGCCTCATCCTCCCTTAACCCAGCTTCCAGAAGCCGTTCCCCGACCTGCTTTCCTGCCTTGGCTCCCCCCATCCCCAACACCATTCGGTACCTCTCACCGGCTAGAGCGGGAAAAACCATAGCGTGACAGACTCGGTGAATGTTCACCATACTTCCCAACGTAGGCCGCTCTAAGAGGGGCTTTCCTTTCAGCATAAACTCGATTAAGTGATGCATCAATCTTTGATGTATCTTTTCGATGGTCGAAACATCTTTTTCTAAAGAAACCTCCAAATCATCAATTTTTCCGGGCATTAATTTAGCTTCGCAGTAAGGATCCCCCAGCCCAATACACTTCGTCTCAACAGCGTTCCATTCCCTCTCAAGTCCATTCCAACTCTCGAACGCTTGCACCATACCTGCTACACCAGGAGGTATGTAGAATCCCATCGTCGCATTGATATTCTCGAATCCCCAGCATTCAGAGCTTTCATACATCCTCAAGTAGTGTTCATCCGTCTTCGAGACGTCTTCAAGGTATTCCACGATGCCGCTGCGTTCCTGTTTCGGGCCAGCAAGCGATTTTTCCATCGCTTTCAGCAGTTTCTTCATATCTTTAGGCTTACTGAAGCTCTTGGGCATGAACTTGAGGAGGAGTCTCATGTGCCAAGGAAACATGGCACGCTTGACCTTTTCATTCTTCTTCATGAGCTTGAACATCGAGGGGCCGTCCTCCTTGTTCATCTCGTATACCATCTTTGGGAACCGTTTGGGATCCCAGAGCATGCCGCTCCAATGGGCGAAGTTCGGCCAGAAGATGTTTACGAAATCCCCCATCGTTGCCCTCATTACTGCTTGATCTCCCCGAATGTAGGCTGTCAGCGTCTCAGGGTTGAAGACACGTTCTTCTAATCCAATGGGCTCCAGTTCGATGGGTGCCTCAATTCTGACCGGCTTCAACTTAGGGTGCTTCACAACGTTCAAGAACTGCTTTCCCTCGCCTGTCTCCATCTTTATCACACCATTGGAGATGCTCATCATCGCTACGAGGTCTTCCAGTTTCCCGCACCCTTCGTCTATACACGCTAAGATGGCGTTTCCCTGAGCCGCCAATCTCAGCAGAGTCATCCTTATGAACCTTAAAATCTCCACGCCACTCATGAGGTAGGGCGAAGTCAAGGAGTCGAAGATCAGCAAAACATTTTCACCCATCTTTTCCTGCAGCTTGGAAATGGCAATACTCAGACTCGTCAGATCCTCAGAAGAAGCAACCAAAGTGTCTGATCGAACGACGCTGGGGAGCCCCATCGTTTCGTGAAAAGCGTCGACGAAGCCAAGAGGGTGAAGTGACTCTTTACCTAATCCCTTCGCTCTGAGTGACTCCTCAACTGTAGATGGATTGGATTCGGTTGTTACGTAGATTACGGGTCTCAGCTCAATGTTACTTAGAACTGTTCTCTGGCAGAAGGTCGTCTTTCCTGAACCTGGAGGACCGACGAGGAGAATCATGTTGTTGGTTGGCACTTCCTGTAATTGGGCTAATGATACCATATTATCACCTATCTGAACTCCCA
>Ga0315548_1003430_pt1 | contig 11897 bp, 9 predicted proteins | sample SalMarSW160110MG_2_FD_202540 | JGI IMG/M metagenome (GOLD analysis project Ga0315548, IMG submission 202540) | Salt marsh sediment microbial communities from the Plum Island Ecosystem LTER, Massachusetts, United States - Salt Marsh Sediment SW1601-110 ... | reverse complement strand
TTTGTTTGTCCTGTCAGGTCCAGATGAAGAATCGCCTCGTTAAGAGAGAGTGTGCTGTTATTAGTAGTATCGTCCATTCTCAGACGTCCGCCGACTATTTCTATCCTTCCTTCGTTGGTCGAGTAGTACTCCCAGCCATCTGAGCCGTCAGGCAGGCTGGAGCTGAAGTCCTGTGAATATGGAATGGACTGAGTTGCTACCTCAGATACATCCCAGCCAATAACATCCCAAGCTAACACATCAAGATAGGTTGTATCAATATATTGCCCGGATGAAGCGGTCGGATCCATTATCCCCAGATTTAAATTATCCTTCCAATGACCGGCCTGACTGCCGTCACCGTAATTTTCTCCCGTCGCAAAGGTAGCAAGAGCAGTCGTGCCGCCGTCAATAGAGAAATACTTGGACCGCGTATCAGCCGTCCAGTCGATGTCTGCCCCGGCGCTGATACTGTCGTCAGAATACCTGTATAGATCCAACACAGTGACACGTCGATAACTACTGTCCGGCAGACCCGGGTTTTCATCGAGATAGTCCACGCCGCTGGCGAATCCCAAAGCGTGGCCGATCTCGTGCAGGGCAATTCCTACAAAATCGAATGCACCGGAATCAATGCCATCGCTGCGGTCGAAGTCCCAGGTATATGAACTGTTTAGTGTTATGGTGGCATCTATTGCAGAGTTGTCGGCGGCGAGCAGTCCCAGTGCTTTCGCATTTGCAGTAGTTATGCTTATAGCGGTATTGTTCGCATCCGAATCGTCATCGAGATAGGGTGTAATGCTTGATGAGCCGTTTGGATTGTTGCTTGTAAGATTTATATAAATGTTGATGTCGGAATCGGCCGACAGAGAGGCGGTTGCCGTATCGTCATTTGAACCGGTCGCATCGTTCAATAATGCCGTGTAAACGTCGGTGTAAGATTCCAGTTGAAGCGTGAAACTGCTTGTGCCCAGGACACCTGATGACAGTTTCGTGAAATTGATTTTAATGTTAATGATGATATCGTCGGTAAACAGACCAGAGAATATATCGGCGGCCTCCTGAAATGCATCGATAGCATCCTGTGACATCCCATTTGCGGCAATAAGATTGAACTGCAATCCCTGGCCGTTTAATTCGAGAGTGAATGAATCGGATTCAACTGTATTCGATTCATACAACACGAGTTCAGTCTGTTCAATAACTACATTCGATGAAAACTCCTGATCGACCGCTTCGAGGGCGAGAAGACCGTCTGCCGATAGAAGAATTCGCGGTTCGAGTCTTTCCAGAGTAAGAGGTTTGATTAACCTGGAATTCGCAAACCAGGATTGTTTCCAGTCTTTGATGCGTTTAAATAATCCCACTGACCCACCTCACAATCATTGATGCAGTAATATAAATCCCTGATCCGTATAGGGAAATGTCTTAGTAAACGCCCCTCCATGCCGGAAAAAAGCCTCACTGCTCCAAAATCAAGGCATAATACAATATTTATACCATAATCAGGTGATTTTGTCAATAGTCATAATTACCTTTTTATCCACAAGATTTATCGGAAACGAGCGAAATGCAGGAAATGTCGCTCCGTCAGGATTATATGTTGAGGTTCTGTTAAAAAGAAGGTCTGATAAACTTGATTATTTTGCTTATATTTGTAGCTAAAGCTGGGTGATTGATGATGTAACCAGTCCCTGTATCGATGCAGGCGACCCGAACAGCCCTGTCGGCGATGAGCCGTTCCCGAACGGCGGGATTATAAATATGGGCGCCTACGGCGGAAGCAGCCAAGCCAGCAAATCTTACTTTCCGGAATAACCTTCGGAAACAATCATAAGCGATAAGTAGCAGACATCCAGTTTTGAAAACAAGGACTGGTAAAAGCAATTCATTTAGAGTATTTTTATAAACACGATTTGTACGGTTATTTACAGGATTTTTGCTGGAAGGTAAAACCTATGAAAGCTCATTTTGTTTGTATTTTATTGTGTTTGTTTGCTTCGGTAGTCTCAGCCGCCGATACGCTGGATATATACGTTATCGATACAGAAGGTGGCAAGGCGATTGTTATGCTAACTCCTGAAGGTCAGTCGATGCTCATTGATGCCGGATACCCGAGGCCGGATGACCGGGACACGAATCGGATTATTGATGTTGCTGAATCACTTAAAATCAAGGAGTTCGATTATATCGTGGCGACCCACTATGATGCCGACCATGCCGGAAATGTTCCCAATCTGGCCGCTCGAATACCGGCAAAAGCCTATGTGGACCACGGCGAAATTTTACCTACGGCGAATGAACGGGATAAAAAGGAATATTACGAACCTTATATAAAGTTTGTCGCCGACAAGCAACGCATGATAGTCAATGCAGGGGATGTGATTCCGCTGAAAGGCGTGACAATCACGGTAGTTTCATCAAACAGCAAAGCGATTACTAATCCGTTGGCTGGTGCCGGTCAGTCTAATAAACTTTTTGCCGATACGCCCCGTCCGGACGTGACGGACGTATATGACAACGCAGGCTCTATCGGCCTTTTATACCAGTTCGGCGGGTTCCGTATGCTCGATTTGGCGGACCAGCTCCTGCCGGGGGAATATGATCTTGTTTATCCCACCAACCTGATCGGAAAGGTGGACCTGTTCATGGTAAGTCATCATGGATTCAAAGTCTCCAATTCCAAAATACTGGTTCATACAATCCGTCCGAAGGTTGCTATTATGAACAACGGGCCGCGCAAGGGCGGCGAAGCCGAGGTGTTCGATATTCTGGCAAGCTGCCCGGGCATGGAGGACCTCTGGCAGTTACATTATGCTCAAAGAGCCGGAAAAGAAAAGAACCGTCCGGAGCAGTTTATTGCCAATATTGAATCGCCGTGTAAGGCGAAGCTGATTAAAGTTTCCGTCCAGCCGGACGGGACGTTCACTGTTACTAATACGCGAAACGATTTCTCGAAAACCTACAAGCCGTAAGAGAAACACTGAGTGATCGAATCGGGGTGATAGGATTCGAACCTACGGCCTCCTGCTCCCAAAGCAGGCGCTCTAGCCAAGCTGAGCTACACCCCGGATAAAACATTGATATAAATCCGAGCGATAGATTTTACACAAAGTCCGAAAGATTTGCAATAATCACATTATTTCAAATATCAAGTATGATAGTCGGCGTTAATTCGTACGTATCCAGCGCTTAAATCGCAGCCATAGCAGAAATCACTATTCTTACCCACTCCCAGGTCCACTGTAATTGTATGTTCGGTCTGTGAGATGATACGACTTACCTTTTTGTGATCAAATTTTCTCGGTCTTCCATTATGAAATACGATAACAGGACCGATTTTACATGTCAGCTTGTCCGGATTCAACTTCACACCTGCCGAGCCGACGGCACATATGATTCTGCCCCAGTTCGGGTCACCGCCGTGTACAGCACATTTTATCAGAGGATAGTCGGCTATAGCTCTGCTTGCTTTCGCGGCATTGGCCTGTGTCACCGCCCCCCGGACAATTACCTTAAACATTCGGGTTGCGCCTTCGGCATCGAGCGCCATCTGCTTTGCCAAGTCGTCGCATAAATCCGCTAAGGCTTTGGAGAGTTTTTTATAACGAGGACATCGGCTCACTATGGGCCGATTCCCCGCGGAGCCGGAGGCGAGGATTATTGCAGTATCATTGGTACTCTGATGGCCGTCAACAGTTAGTTTATTCAGAGAATTACCGATAGCATCTTTTAGTGACTTGTTTAATAAAGCTTTGGTAATTGCAACATCGGTCGTGATAAAACAAAGCGTTGTCGCCATGTTCGGTGCAATCATGCCGGCCCCTTTGACAGTGCCGGCGATTGTAATTTTTGTGCCGGAGATGGTAATTTGGCGGAGCGATTGCTTTGGCTTTGTATCGGTTGTCATTATCGCTTTCACAAAATCCAGCCCAGCTTTGGATGAAGCCGAGAGTTTCGTCGCCGCCCTGGAAATACCAGCGGCAATTTTACTAATTGGAAGATGCTCTCCGATTATGCCGGTTGATGCGACGAGCACGTTATGCGGATTCTCTTCTATCTGCGTGGCGGTATCGCTGCACATCTTTATTGCGTTTTTAATTCCTGTTTGGCCCGTACAGGCATTCGCATTACCGGAGTTGACTACTACGGCGAAAATCCCGGTGCTTTTAATATGTTTTTTACTAATCTGAACCGCCGCCGAGACGATTTTGTTTGTTGTAAAAACCGCTGCCGCCTTCGCACCGCCCGGACAGACAAGCAGGCCCAGGTCATTCTTACCTGATTGTTTGATCCCACAATGCACGCCCGAAGCCAAGAATCCCTTCGGTGCTGTGATAGTATTATTTGTCATTTACTTTAAACCTTCTGGATTATCTGGTTTATTATCTTTTAAGAAGACTCTCGAAATTCTTTACTATCCCTTTATGTTCCGGAATTTCATTAAATTCCAGGAGCCATTTCTTGATGTACTTGGGATCGATGGAATTTTTATTTTTAATCAATATGCTTTTGACATCCTCCTCGTCGATGGCTCTGCCTGCAACCATTTTGTGGATAATAACATCCTCGCAGGAAGCAAATTTCACAGGATAATTATCGATGGTGACTTTCTTTGCCCTTTCGATAGCCTGTGCCTCATACGGACTAAAAGAGAAGATAAAATCCAAACGAATTTTCGATTTCGACTCTTCAGCGGGAAGGACTTTCGTTTCCTTTGCGAAGCTCTCCGGATTTTCAGGCAGGATTCTTAGCCCCAGTTTTTTGCATACCTTCTCTATTATTTGGAATTTATCCGTATCAATTCCCAAAGTTATATCGATATCCTGCGTCAATCGTGGCCTGCCGTATATAAGAACTGCCTGGCCGCCGATGAGCATATAGGGAATCTTATCTTCGTCTAACCTTTGAGCTACCTTTTTTATTAGCTTTTCTATCACGGCTTAATCCATTTATTGCCTTTGCGATACGCAAATCGACTTCAAAGCCGTTCCAGATATTCTCGTGGCTGATTGCGCCCAAAGCAACGGCTTCTTTGTGCAGGGCATCATATATCTGCACAGCTTTCTTGTAAGAGAGATTTTCCTCTGCATCCAACTTTCGATAAAAATCATCTAATTTGCGTTTGTTTCTTATCATTATTGACCTGGCATGGAATTATAACTGTAAACAGCCTTTTTCGCCAGGCATTTTTTAGTGATGGTACACATCCGTTATCTAAAGGCTCGTAGTATTTCTTGATCGCGGGTCGTTGATTTTTTTTGAGCCGTTGTCGAGCTTTCCGGCGATTGCCGCTGTCCTGAACTTTTTCATAGGGTCATAGAATTTTTTCCGCAGGTCGATTGTATTGACCATCATACCGGTTCGATTGGTTTGCAGTTGCCTGACGATTAGGCCGTCCGGCTGAATAAAACACGAAGGATAGGGACAGTAGTATCCGCTTGAATTTGCCATACTGATCCAGAAATAATTACATGCGGCGTGAGACTGCATTGTCTGTCGCATGATGTGCGTATGAATGCTGGGGCCGGTCTGTTTGGCGTTGTAGAAGGATTGCAGGATGCAGTTGACGCCTTCTTTATAAAGTGCCCGATATATTTCCGGAAATCTCAGGTCGAAGCAGATCAGTAACGAGCATTTCACGCCGTTGATTTTATGATTAACAAACCGATCACCGGGAGTCATTCGGCGAAGGTCACCCTGTGTGCAAAATCTTTTATCGTAGCGGTCAATTATTTTGCCTTTCGGATTGATAAGATAAAGGCTGTTATGCGGCTTGTTCGGCTCGGTCAATTTGTGAGTGCTGCCCAGAGCGACCCATAGACGCAGTTCGGCGGCGAGGGCCATAATCTTTTGAGTCTCTTCTTTTAGAAGCTGCCAATCGTATCGGTCGAAGTTTGGAAAGTCAGTACCCACGTAACCGCTTAAGGCGCATTCGGAAAAATGCACGATGTCCGCGCCGGCCTGATGTGCTTTACGCAAATATCTGCATATACTCCGCGAGTTTTGCTTTACGGAACGCCCCACGGCAAACTGACATGTGGCAACTTTCAACTTACCTTGAGTCACTTTTGTTCCTATAAAAGGCCGAGAGTCTCTTCGAGGCCGAAGATGATGTTCATATTCTGGACTGCCTGGCCGGATGCACCCTTGACGAGATTATCGATCGCGGAAAAGCTCACGATTTTTCCTTTAACGAAAGTCGGGAAGATATGACAATAGTTTGTCCCTGCAACATCTTTCACGGCAGGGGGGTTCTTGCATACATGGACAAAGGGTTCACCGGCGTAAAAATCGTTGTAGAGCTTCATTAACCAGTCGTTGTCGATTTTACTTTTCGGCCGGCAATAGACGGTTGAGAGAATGCCCCTGTCGAAAGGCCCGACGTGCGGCTGGAACAATACGGTGACTTTCTGGCCGGCCACATCGCTTGCGATTTGTTCGATTTCCGGCATGTGCCGGTGAGTTCCGACGCCGTAGGGGAATAAGTTCTCGTTCATATTGGGGAAATGAAATTTGCTCGACGGCTTATTTCCCGCCCCCGAAGCTCCTGTTACGGCATTGACGATAACAGAATCGGTTTCGATGAGTTCCTCTTTGAGCAGCGGGGCGATGGCAAGCGCCGCCCCGGTCGGATAGCAGCCGGGATTGGCAACGAGCTTGGCACCTTTTATCTGTTCGCGGAAAAGCTCGGGCAGTCCGAATGCGGCGTGCTTGAGATTTTCCGTATCGGTATGCTTGACGTAATACTTTTCGTAAACCTCAACATCCCTGAGCCGATAGTCCGCACTAAAATCTATCACTTTCAACCCGGCATCCAGCAGCTTCGGTACGAATCCCATCGAGACTTTATGCGGCAGACAGCAAAGGGCCACATCCGCCAAACCCGAGAGCTTGTCCAAATCCAAAGGTTCAATTTGCATTGCACAACGTCCCTTAAACTGCGGGAATACATCTTCGGCGGCCCCGCATTCTTCCGGCAGGGCGGTCAGGTATGTAAGTTCCGCTTCGCTGTGACGCAGTAGAATCCGTATGGACTCGGCGCCGGTATATCCGCTTGCTCCGATTATCGCAACTCGTATCATGTCGTCCCTCTTATGAAAAAAGCCGCCAAGATTTCTCTCAGCGGCCATGTTAATAATCCCAAAGTAAGTATGCAAATTAACGCTTCGAGAACTGGAACCTTCTCCTTGCACCGGACTGGCCGGGCTTTTTCCTTTCGACCATTCGCGGGTCGCGGGTAAGATGCCCGCTGTCACGCAGTACCGGCACGTAGCTTTGGTCGTAGTTTCTCAACGCTCTTGATATTCCCAGCAGTGACGCGCCGGCCTGGCCCGTAGTCCCGCCGCCTCTGACGTTGATAAAGACATCGAACAATTTTTCCGCCTTGACCGCCTTCAGAGGTGCCATGACCGCATTTCTGTCCTGTTCACGCGGGAAGTAATCCCCGAGCTCTCTTTTGTTAACGAGAAATTTTCCATTGCCGGGCTTGATTCGCACACGAGCCACGGCACTTTTTCTTCTGCCGGTTCCCCACCAATATCCGCCTTTCGGCTCTTTTGGGGGTTTTGGCGTCTTTTCGGTTTTTTCGCCCAGCTTGAGATCGGATTGTTTAATTTCAATATCTGCCATTATTTATTTTCTTTATTAAAAAAGCTCCACTTTTTCAGGTTGCTGGGCCTGGTGCTCGTGCTCCGGGCCGCGATAGACCTTTAACTTTTTCAGCATATGACTGCCGAGCTTGTTCTTCGGCAGCATTCGCCTGACGGCCAGTTCGATCACCTTCTCCGGTTTTTTCGCCATCATTTCTGCAAAGCTGACGTATTTGTGCCCGCCGGGGTGATGCGTATAATAATCGTATTCTTTCATCTGGGCCTTTTTGCCGGTAGTTTTTACTTTCTCGGCATTGACCACGATAACATAATCGCCGGTATCTACGTGCGGCGTATATGTAGGCTTGTTCTTGCCCATTAGTATCGGTGCAATTTTGGCCGCCATTCGGCCGAGAATCGCCCCTTCGGCGTCCACGAGCAGCCATTTCTGCTCGATTTCGTTTTTCTTTGCCATAAAGCTCTTCATAGAAAGACTCTCTTTCACTACACAAAAACCAGCATTTTACTGATTTTAGAGATTCTGTCAATTTTTTTGTGCATAAAAATTCGATATTTTAAGCTTAATCCGGCTGATAAGCTACTGCTACGGACGCAAGACAGAGGACAGAGAACAGAGGACGGATGACCGAATTCTATTATCTGCCTTCTGGCTTCTGGCGTAGCAAATTGGCTTTGTTTTTTCATTTTTTCTACTGTCTTTCCCGTAAGGGATCCTGTGGACTGCCTTCAGTTTTCCATCTTCCGTCTTAATATTGGCTTTGTTTGGGTTTGTTTTTACTAAGTGTCCGATCGCTCATTTCTGCGATATTTCCTTGTTTATAATACACTTATTTCGATTTGCCTATTTTGAAATTGGCTTTGTTTTTTCATTTTTTCTGTTTAGCCGTGGCCGCCTCGGCCACGGTCAACCCCCAGAGTAAATCTGGGGGCTAAATACTTGTCCCGGCATAGCTTGTGCCCAAGGTGCTGAAAGCGACGCCGGATTGAACTTTGAACTTTACACTTTGAACTCATGACTTGCTATCCCCTACCCCTATTCCTATCCCTTGCGAACTATCCATAGTTCGATACACATTATATTGAAAATCGGCCGAAATACAACTGAAATCCCTGTTTTTAAGTGAAAAATGTACCTGACACCTCTTGGACACCTAAATCAGATTGTTGATTGAGGAATTATGAAATCGAAAAGTTTTCTGCACGAAAGCTATATACACTTTTCTTGATCTCAATATTGCGCTTGCGATTAGAAAACCATCTTTCTTTCCAATAAGCGACTAAATCATTAAGAGGATTGTCATAGTATCTGAGTCTACAATGATCTCCCTTCAAGAATTCCCTGAAATTACGTGCCAAGGGAACTGCGTATATTTCTCGCTGAAAAGAGTGTCTGAGGAGAAAATCTGCATCAAAACCCCCATCTCCACGGCCATCTGTAATACTTTCTTCCAGTTGCTCCTTCGTTATTTTTCCAAAATATACTAACTTTAAAACTGTTATGATGAACGAATACGCATCTGGTGAAGAACTTGTCTGAGGTATATTGTTTTTAGCTCTTATTTTATTCGCAAGTGATAAGTGATTAAGGTTTAATTCTTTGATAGTATCATAATTTAGCATAATATTTCTCTATAATAATGTGGTTTCCTAATTTACACCTTATTTTTAATAGTAACTCCTCAAATGCTTCTGAAGATAATTGTTTTGCCCTTCTCGGTAGCCATTTTCCACTAATCTTTTCAATTTTAAATATACTTGGATATTATTTTCTCGCGGGCGTTTTCCTCTGAGTAGCTAAGTGGATTTTAACAGAATTGGATTTTTAAGGCAAGAAGGTATTATTGAATTTAGAATTGAGAATGCAGAATTTAGAATTTTCTAAGATTTCCGCGCTCCGCTCGAAATGACGGTGACCTACTTCGCTCGGCCGTGCTCCACCTTTGGTGTGCCACAGGCAGGAATGACAATTTAGATTGTGGGGCAAGCCACCGCCCTATAAATACTGAGAATCGAATCACGAGTCACAAGTCACAAACGCTGGTTTTATGAGCAGCCCATAGAGTTGCCGCAGTTGAAACATTTATAGCATGTGCCGTTACGAACAGTAATCGAGCCGCAAATATCGCAGGCGGGAGCGTCGTCGGGGAAATGGGCGAACTGGGCGCTGAACTGCTGCATAATATTGGCTTCGGACTGCAACTGTCCGGATTCGTCGGCAATAACCGAGCCTACCAGCGAGCTGACTCGATTGGCCGGGTCGGAAAATCTGTCCGCCAATGGTTGCGGTATTTGTTTGGCTTTGCGTTTTGAAGTTTGGGAATCCTTTTTTGTATTAACAACCACTTCCGGCTTGATTTTTACCTCGGCCTTTGCCTCGGCGATTTTTCTCGCCAGGTCCTTGGTCTTTTCGACCACTTCTCTTGCGGTTGTAGTATTTTTGTTTTCCCGTGTGCCGGGCACCGCCGCTCGATTGGGTGTGTTCTTTTCGGCGTAACCCGGTATGAACTGACAGCCAAGCCAGCAGAAGATGTAATCGATAAGGCTCTTTGCAAAAGGAATGTCCCTGTTCGAGGTCATCCCGGACGGCTCGAACCGGGCGTGTCGGAACTTATCGACTAATGTGATAAGCGGCACGCCGTATTGAAGCGCCATTGAAGTACATGTACCTATTACATCCATAAGACCACCGACGGTGCTGCCCTCCTTGGCCATGGTGATGAACAACTCACCAGGCTGAGCATCCTCATATAGCCCCACCGTCAGGTAGCCTTCATGTCCTGTGACAGAGAATTTGTGTGTTATGCTGTGTCTTGTATCCGGGAGCCGGCGTCTGAACGGCCTTGACGGCGCTGCGGCCTCGGTCGCCGCCGCGGCCTTGGTATCTTTGTGCTTCTTTGTGGAGACCGGCTGAAGCTTCTTCGAGCCGTCGCGATAGATTGCAACCGCTTTGAGGCCGAGCTTCCATCCTTCGATATATGCGGCGGCGATCTCTTCGGTTGTACTTTCCTTCGGCATGTTGATTGTTTTGCTTATGGCCCCGGAGATAAAAGGCTGGACCGCAGCCATCATTTTCAGGTGCGCCAGGTAGTGGATGTACCTTTTGCCGTTACGCGGCTTGAAGGCACAATCGAATACAGGCAGATGGTCCTGATTGAGTTTTTGAGCGCCTTCTATCGTTTCGTTTTCATCTATGTAATCGCATATTGATTTGATATCGTCGGCGCTGTATCCGACTCTTTCGAGTGCCATGGGCACCGTTTTGTTTACGAGCTTGAGCATTCCGCCGCCGGCAAGCAGTTTATACTTAACCAGTGCGATATCAGGCTCAATACCGGTGGTATCGCAGTCCATCATAAATCCGATAGTTCCCGTCGGCGCCAGAACGGTTGTCTGGGCGTTGCGGAATCCGGCTTTCGAGCCGGTATCGAAGGCCTGGTCCCATACGTCCTTGGCAGTATTACGCAGATAGTCCGGGCAATGGGCTTCGGGGATATCACAGGCATGCTGGCGGTGCATGTTTATCACCTTGAGCATTGAGTCGCGATTTTTCTCGAATTCATCGAAAGTGCCTTTGAGCGATGCTAATTCGGCGCTTGCTACATACGCCGTACCGGTCATAATAGCACTGATAGAGCTGGAAATGGCCCGGGCCTGGTCGGAATCGTAGGGAAGCGCCAGAGACATTATCAGCGAGCCAAGATTGGCGAATCCCAGACCGAGTGGACGGTATAAATGACTGTTTACGGCGATTTCCTTGTCCGGGTAGCTTCCGTTATCAACCAAAATCTCCTGGGCGATAATGAAAATGCGGATTGCCCTTTTGAATGAATCGATATCAAAGGTGCCGTCGTCTTTGCGGAACTTCAAAAGGTTCAGCGAAGCTAAGTTACAGGCGGAATCGTCGATGAACATATATTCACTGCACGGATTGGAGGCATTAATCGGCCCTGAATTCGGGCAGGTATGCCAGCGGTTGATTGTGCTGTGGTATTGCAGGCCCGGATCGCCGCAGATTCTTGTGCCTTCTGAAATCAGCTCCATCAGCTCGCGCGCCGAATGTTCGCCTATTTTATCACCGGAAGTGACGGCGTAGGTTGACCAAGAGTCGTCTTTTTCCACCGCCTGCATGAATTCATCGGTTACACGCACGGAAAGATTGGAATTCTGGAACATTACACTGTTATACGCCTGGTTGTTGTAGTCTCCGTCGTAGCCGGCCTCGATAAGCGCCCATGCCTTTTTTTCCTCTTCGGTCTTGGAGGTAATGAACTCCTTTATGTCGGGGTGGTTGACTTTCAGCGATTG
>Ga0315548_1003416_pt1 | contig 11926 bp, 11 predicted proteins | sample SalMarSW160110MG_2_FD_202540 | JGI IMG/M metagenome (GOLD analysis project Ga0315548, IMG submission 202540) | Salt marsh sediment microbial communities from the Plum Island Ecosystem LTER, Massachusetts, United States - Salt Marsh Sediment SW1601-110 ... | reverse complement strand
ACCGGAATAAAGCAAAAAACAAAGTCCTGAATCCTTGAACAGATCAACAACTCAGTAAAGTGGTATCAAAATGTCTTGTTAGGTGGTAACGTTTGTATCCGGCATTAAAATACGTGGAAGATCTAAGGGTCATGTCAGTTCATGAGCTCTTTAACAGGGTATTTCAACTTCTTACAAGGTTTGATGCTGAAAGGCAGATAAATCATTTAAAGACTCTGTCTGAATATGCTCTGACTGAACATCAGTTTGCTCAGCTGATTGGCAGGTCAAGACTCTACAACTACCTGCCACAGAAACAAAAGAAGGAGATTGAGAAGCTGCCTCTATCAGATACTCAGGTATCAGTGGTAGCAAAGGATTACTACCAGGATAAATCATTCTGCAGATCTGAGGATGGCGACATTGATATGTGGAAGGTTTACAATCTCTTTACCAGCAGTGCCAAAAGCTCATACATTGACACTTTCCTCGGCAGGAATGCAGGTTCATTAATGTTCATATCACATCTTATAAACCATCTTAAAAGCTCCGGACAATCCTGGTATATGTCATAACCAAAGTGCCAAAGCATGGATAAAGAGAAGTATTTACATGAGCTACTAAAATGGGTATCATCAGACAGTCTTCTGGTGATAGACCGATCAGGTAATCTAAGGCGTATCTATTGCCCTTTTAAGGTCATTTGCCTTGTTAACTTCCCGGTTATCACCAGGGGTGAGAAAGTGTCTGTTTTTAATGCCGGATACAAACGTTACCACCTAACAAGACATTTTGATACCACTTTACTGAGTTGTTGATCTGTTCAAGGATTCAGGACTTTGTTTTTTGCTTTATTCCGGTGAAGATTTTCATGTTCGGTTTTTAATTCAAAACAAACAGGTAATTCCGGGCATACTGCCCCGACTGTACGTTATTATTTTCCATTTACTTTTTTTGTTAAAAAAAGGCACTAACCTGTTTAGCACCTTATTCTTTATCATTGTCTGGACAGTTTTTATTAACCTGTTTCTGCATCCCCTGTTTTCTTTTCAGCGTACTCTTGCTGCAAGCGCTCACCCTGATGTTTACGGTAGCTGGGGCCCTTTATTCTTACAATAACCGAGTGGTGGAAGATACGATCCAGGATCGCACTAGTTGAGATGGGATCACCGAGGAACTCGGGCCAGTCAGGCTCTTCGATGTTGGTTGTAAAGATCAGGGATTTGTTATCCTTGTATCGCTGGTCGATCACCTTAAAAAGCAGGTGGGCCTCTTTGATTACTTGTAACTCCAGCCGGTCATGACCCATCTCATCGATCAGCAGTAACTCCGGGTTTATATACTTTCTCATTCTTTTATCCAGTGTTTTTTCATACACCCCGGCATTTAGGTCATTGATCAGTTCACTGCAGGTCGTGTAATAAGTCTTGTACCCGCCCTGACATGCCATCAGTGCCATACTCCGCGCGAGATGCGATTTACCGGTTCCATTGTCCCCGATCAATAAGATTGACTCATTTTTCTCGATGAACTCCAGTGAAGCCAGGTCCATGATCAGCTTACGCTTCAGTTTGGGCTGGAAGTCAAAATCAAAGTCAGCAAGCATTTTCAGTGGCTGGGGAAGCCTGCTGTTCTTGATCAGGTAATCAATATGCCTCTGCTGCCTGGCTGCAGCCTCTGCCTGTACGATATCGCTGATAAACTCATAGTATCCCAAAGTGTTCTTATTGGCCCTGTCAATCATCTGCCGGTACTCTTCAGCCAGGAGTTTTAACCCCAGATAGCGGCAGTTGCCGGTAAACTGTTCCTGTTGCTGCTGTGTATTGCTTATTTTTCTATTGCTCATGCCCGTGGTTATTATTGCGTTTCAAGGATAGTTTGATACTATAGCGTGGCTCTGAGTTATTTGTCAAAAACCTCTCGATAGCGCCCGACTCAAAGACTTTGTATTGCTGTGCTCTACGTACTGCCACCAGGATATCTTCTACCCGGTAGTTTACCTTCATGGCCAGCAGACTCTTCAGATGATGACGCCAGGATCCTGGCTTATGCCGCTTGACTTGATCGATATACTCCCTCATCTCCGGAGCAAAGGCCTCAAGGCGGGATATAACATCAGCTATGACCAGATCAGGCTTCTTACTGGTTTTCTGGTGAACTCCCACGTATCGCTCCTTGCGACCCGGTTCAGCCAAAGGGTGTGTAACCAGTTGCTCACCGGTGGGAGAATAAACCACCAGGTGATCATCTGCAATACGCACAGGGCATACCTCATACATGTATTTATCCGGCATCACGTAAAGGTAGCCCTTCCACTGAACGCAAGACTCCTGGTTGACCACAAGGTGTACCACCTGTGTGGTATCAAAATGGTTTGCAGGTAGTACCTGCAGGAAGGGATGTTCTTCAATGTACATATCAATGGGTCTTTTCTTTGTAGTTCCGTGGATACGGACATCATTAACATCAATGAGCCATCTTTGCAACTGCTTTTTAAGATCATCCATATCCTTGAACTCACGTCCATTCACAAAGCTTCTTTCCAGGTAAGAGAAAGGCCGCTCTACTTTAAGGTTCTCTTGTGGATGGCCTGGTGTGATCGCCAGAGGCCGGAACCGGTAATGGGTAGCAAATTCAAGGTATTTTCTATTGAACACCGGCCGGCCAGCTTCCCAACGGTCAACGCACGCCTTCTGGTTATCGCTCTTGATCTCCCGCGGCACACCATCCAGGTAGATAAAGGCATTGATCAGGGCCCGAAAAAGGGTTTGCTGCTTCTTGTCATCCATTACTTCAATGTATTGCCGACGGGAATACCCAAGGATGTAACTGAAAAAAGTTACCTGCTCAGTTTTACCCGTAGAGGTAAACTGGATATTGTAATCACTCCAGTCGTGGGCACCTCGCTGACCCGGGTCCGTTTCTACCAGCCGTACCGGCGTTTTTGAACCCACCTGGCGGATGCTTCTGAGATAATCCCGAAGAATGGTAATTTTCCCATCATACCCTCTTTTCTTTAGGTGCTCATACACCCGCTGTCCGGTGATATTACTGTATTTATCCAACAGCTCGGCAATAAACTCTTTATATGGATCCAGCTTTCCTGGGCGTCTTTTTTTGGTTGTGATTTCATCCCTGGAGGTGGTATCACGAAAAAGCGAGTTTGATACCAGTATGTGGCGTAATCGTTTGCGGGAGATCCTTAGCTCACGGGATATTCTGCGGATCGACCAGCCCTGACCATGGAGAGTGACTATAGTGTTATCTAAGCTTTCATCTTTCATCTTGTTGTTCTGATTTATGGATTTGTAAATGGGTAATGGCCTTTTTTAGTTTCTCTGCATATCCTGATGCCTTCTCAAAGCTCGGAGTGATGATCATTTTTTCTGTTTCGTTTAACATGCCAATACGCTGATCATCCAACTTCGTCAGCATAATCTGAACAGCCTGGATTAAATACCCTGTTGATTGCATAAGATCATTGCCATAGGAAGAGAGTCGCACATCATATATTTCTTTTTCTGAGTTCTGCTGATCCTTTTTTAGTATTTGCTCCGGGTGAGAGAGGATATACCGTTGCTGGTTCTCGTCTTTGGCCGTCAAAAAGGCTTCCGCCAGTGTATCACTCTGCCGGCTGGTAAGACGGTAGTCAGCGATCACACGGGCCATCTCCCCCTGGTTGCCGCGCGGCAACTTTGTAAGCGCACGCGCATGGCTGCTGGTAAGTACTCCCATCATGATGTCAGATGAGATCTCCTCATCCATTTTATCGATCAGTGACAGACGGCGGCTAACCCATGAGCGGCTGTAACCGGTAAGCTGGGCCAAGCTGCACTGATCCAGAGAATGGGTCTTCCGCAGATTCTGCAATACCATAGCCTCTTCCCAGGCTTCCATCGACTGATGGGGACGGTTGTAGCTTAACAGCAGAACCTTGGCTTGAGTCAGATCTATCTCCAACAGACGGCACTGAAGGGACTCCATCATCAGATCCTCTGCTGCGTAAAAACGTTTAAAACCATCAATTAACTGATAACCTCCTTCATGTACCCGGGCAACAACTGGTTGCAACTGTCCATGCAGCCGCATCGACTTCTCAACCTGCAGGATCCGGGTCATGTTAATGATGCGCATCCCGGATAACGACAGGTCAAATTCAGATATGGATATTTCTTCGATTCTGGAACTCACCGGGCCAGTTTTTGGTCCTGGTAAAAGTAGATGGTTAATATGCCTTGTGCAATCGAGTCCGTATTTACAATCACAATCGTTTTGCTACAAAATAAATCGCTCCTCCTTATAAAATCTGCATCCTGACCATTAACGTGTCCGTATTTACAATCTTTCCTCCTTTTGTTACTTGCATAAGCGCGTATGTCCCATCTATTAGGGGATGCGTAAATAACGTGTCCGTATTTACAATCATACCTTCAATATCTTTTTGTTTTAATTTTTGTCGTTTTTCATTACGATTTCTCTGTAACTCACGGTTGCGATTTACATATTCGGGATGCATCTTGCGGTAATTTTTCTGGTATTCATGAGAGGGACGTTTCTTTCGCCATATCTTTTGACTCGATAAACGCCTGTATTTATAAGTCTTGTCAGAGTTGTAACGTTCCTTATCCCACTCTCGTTTACGAGCCCTTTGACATTCTTCCCTAGAGCAATACTTCTGACCTTTTTTAATCCTTGGATTACTTATTCCTTGTTTGCCACAGTGATGACAGATAAATGTTGAGATCATTATTGTAATCTTACAAAAAGCTAAAGATTACAGATTTCTATCTCTAAGAAAATAGTGGTATCAATTTTTATCGGTAGGTGGCATCAGTTTAGACCGGCGTTAAAACTGAATGCATATTCCTGCGATTTCGGACACCATTCCTGATTTAAACGGACAGTCAGTCCTGGTTTAAACGGACATCCATTCCTGAGTTATCCGGACACTTTGCTCATCATTCATTTTCGCAGTCATATTTCACCTAAAATTAGTCGTTTTTATATTTCTTTCTCATTGATTCTTCTCCTTCAAGTTCGATTCTGTGTGAGCTGTATACCAATCGATCGAGGATGGCATCGGCCAGCGTCGGGTCTGCAATTACTTCATGCCACTTACTTACAGGTAGTTGCGAAGCGATTATCGTTGATCTTTTTCCATGCCTGTCTTCAAGTAATTCAAGGAGTATTAACCTTTGTAAATTATCCAAAGGTTTTAATCCAAAATCATCCAGGATCAACAGATCCTGCTTTTCTATCTTGCTGATTTCCTTAATGTAGCTGCCATCGGCTTTAGCGATCTTCAACTGGTCGAACAGTTTTATACAATTTCGATACTGGACCTTATATCCATGCTGACAAGCCTGGTATCCCAGGGAAGAGGCTAACCAACTTTTTCCAAGACCTGTTTTTCCTGTAATTAATATATTCTGATTTTTGGTAATCCAGTCACCAGAAGATAATCTCAACATCTGGTTCTTGTCTAAATTTCTTCTAGCAGTGTAATCAATTTCTTCCATACTGGCCCGGTAACGGAACCTGGCATTGACTATTAGTCGCTGAAGTCGTCGATTGTACCGATCATCCCATTCGGCCTGGACCAGGTGGGCAATGATTTCATCGGCAGTAAAATCCCGGTTCATGCCCGCCTCCATCATTTGTCTGTAGGCCCGTGTAAAACCACTTAGACGCATCTCTTCGAGTTTCTGCATTGTTGCTGTTTGATTCATAGTTTTCTCATTTTAAATTTGATTTATTATTTGTAATTCTCTTTCCCTCGTATGTTTTCATGAAAAGGAAGTTTTGTATCAATGGGGTTTTCTTCTTCCATTTTATGGACATTGTTTTTCAGTGAGTTATCGAGGAACCTAAAGGATATGCTGTTGTACTCAATGGCCCGTTTGCATACTATTTCTAAATCTTTAGCATCGTATTTCTTGCCCAGATTCAACACCCCCAGACAGGATTTAAATGCCTGCTGAGGATGTTCCTTGCTTTCCAGTAACAATCCTATAAAGGTTTCAACTGAGCCCCCCATCCTGGATGCCCACTTTGTAACCCGATCTGTGCTCCAGCCATTAACATATTGATGTGCCGCAGGCATGTGGCTCTTCTGGGTAGTGTATGCATATTTTCTCCGATCCCTCGGGTGCAAAGCTATGCGAACATTGTCCCTGAAGATCTCAACCATACGGCTCGTGTAGACGGTTTTAACCCTTTTGCCTGTGTATTGATACGGTACACTGTAATAGTGCTTATCTTCTTTCAGATAAATATGATGATGGAACTCAACCCTGGACACTTGGTAATGCTTTATCTCATACCTCTCCAAGGGAAGAGGCTGCAACTCATCCTTTTCTATCTCATTAAATAATTGGCGGCGGCTGATGTCCCTTAGTTGGAAATTTTTATCATTAAGCCTCTCCAACTCAATCCAGAGTGCTTCATTTAATTCCTGTAATGAAAAGAAGGTCTGATTCCTTAACCTGGCAAAGATCCTTTGATATACCTGCTTTACTGCATTTTCAACCAATGGTTTATCCTTGGGTTTCCCTGGTCGGGTTGGCAGGATCACTGTTTTGTAATGTCGGGCAAGATCATGGTAGGTCTCATTGATCAATGGCTCATAATTACAGGCTTTGGTAACGGCAGATTTTAAATTGTCAGGACATATACCCCGGGGAGTACCACCATAATATCTCCAGGAGTTTTCGTTTACCCATATCCATTCCTCCAGTTTCTGACTATCTGTAGCCTCCACATAGATCAGCTGACTGGCCCCCAAAATGGACACAAAGATCTCCGCCTCCCGGATCTCTCCAGTATCCCGATCAACATAATGCATCTTCTTCCCGGTAAAATCAGCATACAATAGCTCGCCGGCTCTATGTTCAATATGCATCCCCGGTTTTAATTTACTCTCCCACATCCGGTAATGATGACAGAATCTGGAGTAGCTGAAGCCGTCCGGCTGATGCTGCTTGTATTCTTCCCATAGCAAGAACAGGGTCACCCCAACACGGGCCAACTCCTTTTCGTAATATGGGAACTCCTGAGAAAGAGTTTCATACATCGGGTTGGCTGCCTTATTACTTCTTTCAAACAACTCAATAACTTCTGTATCACCCATCTTACTGATGTCCTGATACGATAGGCCGGTACGTTTGAACTCTGCCAGGTATTCACCTACACTGGTCTTGCTTAGCTTAAGCATATCGGCCGTTTTTCTGATGCTGTACTTCAGATCCAGGCTGAGACGAAGTAATTCCCTTATTTTTTCCACGTCGGTTCTTTTTCTTGACATTTTTGTGATCCTCCTGTTGATTTTTGATTTCATTGAAACCAACAGAAGTACAAATATCTCGTGGAAAATGAGTGATGATTCTTAAACTATTCCTGATCCAGGAATGCTGTCCGGATTCCTCAGGAATGCTGTCCGGATTTCTCAGGAATCACTGTCCGTTTTGCGCAAGAATGCTGTCCGGAATGGCCAGGAATCACTGTCCGTTTTGGGCAAGATTATGCAGGTATCCTCCATTTCAGGCATTTATCGGCTTGTTCGGTGCCGTTAATTAATTACATTCTAATTATATTCGATAAAAAAAGTATATTCCAAAACCGGGTAATACTCTTGTGTCTTCCATACCATACAATTCAAATGGTGAGTGACTGTAGACCACTCCTGCCTCCAAATTAAGACCTACCTTTTTGGATAGATTAATATCTCTACCCAAACGCAAATTGAATAAAAGAGCAATTACACCTAATAATAAATTCAAAATAAAAAGGAATTATTTTATTGTCGAAAACTTAAAATGAAAAAACATGAAAAGAATAAATCTTATAATCCTTCCATTAACACTGGGAATTTTGCTAAATGCCTGTGCTACTGTTTATAAGTGCGGAGAATCAAAGCCTGAGAAGAAGATCTTCTTGTGGGGAAAAAGACTGAAAACTGTTGTGAATGAAAGAGACATATTATGTAATAACCTGGCATTAAAAGAAAAAGAAAATGCTGGTCTTAAAGACAATATAATTGACCTGACCAGTAAAAATACCGACCTTGATGGAAAATTCAATGATTTAACAAATAGACACAATGATTTACAGGGGAAGTATAATGATTTAATCAATGAGAACTTATCACAAACTGATAAATTAAGTAAAGCGCTAAAAGCAAAATCAGAGGAGTTAGAGGTCAAGGAAAAATTGCTTTCTGACAGAGAGAAATCACTGAAGGAGATGGAGCTGATTATTGCAAGACAAGATTCCATAACCAAAAGACTAAACAGTATTTTACGAAATGCTCTCCTTGGCTTTAATTCTGATGAATTGTCAGTTGAAATTAAAAATGGGAAGGTTTATGTTTCTATGTCAGATAGGCTTTTATTCAAATCAGGAAGTGCTAATGTGGAAGAAAAAGGGAAAGAGGCATTGAAACTCCTGGGAGATATTTTGGATAAGAATCCTGATATTGATATTCTGGTTGAGGGACATACAGATAATGTACCTATAAAAACGTCTGTTTATAAAGATAATTGGGATTTAAGTGTAATGAGAGCTACATCTATTGTACGTATACTTTCGAATGATTATAAGATAGCTTCTACCCGTATGACCGCGTCAGGACGGGGAGAATATTTTCCTAAAGCAGACAACGAAACTGCTGAAGGAAGAGCAAAAAACAGAAGAACTGAAATTATCCTTTCTCCAAAATTGGATGAATTAATTCAATTATTGAATGTCTAATTTGACATTTAATGAAATATTTCGTAAATTGTGACTATTCAACCAACCGAAAGTTGAAGTTTCTATGGTTTTTCAATATTATTAACCTATAAAATTTTTAAGATTATGAGTGAACAAATAAATCTTTTCTGGGAAAGCTTCCGGCAATTTCTGAATGAAATTGCAGTTGCTCTGCCTCAAATTATTGGGGCCTTGCTTATACTTCTGATAGGATGGATCATTGCAAAAGTAATAAAAAAACTGGTAGTTAAAGGCCTCAAGCTTGTAAGATTTAATTACTTAACTGATAAAACCGGAATTGAAAAATTTTTAATAGATGGGGGAGTTAAAGTCTCATCTATCGATGTGATTGGGACACTGGTCTACTGGATCATAATGCTTGTTGTAATTTTGGCCACAATGAACAGTTTAAAGCTTACTGCTGCTTCAACATTGTTCAATGAAATAATGTTATATATTCCAAATATAATTGTGGCAATAATTATCCTGATACTGGGAATTTATTTTGCCCGATTAGTATCTCAGGTGCTGATAACATCCCTTAAAAACATGCAGGAGAAGACTGCTGTAATTATTGGTAATATTGCATATTATGCGATCATAGTCCTTACTGTTTTTATAATATTGGGACAGTTAAATATTGCAGAACAAATTGTAAACAATGCATTCATCCTCGTTTTTGGTGCTATCTGCCTGGCATTAGGATTGGCTTTTGGCCTTGGCGGGAAAGAGTGGGCATCGGATATAATTAAAAAATATCTTAAAAAAGAAGAATAGCTTTATAATTATTAATAAGTGATTATAACACATTTGTAACCTAATTCTTTCTTTGATAGTTTATTATTTAAAGGGGCTGCCTATAAAACTTTAAAGTCCTAAACAAGCAGCCTCATAATATTTAAATCGCCTACACCTTTAGAATTGAATTGTATTCCTCTGCCCAGGGGATAAATTCAACACAATCGGCTTCCTAATCGGTTTCCCAGTTGGTTCCATCCACGAGATACATGAACTTATATTCATTATCACTCGAAAGTTCAAGTGAAAGAGTTAATTTTCCGCTTTTAGTCTTCTTCATCGTAAGCCTTCGGACTGATGCCTCTTGTTTTTCTGGAGATGATTTTTATTAAAGTTTGTTAGCGGGGTAACAGTTCGTCCAATTTCTGGATTGACTGATCAGGGATGCGGGTGAGAGTTTCTTTTAACCAGGAGTATGGTTCAACGTTATTGATTTTGCAGGTTCCCAGGAATGAGTAGATCATCGCTGCCTGTTGTGCCGCTTCATGTGATCCTGCAAACAAGTAGTTTTTCCATCCCAGTTTATGGAAAGTTTTCCATAATCTTGGCAATACAAATCCGCCCTCTTCCCAGTGAAGCAATTTTATCTTATCCCTCTGACGATTAACAAAGATAAATACCTCTCCACCCTCCGGTCGGCGTCCAAGTTCTGTATGAACCAGTCCGCACAGACCATCGAAGCCTTTTCGCATATCTGTGGCAGAGTTGTAAAAAAAAGTATCTGAAAGTAGAAGTGGAGTGAAAACATTGAAAAAGATAGCTCACAGACTTAACAGTTGTTTTAGTGTTGAGAGCCTTGTGGCTGCTGGTAATTGTAAGACTACTCCACCAGGGTAATGGATTTCAATATGAGATCCTGAACTGATTTCAACAGGCAGAAAGCTGCTCTCATTAATCTGTCGGCGATAATGCCTGAGCCAATAATAAAATGTCGTATATGTCAGATCATGTTCCTGGCAAAATGTTTGTTGGATCTTGCCGCTTTCCTGCCATTGTTCGATAAGTGCTAACATTTCTTCACTGCGGTTGATCCTTTACTGCTTTTTCATATGACCAGTTTTGGTTCCAAAATTACCTCAGCAATTGTATGGAAACAAGATGCATGACGCCGAAGGGATACTGAAAATCCCTTATTATGGTAGATTAATAGTTTTAATCCTAAACTACATCTGGTATATTATATGGTTTACGACCTCCTCCCGGTCGTGCCAGATAGGTATTTGCATCATCATCATCGACAAATCTTTCAGTTTTCCCGTCAAATGTAAGCTTCCTGCCTGTCCTGTATGCTATGCACCCTAAAAGCGTCTGTGTAGTTGATATATGTCCCTCTTCTACTTCGCTGTTAAGATCTTCGCGTTTACGACTCTTCACGCAATCAACAAAATTCATGAAATGGGGATCAATTCCGGCAGGTATAGTAATTCTTATGTTTTTCCTGTTTACCGTTAATGTTTGTTTGTGGGTTTTAGAAACATCGATGAGGTCGAGGTGTAATTCCGCATTGTAATCTTCTCCTCTGTATTTCACCCGCCTGCTTCTGCCAGCACTTGATGCCCCGCCAAACATAGATTCAAAAAAATCGGAAAAATCACCTCCGGAATATGTCTCTGAATAACTTGCTCCTTGCGAATTTGAAGATTGTTCCTGATATTGTTTTGCATTTTCAAATTGTTCAGCATGTTGCCAATCCTTACTGTATTGATCATATTTCTTTCGCTTTTCAGGGTCACTCAATACTTCATTCGCTTCATTTATCTGCTGAAAATTCCTTTTTGCATCTTTATCATTCGGATTTAAGTCGGGGTGATACTTTCTGGCTAACTTCCGATAAGCATTTTTGATCTCCTTCGGCATTGCAGTCTTTTCTATCCCCAATATTCTATAATAGTCTAAGAAAATCATCTGATTATTAAATTGTGCCGATCAGGTCTTATACATGTCTTTCAGATTCGTTATAATGCCTGACATGAGCCTCTTTATAGTATGGCCAAATATCTCTTCCCTCATTGTATTGATTTTTAGTTAATACAATGGTGAGTCCCTTTTAACAGGAATGTATTATATAACACTGGAAATGCTTATATAATCAGGAGTTTAATTTGTCGCAACTATTTTTTAGGGGACTGCCATACAACAACTCCGCCGATCGCCATTACCACAATGCCAACCAGTGGAGACCATTTGAGGTGGTGTCGTTTGTTTGCCGTTATATTAATATCGCCGATTTTTGCAACTCTTTCTCTTGAGAAAAAGGTAACAGTTGTAAAGATGGTTAACACTAAACCAATCAGAATGAGGGCATACCCAACTTTTTTCATATCGCATTTTATTATGAATAATCTTAACAAAAGGTAGGTTAAGTTGAAAGAAAAGAGTTACACAATTATTCAAAAGAATT
>Ga0315548_1003414_pt1 | contig 11927 bp, 8 predicted proteins | sample SalMarSW160110MG_2_FD_202540 | JGI IMG/M metagenome (GOLD analysis project Ga0315548, IMG submission 202540) | Salt marsh sediment microbial communities from the Plum Island Ecosystem LTER, Massachusetts, United States - Salt Marsh Sediment SW1601-110 ... | reverse complement strand
TAAGTTTCGCCTTCTTACCTGTCCCCTCGTTCACAACGCCCGTCATAGCCTGCCTGACAATCCACCTGGCCACTTCAGGCTTGATTACAAAACCGACCGGTGGTGGAGGCCGCTTCAGCTTTACGATATTACCCTCGTTATCAACTATCGCCCTGACAAGGTAAGGCCGGACATAATGGCCGCCGTTTGAAATAATACAGAACGCCTGAACAAGCTGCAAAGCCGTTGTGCTGATTTCCTGACCGAAAGCTATTCTCGTCACGCTGTATCCGTTCCACTCATCGCTTGGCCGCAAAAGGCCAGCCGCCTCACCCGGTAAATCAATACCCGTTTTCTCCCCGAAACCGAATAGCCGCAAACCTTCGTAAAGCCTCTTCGCACCTGCCCTCTGGCCAATCTTAGCCATACCTATATTACTCGAATGAATAATAATTTCACTGATGCTGAGCTCGCCGAATTTGTGGTCGCCGTACTCGCCGATTCTGCCGAATCCTTTGCCGTGATAGTCACCCTCTTCGCAGAATATCTTCTCATCTCTATTAACAATGCCCCCATCGATTGCGATTGCCGCGACTATCGGTTTCAAAATACTGCCCGGCTCGAACTGGTCGTTGATAACACGGTTGCGAAAATTATTAACATCCTCATAGCGAATTTGGCTCGGCTCGAAATCGGGAAGTGTCACCATTGCCAGAATCGCCCCTGAGTTCGGTTCGGCAACAATCCCTGCAGCAGACTCAGCCTCGTACTCCTCCTTCACACGCACAAGCTCCTCGCGCACAAACTGCTGTATGGTAGAATCGACTGTGAGGATAATACCGCAGCCGTCGGTAACAAATGAATTCTGCTCTTTCAATCGCACCGGTCTTCGAAGCACATCTGCAAAAACGACATTACCGCCGGCATCACCGCTTAACTTCTCATCGTATTTCTGCTCAATTCCCTCAAGGCCGTGATTATCAACGCCCGTAAAGCCGACAATGTGTGAGACAAGAGACCCCATCGGGTAATATCTGCGCCACTCGGACTCTACACCCACTCCGTTAATCTTACTTGCCGCTTCACACTGTTTTTTATCTGCATCTACCTTGATTTTTACATAGCCCGGGTTACCGCTGTTTTTAATAAGGTTATAGATTTGTATCGCCTCGACCTTCACAACAGGCGCAAGCTGCGCTGCGGTTCTTTCGAACGATTTTGCTGTACGGGGTTCGGCAAAAATAGTTTGTATCTTATTGCTCGCCGCCAGCACCCTGCCGCTCCTGTCGAGGATAACGCCCCGCTGAGGTTTCTCGGAAATCAGCTTTTGTCGCTGCTTCTCACTGACCGAGCAAAAGTAATCTTTCTTTATATACTGCAGATAGAAACATCGCCCCATCAGTGCCGCATATGCCACGATTAACAGGCCAAACAAAATGTTCGTAAAACGCTGTCTTCTCAATTTACCGTCGCAAAAATCTCACCGGCCCTGCTGCAAATTATTTCAGCCCGCTTTCCCGTAAATAGCTTTATTCGTCACCGCTCTCCTCCAATGAGCCTGATATAGCCGCGGGATTTATAATGCCTTCCAATTGTAGCTGTTTCTTGCCGAGCTGCTGCTTGAGCCGGCTCTGCTCCGATTTGCAGATACTATACTTATAAAAAATTCGATTCCGCTCACTTCGCAGATAAACCGCAAAAAGCAGAATCGATGTCACACAAAATATTACAAAAACAAAATACCCTTTTGACATCCGCTCCGTTATGAAAAACACCTCTGTTGTTAAAGTACTCCCTTTTACTCTTTATGTCACCTCGATGGCAGTCTCAGACGCATCCCCACAAAAACAGTATGCTCATTAGGCATAATATTCTTATTAAGTTCGTATATCTCCATATACCTGCTGCCGTCGCCCAGCTTATCCGCCGCTATCTTCCACAAACTGTCATCCTCAACGACAGTATATAAGCTCACCTTTTCTTTACTCTCCGATACATTCGCCAGGTGCCTGCGCCCTATGCTATCCACCTCCTCCAACAACGGGCTGTTTAAAGTCTTGGAAACGGTATTCTCTACAGAAACTGAAAGCGGCGGTATCACAAGCTTCTGGCCCGGGTAAATCGAATCCGGGCTTTCAAGAACGCTTTTATTCGCCGCAAATATCTTGTCAACGTTTACCTGTCTGTTGCCTTCGACAGGCCCGTAAAACTTCTGGGCTATAGTTGCCAGAAAATCGCCTTCCACAACAACGTACGTCTTCGCCTTAGGCGGTTCAATCCGCTCGATTCTTGCTTTTGGCGGTTCAATTCTTTCTACCCTGGCTGTTTGTTTCTCTGCTGTAGGACTCGGCTGCGCTGTCCGAATATCCGCAATTTGCCCGGCAGCGATAGAACTCTGCTCTTTTGTACCCGTCTCAGAACCGGCTGGCTCGAAGACCTCTTCCATCGGCTGAACCTGGCGCTCTATGTTCAGGTTCAGCGGCCTGCTGTATCGCACAGGCGGTTCGATTACCTCTCTGTTTATTTTCCGCTCCCTCGCTGCTATCGCCGGCGTTTCACTGCGCATACGGATTATATTATTATCCGTTGTAAGCTCATTCGTCGGCTCACTTCTGCCGAACTTGGGAATGCCGTTGACCAGAATAGCTATAATAAATATGAATACCAGACCCAGCAACAACCCGATTTTCGCATCCGACGTCATAATCGAAACTCCTTTTTCTTCTTTTAATATTAATAATTAAAAACTAAACACTAAAAACTAAACACTACTAAAGTTTTTGTGCAATTCGCAATTTAGCACTTCGCGAACGCCTGTTCTCGGCAATTTCAGTCCTTGTCGGAACTATCGGTTTTTTTGTTAAAACTTTGTAGATGCCTTCCTCTTCATTTTTCTTGAAACTTCTTTTCACAAGTCTGTCTTCAAGGCTGTGATAGCTGATAACCGCAATCTTTCCATTTTTCTTGAGCACTGCCGGCCCGGAATCGAGCAGCTTCGCCAGGCTCCCAAGCTCGTCATTCACCGCAATTCTCAACGCCTGAAACGTCCGTGTCGCAGGATGAATCCTTCTCTTTATCTTTCTGCCTCTGCTCAGTGCCCTGCTGACAATATCTGCAAGCTGAGCTGTTGTTGTTATCGGCTCTTTCTTTCGATGCTCGACGATAAATCTCGCTATCCTTCTCGATGCCCTTTCTTCACCGAACTTGTAAATCAAATCAGCAAGCTCATCTTCTCTCGCATTATTTACTATATCGGCAGCGCTGCTCTTTATTCTTTTGTCAATTCTCATATCAAGCTGCATATCCGCAGAGAAGCTCAAACCCATCCGCTCATCCGCCAGCTGTACGCTGCTGACACCCAAATCTGCTAAGATGAAATCCGCCTTTTCAATACCCAGCTCGCCGAGTTTCTCGGCTGTCTGCGAGAAGTTCGAACGAACAAGAATTACCTTACAGCTTAATCTCCTTAATCTCGATTCCGCAACTTTCAGCGCCTCTTTATCAACATCAAAGCCTATTAGAACCGCATTTTTCCTCAAAAATTGGCCGAACAGATAACTATGACCTCCTTGTCCTATGGTCGCATCGACCATCACCCCATCCGGCGGCAAAATTATCTGTTCAGCCAGCGATTTTGAAAGAACGGGTATATGTCTAACCTGCGCACTTTCCACATTTTTCTCAGCAGACCACTATCCTGTCCCCTTGAGAAATCAACTTTTTAACTGCAGCCGAAAAATCCACATCACTGAAAAGCTGGTCGAGCTTTTTCAGCCGCTCAAGTCTTTCTTCGAAGACGCCCAATGAGCTGAGTGTCTGCTCATCGATTTCTCGTTTGCCCTCAAGGGCATCCTTCACAATCCTGTAATGGTCAACATTATCTTCGAGCATAGAGCCTCCGTTCTTGCAACATTTATTCCTGTTCATCATACTTTTGCAGGACAATCTGCCTGGCCTGCGACATCTGACTTTGATACTGCGACATATGGTCACTCAGATACTGTTCCCAGTTCTGGCTGTTCCACAACTCGATATGGTCTCTCACTCCCACCAGCGTAATTTCATCTTTCAGCCCTGCTCTTGTTCGCAGCTTCTCGTTCAGAAGTATCCTGCCCTGATTATCGAGTTCGACCTTACCTGCAAGAGCGAAGGTTATCCTTTCAAACGCAACCGCTTCGTCGGCAGCCGTCCTTTGCGGTGCCGCTGGTGCCGCTGCAAGAACTATACGTTCGAAATATTTTTCCGGGTACAGGCACAAAATTCCGTTTGAGCCAAGTACGATATAAAAGCTGCTCCCATGCTCTTCGCAGTCGATTTGGTTACGCAGTTTATTTGTTATTAGAACCCTCCCCTTTTTGTCTACCGTATGAGTATATTCACCTGTTAATAAAAGCATGACCGCTATACCACCTATTCGCCACCAAAGGATTATTAACAGGGAGATATTACCACTTCCTCCCACTTTGTCAACAAAAAAACCAATTTTTTAAAAATTTTATTAAAATTTTATTATAGGACTATTACAGAATCCCCTAACTGCCTTACAAATAAGACCTTACATTATCTTTTTGTTTTAGTTTTCGTTTAGCCCCCAGGTTTATCCTGGGGGTATTTCTACTGTTATGTATAGGCATTGAATTTATTCGGGGGTTTTTTCGTTTAGCTGTCGCCGGCCTGCCCTAAGCAACGTCGAAGGGGACGGCGACTTTTTTAAATTATGAATGTTTAATTAAAAAAACTGAAATAAAGCCGTCCTTGCAAACATCAAAACTTAAACGATGGAAAACTCATTTACGGAAAATCTCTTGTCTTATATGATAAGCCGTGATAAAATAAAAAAAAATTTTTGGAGGCCATTATTATGAAAAAATCAATAATTACCTGCACCGTCCTGTCAGTTTTGATTCTTTTTACCTGCCTATGTCAGGCAGAAGAAAAGGCTCAAAGCCCGCAGGAAAAAACAATTGCCGGCGTCTGGAAGCTGACAACCGACTTTGGCGGCCGGCAAATGAACAACACACTCACTATCTGCACTGCAGAAAAAGACAAACCTGCAGTTCTATGGGGACTCGGCGGCGATGAAGACGAAATTTCCAACATCAAGCTCGATGGCAGCAAACTCAGCTTCGACAGGACAAGAAGCTTTCGCGACCAGGAATTCACCTCGACAATCACATTGACCTATGACAAGCTTAAAGACTCTCTCACCGGAACTATCTCGTCTGACCGCGGCGACTCTGATGTCACCGCCGCTCGCATCATTCCAAAACCCGATGCCGTAGGCACCTGGATTATCAAAACCGAAAGAGGCGAGAGCACATTGACCATCAGGCAAAAGGACGGTAAACTCGAAGGCAATTGGACCTCGCCCCGTGGCGAAAGCGATATCTCGAATGTCAAATTCGAAGATGGAAAACTTACCTTCGACCGCGTAACAAAACTCGAAGACCGCGAACTCAAATCCTCTTTTACAGGCGAAGTCAAGGCCAACGAGCTGAAAGGCGAAATCACAGGTGAAGCAGGCACAACAGAAGTAACTGCTGCGCGCCTTGGCGCAGAAATTATCGGCAAATGGGCTCTCACAACAACCTCCGACCGCGGCGAGAGAACAAGCATTCTTCTTATCGATAAAGACCTCACAGGCAGATATGCTATGGGTTTCGGCGAAATTGACACAAGCAAAATTAAGCTCGACGATGACAAGGTAACTTTCTACATCGATATGTCATTTGGCGACCGCGACTTCAGTATGGATTATGAGCTGAAACTAACAGGCGATAAGCTCGAAGGACTGGTCTCTTCCGACAGAGGTGATAACAAGGTCACCGGCAAAAAGATTGTCCCCAAACAAAAAGAAGAAAAACCAGCCGATACTGAAAAAGAGGAAAAACCAATATAGACTGAAAAAGAAGACTAAAATCTTAAAAACAATAAAATGACATCAGCCGGCAGCAGCCTGTAAAACCTTCACGCTGCTGCCGGTACTCTTTTTTTAACAATCCAAAAACCTGAGGAGAGCACTCTCTACACTCGGCATCCATCAGCCGACAGACAGAATATATGTCCAAATGCAGAATATTTGTCCCTCGCATAACCTGTTGTCAGGCATAATCATATCGCGGAGGTCTTTTGTCAGGGTCTCTTATCCCGTCCCGCCAGTCGTAACCAGATACAAAATTTCCCCCCGGCCGGCAATAGCAAAATCAAATAGAATCGATATCTGCGCATTTGTCACCTCCTGTCTTGATAAAATTTTAACGAACTGCCTGTTTCATACAAAGCTCAGTTTTTGAAGTCCCGAAAAACCGTTGAGTCACACCGATAGCTTATCGCATTTTCAAAAATTTTGGGATATTTATTTTTAGGCAGGATAAAACCTCGTTTTTCTGCTTCTTAAAATGAACTGCCAATTCTTGATAAAAAGACACCACGGCGAGATTCACACCGTGGTGCCTCATTATTCATAACAACTCAATGTCACTACTAATAAAGATGCGTGGCTTCAGTCTCTTCAACAGGACGGTCAAGCTGGTCCGTATTCATCGTTACCTTAAATCTAACGTCACCTGCCTTCACAGCTTTAACAACCACACGCCACGTTGCTTTGCCCTGCGGTGCTAAACTCTTCAGAGGCTCTAATATCACCTCATTGCCTGACAGACGACCGCCGGTTACACCTCCGCTGGAAACGTATTGCTCATTTTCTTCCAGCGTACAGATAATTCGGATGTTCGTTCCAGGTGATGAGCCCTGATTAGTGGCTGTGATAATATACGTTGTTTGATTGCCGACTTCTATAGGGTCATCGACGTCTATAACCTCAAGGAGCATTGCAGAAATACCCGCCACCGTCGTTTTCACAGATGCTTTAACGTCCTCTGCACATGTTGCTGTCGCACTCACGGTGTTTGTTATAGTACCAGCTTTGTCAGGCATAACTTTCACACTGACCCTGACAGAGCCGTTAGGGGCAACCGCACCAAGATTCCACACAATCTTACCAGCCGAAGCCTTGCCGCCGTTACTCGCCGAGACAAATTTTACTCCAGCCGGCAACTGGTCTTCGATAACAAGTTCCTTCGCGGGTGCGTCACCCTTATTGGTAACCGTTATTTCATACTCTACCGGCCGGCCAAGATATCGCTTTTCAGGGCCGCTCTTGGTAATTGCTAATATTGGCTGGCGCACCTCCGTCGTGGTTGAAGACTCCGACCTAAGACCTGCTGATGAGCTGGCAGTTGCTCTGTTCACATACTTGCCCGTCTTCTCTGCCTTAAGGGTGGCCGAATACTCCTTCGACTGACCTGCAGCCAGACTGCCTGCACTTATCGTAATCATATTCTTGCCGTCCATCGTCTTAAGACCCGCTGGAAGTGAATCTTCAATCTTAACATCATCGGCAGAACCAGAACCGGTATTTGTTACAACAAACTTCACCGGTATTAAATCACAAAGCAAAACACTCGATGGCGCGCTCTTGACCAACTTCAGCGCTGGCTGAACAACTTTAACGCTCGCGCAGGTCGGAATTATATAGGTGACCGAGGCACAGCTCTTCACACAATCCGTGCTTGTTGCCATACCTGAAACTGTAAGTAATTTGCTTTGCCCCGCTCCAAGCTGCCCGATTTCAAACGTCAGTTTGCCCCCATCAACTTTAGCCTTGGGATTCGTGTCCGCCAGCTTGAAATTATCCGGCAGATTCTCGGTCACCACAACTTCACTAAGCATATCATCTGTTGGGTTTATGACTTTAATCGTGTAATCAAACTTGCTGTTCATTACCACTTCTGCGGGCATTTTCTTCTCGAGCTTCATAACAGCACAGCCTTCACAGGGATAATAACCCGTAGCAGATGAAGCACCGCACTCGCTGCTGACCATCGGCTTTGGCTTTACAACAGCTGCCGGAGCTGGTTTTGCAGGCTCTGCCTTCGCTATCGGCTTACAATCCTCGTCCCAGAAAAATTTATTGGCAGGGTAGGCCTCTCGAGGACCATTGCCCCACGCGTCATTCCAGGACTGGCAGCTGTAACAGCCTGAAAGGGCAAATAGAGACAGAAAAATTATAATGTTTAGTATCTTTTTCATAACGAACCTCCTCTAAAAAAAATTAAAAATTATTTTGAAAGGGTTTGCAGCTCTTGCATCATACCGTTTATCGCAGTTACTTTATGGACCTAAGGCAAACTGCTTAAAAAAGCCTTTTCTGAGAGGTAAGCCGTTTAATGTGAAGAATCCGTGGCTCTTCAATTGGCATATTAGGTACATCTCAAATCACGCATCGACCTAACAAAAATAATGCCTGTATAATAACTCTATGAAAGTGGCCGTCAAGTGTTTTTTTGCATAAAAATGCGATATCCGTCCGTAATAATTAATCGTCTTCTTCTTCGTTTAGAGGGATTTTTAGCTGCCTGCACCACAGGGGGGTTTGTCTTTATATTTAGCCTGCGGTTCTTGTCGCACCGAAGTCTTGACGAAGGTGGATTACCGCAGGTTTGTTGTTTTTTTATTTATTGCGGATTATAGTTAAAATTGTTTACCAGTCGCCGGTATTTATCCTCTGAAATTTTAATGAAGGGGTACGGCGACTGCTCAATTTCACCAAAACTTAACAAAAAACACATCAGAAAAAAAGCGGGCGATGGGAATCGAACCCACATAGCCAGCTTGGAAGGCTGGGGCTTTACCATTAAGCTACGCCCGCTTTTGTAATTGATTATTCCTTACTTATTATTTATCATTCACATCGAATGGTCAATTATAAACATCGTAAAATATGAAAAAACAGAAAAGAAGCAAATATGGAAATCTTACAAAAAGCTAAAATGGCGAAACAGGCCTCTATCAGCCTGGCAGCGGTAAAAACAGACCTGAAAAACAAGGCACTGGCTGCGATTGCACAAGCTATCGAAAAACAAAAAGAGCAAATCATCGCAGCCAACAAAATAGACTTAACGGCTGCCGAGGAAAACAAGCTTCCCACACCGCTGCTCAAAAGACTCAAATTTGATGAGAAAAAGATAAACGACGTGTGTGCGGCAATCGAAAGCCTAATCAAACTCGATGACCCCGTCGGCAAAATCCTTTCGGCAACCGAGCTCGATGACGGCCTGGAGCTTTACAGGGTCAGCTGCCCTATCGGCGTTATCGGTATGATATTCGAATCAAGGCCGGACGCTCTTGTGCAAATATCAACACTGTGCCTCAAAAGCGGAAACGCGGTCCTGCTCAAAGGCGGAAGCGAAGCTGCGAATACTAATAAAATATTAGCTTGTTTAATCGAACAGGCAGCCAAAGAATACTTACCCGAAGGATGGATTCAGCTATTGGAGACTAGAGAAGACGTTGCACAAATGCTCAAGCTCGACGAATACATCGATTTGATTGTGCCCCGCGGCTCGAACCAGTTCGTAAAATTTATTATGGATAATACCAATATCGCTGTGCTCGGCCACGCAGACGGAATATGTCACGTCTATGTCGACGGTGACGCCGATATCGAAATGGCCGTAAAAATAACCGTCGATTCCAAATGCCAGTACGTAGCTGTCTGCAACGCTGCAGAAACTCTTCTGGTAGATGACAAAATCGCACAACAGTTCCTGCCGAAGGTAAAAACTGCTCTTGAGAAACAAAAGGTTGAGATTCGCGGCTGTGAAAAAACAAGAAAGATAATCGGCGCTAAAGAGGCAACGGAAGAAGACTGGCGAACGGAGTATCTGGACTTGATTTTGTCAATCAAGGTTGTCAATGGTCTGGATGAAGCAATAGAACATATTAATAAATACGGCTCAAAACATACCGATGCAATTATCACCGCAAGCCGGGTCAAGGCTGAGAAGTTTATGGACCTGGTTGATTCTGCGAATGTTTTTTGGAACTGCTCGACGCGGTTTAGTGATGGTTTCCGTTATGGCCTGGGCGCCGAGGTTGGCATAAGCACGAACAAAATTCACGCCCGCGGCCCCGTCGGCCTCGAAGGACTGATGATTTACAAATGGAAACTCCTCGGTAACGGCCAGACCGTAGATGACTACGCAACAGGTAAAAAAAAATTCAGTCACAAGAAAATAAAATAGTATCTCGGGACTAAACTGTCAGAAAAAATGCTGCATATAATTGTCTCAGGTAACCGGAAAGGAGGTATAAAACATGCCTCATAGAAAACTATTCCTTTTAATTGCTGGTGTCTTTTTCATCTCCTGCTGTCTATGCTTTGCTATGGTGTCAATGAGAGTTGGGGGTCACTGGCCCGATACCTGGCCCAACGAATTAGAGCCTTTCCGTAAAAAAGCAATGACCTTTGACATTATGACAGGAACTCAGGAAAATGCGTATGAAATACATTTCGAAAAACGAGAGGAATTTGAGAATCTCTGGCCGACAATCTTGAAACTGAAAGATAAAGGAGCCCCGCTGACACTTCTCAAAATAGAAAAGCCCTTCAAAAAAGGCAAGCTGTTCAATAATGAAAAACCCGTCGTGCGTATATTTAGTTATTGCTACCCTGCACAGCCACGTTACCGCCCCGGCGGAAAGGAGCTTATACCAGCACCACCCTGGCCGGATTCAATCAAGTCACCAACCGGCCAATTACCCGAATATGTAACAATATCACAAGACGGTAATTCCTTGATTCCGGTTGAAGATAAAAAACTAAAAGTAATCAAATATCGTGCGCGAACAGAGATTGAATTAGTGGTTGATGGAAATATTATTGACCTTAATCGTATCCCATTACCAGCAGATACTCCTATCATTGATAAAAGATTCGAGGAAAAATAGCAGAACATAAACAATCACACTAAGTATAAGATTTGAAATCTCAAATCGGCATGAATCCATGTCTAAAATTCTTCGTATCTTGGTGTCTTCAAGGTTAAAAAATCAGCGTAATCAGCGATTAAATAATTTATGCCTTAGGTATTAGTGTCTTTTCGTGAAAATTAGTAGAATATCGGGGACGTTTACCTTTTTTTGAAATATTTCTCTATGCCAATCTACGCCCATCTGAGAATAAAAATATCATCATTTTGAGCGGCACGTCTCTCACCCAAAGCGGGCCTGTCCTGCTGAATATTGAAGATAATTAAAATCAAAATAATTTTTTAATTGTTTGACAAAGCCCGTAAATGTGGTATCATTAACAAAACGTAAAAAGATTAGAAAATCTTTAGACCGCATATAAAGACAACTAACCTTTCCACATTTTTTGCTTATAGAACTGATTCATGGAGGAACCATGACAAAAATGCTAAAAACTTCGGCCAAGGGCAGGAAATGTATGTTTCCGCACTGCAACCGCACATTGAGTATTTATAACCATGAGGATTACTGTCATGTACATCTCGACCAGATGATTGAGCGGCGGCTGCACCCCTCAGCAGAAGAGCTGAAAAAAGTAATCCTTCTTCGCTAAAGATACAGAGAACAAAAAACTGCTTTATATGACTATTATCTCTTCGTCCATCTGCGAATAAAAAACCTTCGCTGAAATTTGACTTTTTGTTGACTTTAAATACGGAACATTATAAATGTTCGTGGACGAGGTAAAATTCTCGATGAAAACTGGTTTTCGTTAGAAAATTTTTACGAGTAAACTATAGTCAGCAAACCTATCCGTGTTAATCTGCCTGCCTTGCCGTAGTTTTAACGAAGGCAGGTGTTAATCCGTGTCAAAAATTTTTCGTGTCTTTTTCGTGAAACTTGCCCTGAGCGGAGTCGAAGGAATTCGTGGTTAATATTCTCTGTGGCCTCTGCCTGCCCTGAGCGCAGTCGAAGGGTGTCCTCTGTGGCTAATTTTTCTTCGTGTTTATTCGTGGTTTATTTTTTTACCAGTATTAATCCGTGTCTTTTGCCCTCCGTATCAAGCATCGAGCATCAAGTATCCAGCATCTTACGGCTTGTGACTTGTGCTCTTATTTTCTCTGCGGCTATTTCAA
>Ga0315548_1003413_pt1 | contig 11928 bp, 7 predicted proteins | sample SalMarSW160110MG_2_FD_202540 | JGI IMG/M metagenome (GOLD analysis project Ga0315548, IMG submission 202540) | Salt marsh sediment microbial communities from the Plum Island Ecosystem LTER, Massachusetts, United States - Salt Marsh Sediment SW1601-110 ... | reverse complement strand
CTTAGAGAGGATCGCCCCCCGCGAGGGGGATTACAAGCATAACGACTTTGTCATTCGCACGGCGAACATGACCGAAGATGAATGTCCGAACGGTCACGCTCACTGCCAGCACCTCCTCCTAAGGACGAGCGAGACGATCCCCATTGCAGAGGGAGTGCTCCTGCTGGGGCAATGGCAGCGGATCTTCCTGATCGAGCTCGATCGGCCGCGTGAGCGCGAGGTCATCGTGCAAGTGCAGGGATGGTAGGAGAGCACCTCGCCGCGCTGATCGACCTCCCCGAGAGCCCCCTTTCTCTGGCGGAATCGGTCGCGCTCTGCACCCGGCTCGCCCGTACTCACTACGAGAACTTCACCCTTGTATCGTGGCTTGTCCCACGGCGGATGCGCCCCCACGTGAACGTCCTTTATGCCTTCTGCCGCACTGTCGACGATGTCGGCGACGAGGCACCAGGAGACCGGAACACTCTCCTCGACCGCTTCGAAAGTGAACTCCATGCAGCCTACGGGGGAACCCCCCGCCATCCGGTTCTCGTCGCCCTGCGGCGGACGATCGATGAGTTCGACCTACCAAAGGAACCGTTCTTGAAGCTGATCGAGGCGAACCGTATCGACCAAGGGAAGGATCGCTACGCCACGTTCTCGGAACTCCTTCATTACTGTGATCGCTCGGCAAACCCGGTAGGGAGACTCTTCCTCATGCTCTTTGGCTATCACGACGAGGAGCTGTTCGCCCTCTCGGATGCCACCTGCACCGCGTTGCAACTCGTGAACTTTTGGCAGGACGTGAAGCGCGACTACGAGATGGGACGAATCTACCTTCCACAAGATGAAATGGTACGCTATAAAGTGAGTGAGGAAGATCTTGCCTCAAACCGGGCGCGCGAAGCGGTGAAAGCATTGATGCGATTCCAGGTCGAGCGGACGCGGGAGCACTTCTGTGCCGGGTTTCCTTTGATCGACGGGGTACGCGGACACCTCAAGGTCGATATCTCCCTCTTCTCACGGGGAGGGTTGGCTATCCTTGAGAAGATCGAAGCGCAAGGATACGACACGCTCGCTCACCGTCCGACCTTGGGAAAGAGAGAGAAACTGATCCTCTTCCTCTCGACCTTGCTTTCAAATGGACGCGCCTTGTGGAGGAGAAAATGATGGATCGGAAGCTGAAAGGAGCCTACGAAGCCTGCTCGACGATCACCCGGCAAGAGGCGAGAAATTTCTACTTCGCGTTCATCACCCTCCCAAGAGCGAAGCGTCGCGCGATCTACGCGATCTACGCGTTCTGCCGCGAAGCCGACGACATTGCTGACGGCGATGCTGACCTCGTCGAGAAGATCGACGCGTTTACCCGCCTGAGAAAGCGGCTGACTGCAGTAGTTGAGGGCAAGCCCCAGACCTTGACCGACCTCGCTCTTTCCGATGCCATCGTCCGGTTCTCGGTCGACCCGGATCATCTTGTTCAGGTGATCAATGGGGTGGAGATGGATCTCACGGTCTTGCGCTATGAGACCTTCACCGACCTCCACCTATACTGTCACCTCGTCGCGTCGGCGGTCGGCCTCTCCGTCCTCCCTATCCTTGCCCACCGCCGTGGGTGGAGACTCACCAAGGAGGTTGAGAACCTGGGTGAGGCGCTTGGTTTAGGCCTACAGTTGGCGAACATCGTGCGCGATGTAGCGGAGGATATCGAGCGCAACCGAATCTACATCCCGCTGGAGGATCTCGAACGCTTCGCTGTCACCGAGAAGATACTGCGAACCGGTGAGACTAACGAAGAGGTGCGTGCATTCCTCGCGTTTGAGATCGAAAGGGCTCGGGACTACATTCGTGAGGGAGAGAAACTTATCGATCACCTTCCCCGTCACGCACGCGGCTGTCCCATGCTCCTTGCTGCGATCTACTCTCGCATCCTCGATCGGATCGAGACGAAAGGCTACGACGTCTTCAGTGCTCGTGTCTCGCTCTCGACAAAGGAGAAGCTAATCCTGACCTTCCGTACCTGGGTACGAGCATTCCTGCGATGAAGCCGGTCATCATAATCGGTGGCGGACCGGCCGGGATCGCTGCCGCCTGCGCCCTTACCGAGCGTGGGAGTAAGATCTTGCTCCTAGAACGGGCTCCGCGGCTTGGCGGTCGCGCCGCTTCGTTCAACTACATCACCATGGACGAGGAGGTCGACTACGGACAGCACGTTCTCATGCGTTGCTGCACAGCCTCGATCGGCCTCTTGCAGCAGCTTGGGATGGAGATGAGCGTGCGCTTCCAGAAGAGCCTCCGCGTACCGATAACCTGTGGTACGCACCGTTCCGTGGGCACCGAGGTGATCACCTCGGTTATCGCCTCGGTGCCCCTCCCGGGCCCGCTCCATCTCCTGCCGAGCCTGACCCAATACCATCCACTTTCTTTCAGAGAGCGGGTTGCTGTGCTGCGTGCCGGTCTTTCCCTTCTCACTCAGAACCCACGGGAGGAGCAGACGTTCGCCGACTGGCTCTCCTCTCATGGTCAGACGGAGAGAGCCATCGCGCGCCTGTGGGAACCGATCTGTATCGCGACGCTAAACGAGCGTCCCCACACGGTGAGCGCCCGCGCAGCGCGGATGATCTTCAAGGAAGGGTTCTTCTCCCCGCACGGGGCAGAGATGGGTCTCTTCACCCTTCCTCTCTCGCGTATCTTCTCCGCGGCCATCCCCTTCCTACGTGCACGGGGAGGAGAGGTGAGAACAGATGCCTTGGTTCGACGAATCCTCGTCGAGAAGGGGAAAGCACACGGGGTTGAACTCATTACGGGAGAACGGATCGAAGCGAACGAGGTGATCGCGGCCATCCCGCCGTACGACCTCCTCCCACTCCTTCCCGAGGAGGTCATCAGTGATCCCATATTCACCCGCCTTGAGAAAATCCGCTTCTCGCCGATCGTCAACCTCCACCTGTGGTTCGACCGTCCCGTGATGGAGGAGCCGTTCCTCATCGCGGTCGATTCACCGGTGCAAGCAATCTTCGACCTCACGAAGATCCAAGGGCGCGAGGGAGCAACGCACATCGTCCTCTCCCAGAGCGCGGCGCGAGACCTTATCGACATCCCGATTACGACGATCAAGGAGCGCCTTTTCTCCACGCTTTCCGCACTTCTTCCGAAGGCACACAAGGCCCGTCTCCTTGATGACCTGTTGATCAAGAGCCCCCGTGCCACCTTCGTCCCTGCCCCGGGAAGCGAGGTCCTCCGCCCAGGCGCACAAACCCCGATAGGAGGACTCCTCCTCGCCGGGGACTACACCGCTACCGGCTGGCCGTCCACGATCGAGGGAGCGATCCGTTCGGGAAGAGGTGCTGCCGCTGAGTTTGCGCCGCGCTGAGCCTACCAGAGCATTTGAGACGGAGCTGCCTAAGATATCACTACGCGGCGAGTGCAGGAAACTGTGCTTTCATACTGGATGAAAGAGGTTTCTTGTCGTTTCGAGTGGGTAGTAGAGAGGGGAAAGGGGGACGCGGGGAGAGGACGACGTCTTGCAGCGCTTTTTGTAGCGTTGTAGCTTGTCTACCACGTTGGCGTGTGGAGAAACGTGGCACACAAGGTGCCACGCTACAGTAATCAGCTTCAAGCCCTCTCTACCTTGGCGATTTTGGCGTCTTGAGCGAGCATAGCGAGCGGGCGAAAGAAGAGTGTTCTATGATTTGCAGTCACAAGGTTGTTACTCACTCAAAACGGTGAAGAGCCATGAAAGACTGTTGCTGTCTCAATGAACATCGGGCAGCCATTTCCACCTACAAGCCGCCCGATGACCCACGTACTGCTGAGAACCACCCGTGGGCATAACCACTATACACCCAAAAACCCCGGATGTCAATAGCAGGGAGGGAGGAGCTACTCTGTAAGACTGAGAAGAAGGGTGAAACCTTGCCGAGTGAGTAGATCCGCTTGAACGATCCAGGTTCACGAAATCTCCATATCCTATTCATACCTTCTTCGCAATCGCCCGTTAAGATAACAGCATACGAGAGCAAAAGGTTGTTACCTCCAAGAAAGAGAACAGGCTCGATAGGCCGAAGAAGATCGAAACGGGGCTCCCTACGAGGGGGCCTCGCTTCTTTGAGAAGGAAGCGAGGGAGTTCTACCTTGAGAGAGCAAGCTGTGAGAAAGCGAGCTTGGCGAAAGCGAAAGACATTTGTCGCATTCGTTCTCCTGATGGGCATTGCAATCCTACTTGCCGGGTGTCTGGAGAGGAACGCCTTACCAATAGCAGGCTTTACCCGCAGTCCTGCTTCGGGTCCTTCTCCACTTTCGGTCTTCTTCGATGCCACACCTTCCTACGATCCCAATGGCACGATCCTCGCCTGCGAATGGCAATTTGGGGACGGGTTCACCGGGACGGGAGCGATTGCGACCCATACCTATTCCTCTTTTGGAAGCTACGAGGCGCGGCTCACCGTCACCGACGATAAGGGAGCGATAAATAGCACAGTGCGTATGGTTACCGTATTCGATCCAACCGAGGAGATCCCCGTGGGAACGAAGATTGGGGATCTTGCTCCTGGATTTACCCTCAAAGATCTTCAAGGGGAGAGCATCTCTCTCTCCGACTTCCGCGGGAAGGTCATCATCCTCGACTTCTGGGCGAGTTGGTGTCCGCCATGTCGCAGCTCCATGCCACACTTGGACGAAATACACAAACGCTACCAGAGTGAGGGGTTAATGGTCGTTGCAGTCAGTCTTGATCCGAATATGGCGGATATTTCGACCTTCCTTGAAGAGAACGAATTCACGGACCTGTTGGTTCTATGGGAATCACCCACAGCCACGCAGAGGGTGAAAACCCTCTACGGCGTATCCGGGATCCCTCATACCTTTGTGATCGATCGGCAAGGGATCATTCGCTATTCAGATCATCCGATCCGCCTCCGAGATCGCAACATCGAGCCCTGGCTTTAACGAGATCCTTCTCAAAGTGATTACGCGGAACCAAGGATCGAAACGAGAAGGACTCCACACAGGACCAATAGCGCTCCGAGTGCCGATCTGCGGGAGGGGTGCTCGCGCAATAGGATCACGCTGAATAGGAACGTGAACAGGGTCATCGACCCACGCACGGGCGAGAGCAAGCTAGCCGGTACCAGTTTGACCCCGGAGAGCCAGAGGACCCAGGCGAGGGCGTACCCCAGAAAGGCAGTGACAAAGGCGATCATTACACCCCGACGCGGGAAGTGAAGCGGAGTCCTCCGTGATCGGATCAGCGCCGCCGCGCCCCAAGCAACCCCAGAGGAGACAATCAAGATCAATTGAAAGGTGCCCACGGACATTCCATTAGTCAGGCAATACTTTGCCGGTACCGTCTCGACCACGCCCCACAGGATCCCCGCTCCAAGAGCCGGCAAGGCGTTCCAACTCAGGCGAACCGCCGATTCATTATCCCGCCGGTTTACGAGGAAGAAAGCACCCAGGACGACGAAGAAGGCAGCGACAAAGAGGACCGGCTGCAGTCTCTCCCCAAGGATGCACACGGAGGCGACAACACCCCAGAAAGGGGCCGTGTTGGCGAGAGAACTCGCTTCATGCGCGGATACCCGTTTCACACTGAAGTAGAAGAGCATCGAACCGACGAACGAGTCGATGACCCCGGCAATAGCAGCGATTACCACCAGTCGCCACCCCGGGAACTGGAACCCGGAGGTCCACAACCCAAATGGGACGACAAAGAGCAGCGCAAACAGAGGGCGAATAGCGGCATAGGAGAACATGTCCATACGCCGCAGGCCAGGCTTAGCCAGGACCGTCTCCAGAGACCATGCAATCGCGGCTCCGAGGGCAAGCAAGATTGCGACAATGGTCATCGAAGCCTCCCTTCTGTTCCTACCTCTCCGAAGATTCGCTCATTGTAACGAGAGTCTTCGTGCCAAACGACCTCACGTGGTGACTCGTGCAAGATGAGCATCGAAGAAGTACCGGCAATGCCGAGAGTAATCCTGTAAATAGATCTCCGATTTCCTCGATCCAGGGCTATCCTTGGGAAAGATCTCTTCTCAGCCGGCATTTGCCTGACAAGGGAGAAGCAAAACACCAAGAATAAAGACCAGGCACCAACGCCCCACATCAACGCCTCATCTCACCCCTACCGGTCAGACGCTGGGATTCACCGAGACAACCCTGTCCGCCCATAGCAGGAAGATGGGTTGCGCAACGAACGGCAATTGCGGAGTGTCCGACGATTAGAACACGTTTCCATCTACAAAGCTGAGTACTGATCTCAATGCAGGACGCTCTCGGCGTATAGCAATTTGTCATTCAGCCCGTAGGCTACTACAATTGATCGCATATCCAACTAGAGAAAGGAGGATACAAGAGATGACTCGCTACTCCTTTGCCAACTCGGTGCCTTACTGCTTAGGTACAAAACACAGTCCTCGCCGATCCCCAAAGTTCAAGAAACCCTTTGTGATGAGCCAAAGCGCGTTTGGCAGATCGACTTTTCTTGCGGTAGTCGCGTTGGGGATTCTGATAGTTTTTCTGATGCCCAAGGTGAGCTTTGCTCAGGTCGAATTTGATATTTCCGCCCCCAAGACGAGCACTATTGGCACCCCCGTCACCATCGATGCGGTGTTCTATTATGACGGTAAGCCGGTGACGGATGTGTGGATGCTTTTCGAGGTCATTGAGGGGCCTAGCAAAGGCGTGCAAGGGAAGGTTAAGACCGACCAGAAAGGACGCGCCAGCTTCGCGTACACGAGCAAACAACCCGGTGAAGACGTCGTTGAGTACGGGTGGAAATGTCCAGAGACTGGTAAGCGCTGGAGGTATGACACGGTCTGCGTGACTTGGGTCAGAAAGCCGGAGGAGCCCACAGAACCCGAGATCCCCGTTGAAGGGATCCAACCGGGCAATACAGAGGTACAAGGTCCAAAGCCAGGAACGACCTTAGAAACCGCTGAACCGATCTTCGCAGGTGGGGGGGAGTTCCGGCAAAGCTGGACCCTTCTATCCTTGAGCGGACCGATTCTCCTTGACTTCACTCTCATCTACGGCCCTGACCTAGAGTCCAAGAGTCCTACCACTGATGGCCGAACACAATTCCCACCCTGGAACGGCATTGATTCGTTCACCAGCAACAGCATCGTCCGTATGGTGGAGTTTGAGGACAGGACAGTTTCGCCTCATCGGGCTTATATCAATGTTTTTCTCTCAGGTGACACCTTGGTGTTCAGAGACGATGGCACAGGCGATTTCGTAGCTTCGGGGCCTGTGAAATACCAATTGACGAAGACCGGAGATCACTACTACGTGATGGATCCCATTCGCGAGCTGGGTTACATCTTCCGGAGCAGGCAACTTGGCTGGGACTTAGAGAAGGCGGGCCAGGTGATCCGGCACATAAACCGGGTTGGCGAAGTGGTTCGCGTCCTTGACAGAAATGGCAACAGCCTTTCATACACATACAATGACGACAACCTCCCCACCCGCATTGAAGATGGTCTCGGACGATCACTTAAACTTACTTACATAAACGGTCCCAACATTGAGGAGAGACATCTAAGCGCTGTCTCCGATGGATATGGAAGGACGGTGGTTTTCAACTATCAGCGCTTGAACTGCCAGGGCGGGGAAGAGGAGGTGCTTGCCTCATTCACAGACCCGATGGGACATACCACCACATTTGAGTACTACAAACCTTCTTGCAACGACTGCAACCTTTTGCAGAAAATCAACCGTCCCTTGGGCAACTCCTACATTGACCAAGCCTGGACCCAGAATCCCCATGGGGTCTATGCAGTCAGTTCCCAGAAGGATGCCGATGGCAACGAGACCACACTTGACTGGACAGAGGATGCCGATGGCAACCTCATCACCACCATCACTCATCCCGACGGCACCCAGAGGGTGTTCCACCATGAGAGGGAACGCTATCCCCTTGACCTCACCGACGAGACAGGAAAGCAGTTCTCCATGGCCTACAACGGTGACTGGCAGATGATTTCCGTCACCGACCGCATGGGGGACACCACCGAGATCACCTACCACTCCCAGACCGGTCTGATTGCTACCATCACCAATAACAAGGGCGACACCATCACCTACACCTATACTGCCCAGGAGCAAACCTTCACCAACCCCGCTAACAAGGAGCGGGTCACCTTCACCTTCTACAACCTGACCCGCGTGGACTATCCCGACGGCACCCACGAAACGTTCGCTTACGATGAGCATGGCAACGTGATTATCAACACCGACCGGGCCGGAAAGACCTTGGGGTATCAGTACAACGCCCGGGGACAGGTGACGAAGATCACCAACCCCACCAGTGGCACGGTGGAATACACCTACAACGCCGACGCCACCCTGGCTTCTAGCACCGACTCAGACATCGGTACTACCACCTTTTCGTACGATCGGTTCAAGCGCCTCACCTATATCACTCCCCCTAATGGGCTCCAAGTTGAAGAGGGGCCCAAAAAACAGGCTCAGGATGAAGGAGCCCTCGGAGCTTTGCGAGATCTGCTCGGTTCTCCTTCAATAGAGGAGTCTGAGGCACCACCAGCTGGCAACGTCATCAGAATCACGTATGACCTGAACGATCGTGTAACATCCATCACGAATGGAAGGGGTAACACCACCACCTACGGCTATGATGCAAACGGCAACTTGGTCAAGGCCATTGATCCGTTCAACCGGGAGACACAGCACGCCTATGACCTGATGGACCGGGTGGCCGGGCGCACCAACCGCCGGGGCAAGAGCACCGACTATACCTACGACGAGTTGGGCCACTTGGCTTCCATTATTGACCCCAACGGCAACGCCATGGAATATGGCTACGACCCGCGGGGCTGGCTAAACCAGATCACCGACCCGGCAGGGAAGGTTTGGCAGATTGGCTATGATGACGAGGGACTTGCAGGCTCGTTCACCACGCCGTTAGGCAATACCACCACCTTCACCCGCGACAGATTAGGCTACATCACCGGCATCGTCAATCCGCTAGGGAGTAGCATCACTTTCACCCGCGACGAGATGAGCAGGATCACCGGGATTAGCGATCCCCTCTCGCGGACAACCACATATAGCTATGACAGCCGGGGCCTGCTCCTTGGGGTGACAGCCCCTGTGATCGGCACGGCGAACTTCACCCGTAATGACCTCGGGCTGCTAACAACTATCAGCGACCTTAACGGCGCAGACTGGTCTTTTGCATACACAACGATCGGCCGCCTGCAAACCCTGACCGACCCTCTGGGTAACCAGTGGCAGTACGAGTACAACCAGCGGGGATTCCTGGGCCAGGTCATCGCCCAAAACGGCGAGACTCAAACGCTAACCTACGATGAGGCGGGTAACCTCATCAAGCGGGCGTACTCCGATGGCACCAACCTTGAGTTTACCTATGACGTTCTGGATCGCCTCATTGCGGCAGAGGGCATCACCCTTACATACAATGAGGTAGGACAGGTGGCGAATACCCAAAACCCGCCGATCTCCTTTGGGGCCAGCTACGACGACGGTGGGCGCCTTGGGACTGTCACCTACGCGGGCGGCTTGTTCACGGTGACATACGGGTATGACGAAAGCGACCTCCTTACGAAAGTCACTGACAGCCTCACCGGGGCCGAGGTTACCTTCACCTACGACGACGACGGCAGGTTGGTCGGCATCGGACGATCCAACGGGGTGAACACGCAGCTCACGTGGGACGCTGCCTCGCGGCTGACCCGCATCCAAGAGAGCTCCTTGGCCAACCTGCGATATACCTACAACGCCGCTGATGAGGTGATCCAGGAGGTAAGAACCGGATTCCCGGGTGGTAAAACGATTAACTACGAGTACGACAGAGCCAGCCGGCTAATTATGGCCGACTATGGCGGAGGAAATAGCCTTAGCTACACCTATGACAGCGCTGGAAACCTGCTCGGTCGGACTGGGAAAACACCCTCTGAAGCGGTGACAGATAAGGCTGACAGCTTCGCTTATGACGATGCCTCTCAACTGAATTCGCCTGGGTATTCCTATGATGCCCGGGGCCGGTTGACGGCTTCGATTGACGACATCTACGCTTGGGATGGGGCTTCCCACTTGGTGGGAGCAAACGACGTAGTTCTAACCTACAACGGCCTGGGTGACCTCGTGACCCGCACCGAGGCCGGCACAACTACCCACTTTTGCTACAACTACGCCATCGGGCTCACGCCGATCGTGGCCGAGAGGAATGACACCACCGGGCAATTCCTGCGCTACTACGTCTGGGCGCCAGATGGACGCCTGCTCTACATGATCGATGCCCAGGACGGAAACGGTGCGTATTTTTGCCACTTCGACCGCACCGGCTCCACGCTGGCTCTGACCGACAGCGGTGGCAATGTGACCGACGCTTATACCTATACTCCTTATGGGCGCCTGCTGGCCCATGATGGTTCCAACCCGCAGCCCTTCACCTTCGTGGGTAAGTGGGGCGTGCGCCAAGAAGGCCCAAGCGGGGCCCTTTACCACATGCGGGCGAGGTATTACGATGCGAGGGCGGGGCGATTTCTTTCTCGCGAAGCGATTTGGCCTGTACCGAGCCAGCCGAAAGAGTTGAACCCTTACATATATGCCATGAACAATCCCCTCTCGCACATTGATCCAAGGGGCACTGACCCCGTGGTCACAACCTTTACCAAGAAGCTGATAATAGAAGCAGGAAAGGCGATAGGTCTTGACATATTGCTCCCATCCGCGGGTGAGATCATGGATGAGGCTCTGGAACGTACCGAGCCCCCAGACTACGCTGGCGATTGGGGCCTCCTACTGAAGGATACGTATTTGGGAGCAGTCGCAGCCTTAAGTCCTGACGAACTTCTGGTATGGGCTGGGGGGAGATACTATGTTCCGTATATAGTTGGGGAATACAATAAGGAATTAGCGGAAAGAATTAATTGGGCCGAACAAGAAAGGCTCAGGGAAATGGCGCAGGAATACGCCCAAGAGATAGCGCGTAGGGAGAGAGAGCAAGAAGAGCTGCGCGCGTACTTCTTGCCGAGGGGGGAGAGAATCTGGCGCAACACCATCGGCTGCCGAGAAACGGAACAGAAGGCCTTAGGGATGAAGAAGGTGCAGGGCGTCTGGATCGGTATGTACGACAAGTGGATATTCCTGCAACCTTTCACGCCAGGGGCGTTCAGGATGTGCCAGGACACCGGGCTGTTCTGGATCGCCGTCGACTACAAAGGCGAAGCACGCACCATGAAAATCGAAGGCGTGCTGCAAGTAGAACCTGGATTTACCTATGTTGAGAAGTAGAAACTTACGAGTTGCTGAGAGCTATGGTGCTGCTTCGTCGTGAGCATACACGGAACGTAGTCGGAGACTGGCGCGAGCGGGGACGTTATTCTGGCCGGTCTCCTGACCGCAAAGTCTGGGGCCACAAGGTTTGGGACCAGATCTTGCTTTTTGAGTTTTCAGTATGGCGCTCACTAGACTGAAGACTCACGGGCCTATTCCTTCAGCCTAGGAGCCTGTCTGACAAATCATCCAGCACCTCTAGTGGGGGCGAGTTTTTTGCTCCCCTCTTCCGCAGCCCTCGTGCCCCCTCGAACAGGAAGGGGTAGTGGTCTTTTCTCTTCTCAGTAGGCCACTCGTGTTCGCCACCGACGGTGCACTACTCGTCCTTAAGGCGCAGCTACCATCGCCACCTCATCCTCCACGACTTGCCCTGCTCTCCATCCACTCCGCCATAGTTTCAACAGGTTGTGCGTGGTACACCACAGCGACCACTCGGCACGTGCCTTCTTCGACCCACGTAACAGAAACCGCACTAATCCCCGCATCACCATCTGCCCAAACACCGGTTCGATCGTTGACCCACGTTGTTTGTACGCCTCACGTCCTCGCTTCGTCAATAGCTTTCGCTCCATCCGCTCTCTCACCGACAACCCCTTGGGAATCCGTCCCCGTGGTGGCGGGGCCTCCTTCATC
>Ga0315548_1003409_pt1 | contig 11935 bp, 9 predicted proteins | sample SalMarSW160110MG_2_FD_202540 | JGI IMG/M metagenome (GOLD analysis project Ga0315548, IMG submission 202540) | Salt marsh sediment microbial communities from the Plum Island Ecosystem LTER, Massachusetts, United States - Salt Marsh Sediment SW1601-110 ... | reverse complement strand
GAGTTCACCCCCTACCTGGTTTTGGGACTGGCGCTGATCATCCTGGTCGTGTTTATCGCCTATCCCCTCTCTAAAGTCGTGTTCAACAGCTTCATCGCAAAAGGAGATGCGCCCGGTTTGCGCAATCTGACCCTGGCCAACTTCTCTCAGTTTTCCACCTCCACCCTCTACCGAAGTGCCTTCCTCAACACGCTGACCGTCGGGCTTTCCTGCGTCCTGTTTTCCTGCCTCCTCGGCATACCCATGGCCTACTTCGTGGCCAAGACGCAAACCCCGCTCAAGACCTTCTTCCTCACCCTCGGCACTCTGCCCCTGATCCTTCCGCCTTTCGTGGGAGCCTACTCCTGGATCCTGCTGTTCGGGCGCCAGGGGGTGGTCAACTATTTTCTGGAGACTGCCTTCAACTACAAGCTGCCCGACATCTACGGAGCACCCGGGGTCATCATCGCCATAACCATGAGCACCTACCCCTTCATCTTCCTGCTGACCTACGGCGCGTTGATTTCGGCGGATCCCTACATCGAGGAGAGCGCCGAGATCATGGGAGCGTCCCGATGGCGGGTCATCCGCACCGTAACCCTGCCCCTGGTCATACCGGCCATCGTGGCCGGTGCTCTGATCGTGTTCATGAGGTCAGTCGGGAATTTCGGAGTGCCCGCCATTTTAGGGGGCAACTTCTACGTGCTGCCCACGTTGATCCACTTTCAGGTCACCGGATTCTTCAACCTCAACGCCGCCGGGGCTATTGCCATGGTCAATGTAGTGTTGGTGGCTTTCGCCATCCTGCTGTCCCAGTACGTGACCTCCAAACGCTCCTACGTGACCATCACCAGCACCACCCAGGCCGCCCGGATATCCCCGAGCAAATTCCTGAAGTGGGTCGGAACGATATTCTGCCTGGGAGTGATCTTCTTCTCCCTGCTCCCGCACCTTACCGTCATTATTACATCCTTCACCGAAGGTTGGGCCGGTACCCGCTATCCGAACAAATTCTCCCTTCAAAACTACCGCAGGATCTTCGAGATCGCCCTGGTTCCGATCAGGAACAGCCTCTTCCTGGCCACCACGGCCACCGTGGTCGCCTCGGTGATCGGCACGCTCCTTTCCTATATCAACGTGCGCAGGAATCTGAGAGCCCGGTGGATCCTGGACCTGACCGTCATGCTGCCCTTCATCCTCCCCGGGATCGTGGTCGGGGTGGCCATCCTGATCGGCTTCTCCTCCGGTCTGCTCATCTTGAGCGGCACCTGGATGATCCTGGTGGTCGGCTTCTTCATCCGGCGCATGCCCTACATATTCAGATCCACAACCGCTTCCCTGAGCCAGATCGACGTAGCGGTGGAGGAAGCTTCTTCCATCACGGGGGCTTCCTGGCTGACTACCTTCCGGAAGATCACCCTTCCCCTGATGGCTCCCGGCATCCTTGCCGGTGCGGTGATCTCCTTCTCCACGCTGATGGGGGAGCTTTCCACCACGGTGATCCTCTATTCGGCCCGCTGGAAGACGATCTCCGTGGCCATCGTGGAGTACCTGTTCTCCGCCACCATCGGACCCGCCTATGCCCTGGGAACGATCCTCATCGTACTGGTGCTTTCAGCCATCTTTCTGGCCAACAGGATTCTGGGGCGGCGGATGTCGCAGATGTTCAAGATGGTGTGAAGCGCAACGTTTTGATTCAGGTCCTATAGAGCACGAGCACCTTCAGGGCGTTTGCTCCGGTTATCTTGTCGAAGACCCGGCGGCTGATCGCACCGCCGGACAGCAAACCCTTCAGATACCGCAGGACAGGTATCTCTCCTTCCGGATCGGCGAAGCAAGTATCGGTTCCGAACAGGATGCGGTCCTGAAATTCGTTGAGGAAGCGGATGCCGAAATCCCGATCCCGGCTGATCGCATTCAGCCCGCTTCGGGCGGAAACATCCGCATAAAGATTGGGATAGGAGCGCAGCAGCCGCACCAGGCTGCCCTCCGTCTCCACCGGTCCTGTTGGATAGATGAACTTGTCTTTTGGAGCCAGGCCGCCGCTTATCTCGGCCCAGAATCCCGGGGAGTGACCGATTATGGTGGCGTCGGGAGCCGCCTCCAGCAGCCGTTCCAAGCGGGGGGAGCCGACCTCATCGACCAGACCGTAAACCCCCCTGCCCGGACCGGTCATGTGGAACAGAACCGGCATACCGCAGCGGCCGCACTGGCGGCAGAGGTTGATCACCCTGGGGTCATCCAGCGGCATATTGGCGGTGAGCTCGCCGATCCCAACGCAGCCCCACTCCTTGAATCGCTCCAGGATCCAGGTGAAGTCTGTTTGCGGGGGATTCGCCAGCTGCTCCGCATCCAGATTGCCCAGGCAGCCCATACGGGGATCGAGGTTCCCAAACAGGATTACCCGGTCACGATAGGGCGATGCCGCCTCCAGCTGGCCGACTATGTCCGGATTGGGAGCGAACAGGAAGGGGCCTTGAGTGCTTTCAGGGGATGCGCCCAGAGGCAGAAATACAGCTTTGTCGATGCGCTCCCGGTCCAGACGCCGCACCAGGGCTTCCCAGGTTACCGGCATCCTGTCCATTCGTTCGGGAGTTCTAAAATCACCGACGTGGGTATGAAAATCGATAATCAAAATATACTTCGCCTCTCAATTTCCGGCTCTCATGCTCCCACCCTGCCCGGCCGCTGCGACCGGGCTAGCGCGAAGCAATCAGGGAACTGGTGCCCCAGCCGCCCAGGGTTTCCGGATCTCCCGGATCGTCGGCCAGCAGCTCCCTGTAGCTCTCCACGACTTTGCGAAAGGCTTCGACATGCTGTCCGATCGCCTCTGTTCGGTACCTCCTGAACCAGGGGACCTTGAAGACCTTGGACTGGATTCCGGCGGAGACCCGGAGGTTCTTCCCCGTCCGTTTCGCCGCTTCCGAAGACTCGGCCGCGTTTGTGGGCTTGCCGTCGCCGTAGACGTCCAGATCGTAAAACAGGGGATGGGTGTGAAGGGCGAGATTGCATCCGGGCTGACAGTCCCGCATCCCTTCGGCTCTCAAGGCCGCGCAGAAGCGGCTGATCGACAGACCGCCCAGCTCCTCCTTGAGGTAGTGCCCCAATGGGTTGTACCAGCCGCCCATGGTGTTCCCCGAGCTCGCGGCCGGCCGGTGACCCCGTACCCCCGGCATCTCCTCCAGTCGATCCCAGAAGAAACTCATCGCCTCGTCGATCTCGGCCATCTGGGCCCCGTAGTTCTGCAGCTGTTCCCGGCCTATCGCCGAACACAGCTGGTTGAGCCGGTATTTGTAGCCCCCCCAGGGAATGCCGGCGCCCGCCTTGATGTCCGGGATCGTTATAAAACTGCCGTGCCGGGCATAATGGGCGAACACGATTGCCCGCTCGTAAATGCGCCGATCATTCGTGGCCAGCATCCCTCCCTCTCCGATGGGAAAGGACTTGGCCGACATCATCGAGAAAGCCGCCACGTCACCGAAGGTTCCCGTCATCCTGCCCTTGTACAGGCTTCCGTGGGAGTGGGAGCAATCCTCCAACACGGCGAGTCGATGTTTGCGGGCGATCGACAGAATCGCATCCATATCCGCCGGCATCCCCGAGTAATGGACCACCACGATCGCCTTGCTCCGGCTGGTGATGCAGCGTTCGATATCTTCGGGATCGATGCAGAGGCTGTCCGGCCTGATGTCCGCAAAGGCTACCGTCCCTCCGAGCGAAAAAACCGGCACGCAGGAAGCCCAGTAGGTCATGCTCGGGCAGATGATCTCGTCCCCTCTGCCGATCCCCAGACCGAACAGGGCGCAGTGCACGGCGGCGGTTCCCGTATTATGGGCCAGCGCGTACTTCACACCCAGCCAGCGGGCGAACTCCTTTTCGAACTCTACGGTGATATCCAGATCGGAGATCTTGCCTTTTCGCAGCACTTCCAGAACCGCCGCTTCCATCCGCGGCGTAACCACAGGCCAGGAAAACAGATCCTCCTCGGCGGACACGGCTTTCCGCCCGCCCAACAGTGCGAGTGTACTCATAGCAACTGTATTCTACCGGATAAAGAGCGTTTTGAGAAAGGCGCCGTACCGCCGCAGAGGGATCGACAGCCTGCTCATCCGGTCAAGCCGCGGTACAGCCCGATCAGAAAGTCACGATTGTCGGCCTGAATGTACGACATCCGCCCACCCATGCGGCTGAACGTTTTCAGATACCGTAAATAATAGGCAGGGTTGTCGGGGGAGGGCTCGCCCCTACTCCAATCCCAGTCGGCCTCCGCCAGGTCCACCACGTAGATCCGCACGTTCTCGATATCCTTTTCTTGCTGCAAGGCTAGATTCCGAGCCATGGACAGAGATTTCTCGAATATCATCGGTGACATCACCGCCGATCCCACGGAGATATATACGCCGCCGTCCAGCCGTGAAACATTGTGGGCGAAAACCAGGAAGTCCCGCTGAGCCGTTCTGCCGATGGCCGCTCCCGAGCACAGTGGATGGGAGTAGATGATGTCGTGTCCGAACATGGGATGGCCGGTATATGGTATATTCAGCCGGAAAGCCGCGGCCTGGAGCCCGAAAGTTTTGTAGGGGTGGGCTACCGGAAGAAAACCAGATGCAATTGTCGAATCCCTCAGGGCCGCCAGCAGATCTCCCGCTGCCGCAGCCTTCTCCGGATCCTGATCTACCGCGGTCACCGCCTCCCTCAGCTCCTCAAGTGCCGGGATCTCTAATCCATCGTGATGGACCAGAGAACCCACCGATTCTCCGTATCCCAATCCCCGATAAGCACCAATCAGGAGGGCTAAATTCAGGAAATAGCCCGTCTCCTCCCAGAGGCCGAACTCACCCCGTAGTATGTTGTCCCGCACCGCCTCCGAGCTTGCTCCCTGATAGGCAAACTCCCAGTCGTGGATGATCCCGGCTCCATTCGTCGCCAAATGGGTGACCCAACCGTCTTGGATAAGGCGGATCAACACCGGGGCCAAGCCGTTCTTGATGGCGTGGGCGCCAAAGGCCAGGATCACCGGCTTTCGGGCAGCCCGGGTTCGTTTAACATCCTCTGCAACCTGCTTGACTGCCTCCGCCACCTCCACGGACGGATGAATCGGCTCTCTATCCAGAGAAACCCAATCCCGTTCGATGATGATCCTGTTCGTTCGCTGCGAAAGGCTTTTGAACTTCAACTTCCGTCGATCCAGCTGCGGAAATGTCATCTTCTACTCCCCGAAAAGCAACTTCAGCAAAAGATCGGTTTCCTCGAAGTCGGAAATGATCAGATCGGCTCCAGCCTGGATCAAACGCGAACGCTTGATCAGATTCAAACCGGAGCGCTTCACCTCGTCACTGGCTACCCCCACCGCAAAACTGCCGCGAGCGCGGGTCTCACGAATTTCCACCGGTCCATCACCAAAGCTCACTATCCGATCCCGACCCTCGGCTGCGATATCCCTCAGGATGGCCTCTATCACTTTACTCTTCGGCTCGTGCTTGATATCCCCGACCGCGCCGTAGATTCGTCCGGCAAATAGATCGGCGTATCCTAATAAAGCGGCCTCCCGCTCCACATCCTCCTGATCCGTACCGCTGGCCAGGTACAGGCGGATACCCCGGCTGTCGAGCGCTTCGAGAAAAGCCACGGCATTTTTGATCGTCACCTCGCTCAGCAAGAGCCGCCCCTCTTTGATCCTTCTCAAACGAGTTTCAACCCGACGCATGAGCGCTTCGTTATAGATCTGCTTGTACCCTCTCTCGTCGAGGATGTCCTTCTCGGCCACGTATCCATACTCCCGCACCAGCTGACTCAGGGATTTCATCTGCACCAGAGTTTGTACCCCCGTGGTTGCATCGATCAGCTCCCGCACGCGGGCCTGGATCCTCCTGAAGCTGTCCCCTTCGATGGTATTCCGGTGCCCCCCGACGATGGCTTGGATCATCATCGGCTCCATGACTTCCTCCCACCCCTGTCGCAGGGTAGATATGGTTCCGTCATGATCCAATATGACATGGGTGAACTCCCTACGCTCGGGAAGCTCCGATACGATCTCGATCCTGGTCCCCGGATAGTAGCGTGCTGTCTCCGGCCGGAGGGCCAATTCGGGTCGAACCCTGTATGCCGGAGCAGAGCAGAGTTCCAGGATCTCCCCGGGGGTGGCGGTGCCCGTCACAAAAAGTTTCTGCACGGTAACACCGGCCACCAGCGTGCCAAACTCGGCGGCGGCAGGAGGAGCGAATCCCGCAGCCAGGGCGGCGGCGATACCCGCCAGCATGCTGTCCCCCGCCCCCACCGAATCGGTGCGGCCGAGTATCAGGAGACCGGGGATCTCGTGGACACCTGCCTGATCGAAAACCACGCATCCGTACTCGCCTCGGGTGAGGATAACGGGCTGCTGCCACCTCTTGAAAAGTTCGGCGGCGCTTTGCCGTACGATTTCCCCAGGGATACGCCCGTCGAGATGGGATTGCCGCCCGCAGAGCCGAAGTGCCTCGTTGATATTGATCTTGCGTATGGTTCCTGCGAACTCGTCGCTGTAGGTGCGGCTGTCGGTGACACAGAGGGTGGGCTGATGTCGGTTTATCAGGGCTGCCAGGGCTTTGCGAAAAGCCGTCGTGTGAATGCCCCGATAGGCCTGCTGATTGACGATCAGGATATCCAAACGCGGTAGCAGGTCCTCCAGGTTATGGAGCAACTGAGCGGCGATGTCGGGATGCGGTTCGTTGAAGTTTCCATAGTCCAGCCGTGGTTGCTCCACATCATCAATGAGTATCTTTGTGAACACATGGGTATACCAGTTTTTCTCTTGGAGGAGCAGCCCGGACGTCGATATCCCCTGCTCGTTCAACAGACGGATCATCCGATCACCGTGCAAGTCGGCGCCGACCACCCCGAAAGCCCGAACTTCTTTGGCTCCCATAGAGGTTAGATTGGCAGCCACATTGCCGGCTCCTCCGAGGGAGAAACGCTGCTCGGCAACCGGTTGGGTAGGCAGGCCGGTCTCCAAAGATGTCTCCGAAGCGCTGCGATCGATTTTCAAATAGACGTCGGCACAGAAGTCCCCGACGATCCCGAAACACAGACCAGGTACGCGCTCCAGAACCGCCTTGACCTCGGAACTCTGTAGAGCCAAATACTAATCTCCTCCGAAGAGCTCGGCCTCGAGGACGGCGCAGACCCGGTGGTAGACCCTCATATGGTACTCCTGCACCTCCGCAGTAGCCACGGCGGGTACCTGGATCGTTACATCGCACAGCCCGCTCAGGGGACTGTCAGCCTTGCCTGTAAGACCGATCGTCTTCAATCCCAACGCCTTCGCGGTTTTTGCGGCCCAGACGACATTCTTCGCCTTTCCCGATGTGCTCAGAGCCCAGAGCACGTCCCCGCGAATGCCGTACCCGAACACCTGTTGTGCAAAAACCATCTCGGCTCCGATATCGTTGATGATGGCCGAGCAGAGCGAGCTCTGGCTGACCAGAGATATGGCGGGAAGGGCTCCCTGAAGCTTGTCGGCCAGCTGCCGGCCCTCCTCCGGAAAGAGCTCTGTGAGGGTAGCGACAGTCCGGTCCGGGAGGCGTCGGGGAGAGGCGAAGCCCTTCATCAACTCGCCGACGATGTGTTCCGCATCCGCCGCACTTCCTCCGTTCCCGCAGATCAAGAGCTTGTTTCCTCCCCGAAAGGCGTCCATCAGAATATCCAGGGAAGCCTCCATGCTATCCCTGCAGCAGGTGAGGTCCGGATGGTTTTGGAAGAATTGTTCGAACAGTTCACTAGAGTGTTGGTTCATCGTTCAAGATCCTGCAGCAGCGTTACCGCCAGACGCTCACTCACCTCAACAGGTCCTTTAAACCCGCAGCCACGTTCACAGCGGTTCGGTCGGCCGCTTCCTTGAGCTCCTGAGGAGCATCGGCCATGGCTATGCCGATCCCGGCCAAGGCGAGCAGTTCCCGATCATTTACACTATCACCGAAGGCCGCGATTTGCGAGAGCGGGATGCGCAGTAGTTCGCCAAGCCGAAGCAGGGCGTCGCCCTTGGACACGCCGGCGGGCATGGCTTCCAGGTAGTCGTTCTGGGTCTTTATCACGGAAATCTCCGGAATCCGCTCCGCAGCGAAGCGCTGCAAAGCGAGCAGGCGTTGCTCTTCATAACCCACAATCTGCACCTTGATCGGCGGATTGGAGCGGATGATCTCGACCAGAGCGTTCAACTCCACACGGTGCAGTCCCTCGAGGAGGATGAAATCCGCCAATAGGGGAGTGAGATAGGAAACACCGGGGCAGTCGGAGAGAGGATCCGTGTACAGGAGGCAGTCCAAATCGGCGTCTTGAGCTTTTTCCAGCATGAGCACGGCCGCCTGCCTAGGAAGCCTCTGTTGAAACAGGATCTTCTCGTTCGTCGGATCGACAATGGCGGCGCCGTTGCAGAGAATCACCGGCAGCTCTATGCCTAGTTTTTGAATATAGGGCAGAGCCGAACGGAACGTCCGCCCCGTAGCCAGAGTGACGGCAAAACCCCTTCGCCTCGCCTCTTCAATAGCCTCGAGATCTTCCACCGTCATCTCCAGATTGTCGTCGACAAGGGTTCCGTCCAGATCGAAAACGATCAGCTTGAAGCGATTGCTACGATTGTTATTCTGCATGGTTTTCAGCTGCGGTCATTTCGGGGATCAGCCGTCGTACTCGACATCGAGACGAGCCTACTCCTTCACAGCACCGCCGGCCAGGCCGATGACGAAGTACTTCTGAAAAAAGGAGAACAGGATCAGCACCGGGACGATGGCGATGAAGGAAGCGGTACCCAGGAGGCTCCAGTCCACCTCTCCGTGCTCGCCGAGAAAGCGGTACAGCTCCACCGTGTAGGGTCGAACCGTGGAGGTCAGGGTCATGGCGATCATGAACTCGTTCCAGGAGCGGAAGAAAGCGAAAATCGAGGCGGCTGCCACCCCCGGGGCGGCGATGGGGAAGGATACCCTGAAAAAGGCCTGGAGCCGTGAGCAGCCGTCTATCAGGGCGGCCTCCTCGATCTCTATGGGTATCGTGTCGAAGTAGCCCTTCAGCAGCCAGGTGTTCATGGAAACGGTGCGCACTGCGTAAACGATCATCAGCCCGATGCGGGTGTCGTACAGTCCGTACAGAGAATACAGACGGTAGAGAGGGATGATCACCGCCAGCAGGGGGATCATCTGGATGAGCAGGATCAGCACGAGAATCTGATTCCGCAGGGGGAAGCGGAATCGGGAGAAGCCGAACCCCGCCAGCATGGCGCTTCCCGTGCTGATCAGGGTAGCCCCCACAGCGATGACGATGCTGTTCAGATAGGATTTGAAGCCGAACTTCGATCGAAACAGCAGATCCCCGAAGTTCCCCAGGGTCGGATGCCGGGGTACCAGGGTCGGCGGGTAGCCGATCGCCTCACCGGGCGGCTTGAAGGTTGCGCTGAGCAGCCAGTATAGAGGCATGACCGTAAAAAGGGCCCAGAGTACGAGAAGTACATAGGTTAGAATTTTCCACACAGGTTTTGGGTTCATCGCTTTTGTACAGCCACCCGCTCGCGGTTGAGCCTCATGTACAGAAGGGTGAGCAGGAGATTTATGATGAGGATCAGTACGGCAACAGCGGCGCCCCTGCCCATGTAGCCGTACTCGAAGGCCTGATGATAGAGAAATACAGCGATGACCTCTGTCCTGTAGAGGGGCCCGCCGCCCGTCATGGCGTAGATCAGATCGAAGAAGTTCACCGTATACATCGAGATCAATACCAGGTTGATCATGATGAAGGGACGGATCAGCGGCAGGGTCACGTAGCGAAACTTCTGGCCGGCTCCGGCTCCGTCCACGGTGGCGGCCTCGTACAGCTCGTAGGAGATGCTCTGGAGTCCCGCGGTCTGCAGGGTGAAGCTGAAGGCGGTGCCGTGCCACACGTTGGCGATGATTAGACAGGGCATCACGAGATTGAGATCGTTGAGCCAGCTGGGCAGGTTCGTCGCTCCGGTCAGCACGAGCAGATGGTTGAGCACGCCCAGACGGGGCTCGTACATGAAGCGCCAGGAAATGGCCATGACGATGGCGCTGGTCACCCACGGAAGGATGAACACAGCCCGGAAGATGTCCTTGCCCCGCACCCACTTCTGGTTGACCAGCAGGGCTATTCCCAGACCGAAGCCCAGCTGGCCCGCGATGCTCCCGCCGACGAAGTAAAAGGTGGCCGGAAGGACCTGCCGGAAGAAACTCGGCCCCACGAACGTGAAGACCGTCAGGTAGTTCTTCAAACCGACAAAGGTCTGGCGGTTGAGCGAGGCCAGCTTGACATCCTGGAGGCTCAACAGGACTGCCTGTATCAGCGGATAGACGAGGATCAGGAATATCAACAACAGGGCTGGAAGAATGAGGAGGTAGCCGCTGAGGATGATCCTGCTTTGTTTTCTCATTCTCTAGGAGCCTGTCGGGCTTAGGCCGTGGCTTTTGGAGCCGTCGGGGTTCCAGGCGCGGTTCTTCCTCCGGATAGGAGGTAATCGAGGGCAGGTATGGACGAGGTTCAGGAATTCCTTCATCATCTACTCAACCTTTAGCTGCTTGCAGGCTGTATAACCGCTTCATATTGTAGGCCAGACACACCAGATCCCATTCAATTCGCACCTTTTCCACCCCCCGCAACAAAAATTGACGAAACCCCATTGGAGCCTTGATGATCCCAAACACCGGCTCCACCGTCCTGGCCCGTTTGGCGTATATTTTTCGACCTTCCTCGGTTTGCAGCTTCTCGCGCATCTTCACCAACTGTGGATTCTTCACCCTCTTGGGCTTTCGCTCCTTGGGTGGTCGATAATCATAGCGGCGCACGTTCTGTTCCTCATCGCTGATCGCCACGTATGCTTCAATCCCTCGCTTCTCGATCCGTTCGATCACCTCGGCGTTCACATATCCTCCATCGGCCAGTACCGTTTCTACCCTCCCTATCGTCTCCGGTACTTCAGCAATCGCCCGCTCCAGCTCATTTGCGTCACTGGGAGTCTGCAACACATCCGTGCCCAACACCAACTGACTCCCATCGGCATCTACCACAGCCTGGGCGTTGTACACCTGTTGATAGCTGGAGTACTTGCTTTTGCGCATCAACTGACTGTCGGCATCCGTCAGGTTGATCTGCTTTCGAGCCTCTGGTTCCTTTACAGATCCCTTACCCCCGCCCTGCGGCCCCCTGTCCTCACTGTCCTCTGAGCTTTGGCCGTCCGCCGCTTCGGCCTCAGCCCGTTGCTCCAGCCGCCGACGCGCTTCCAGCATTTTCTCCCGTAACCGTTCACGCCGGGCAATCTCTTCAGGCAACTTCTGCCCGTCTACCTCATCCTGACGGTCCTGGTTCTCCGCCTGCCGTAACAGCTCTTCCACATCCTCCCGTAACTGCCGCTCCAACTGTCCGGCCCGATCGTAGCGTACGTTCTTGTGCTTGCTGGCATTCGCCCGGATGTGCGTCCCGTCCACACTCACCACCCCAACCTTCAGCAGCTTCATCTCCGAGGCCAGCCGCAGCACCTCCACAAACGCTTCCTTCACCACCGCCGCGTTTTCCCGGCGAAAGGTACAGATCGTGTCATGATCCGGATGGGTGTCCCCGCTCAGATACCGAACCCCGATATCTCGGTAGGTGGCCCGTTCAATCCGACGGGAGGAAAAGATCCCATTCGCGTAGCAGTAAATCAACAGCGCCATCATCATCCGCGGAGGGTACTGCTCACTGCCAGTGCCGCGCCGATTGATCCCCATCGACGGCAGATGCATCGAATCGACCGCCTCGATCACGAAATGTACCAGATCATCCTCCGGTACCCACTGCCTGAGGTCCACCGGCAACAGCATCGGTGTGTCCCGGTCCACATTCACCAGTCGTTCGGCCATGGCTGATCATACCATAGCCGCCCAATGTGTTCACGGGCGGCCGGGCCTAAGTCCGACAGGCTCCTAGTCCGCCGGGCGGG
>Ga0315548_1003408_pt1 | contig 11936 bp, 11 predicted proteins | sample SalMarSW160110MG_2_FD_202540 | JGI IMG/M metagenome (GOLD analysis project Ga0315548, IMG submission 202540) | Salt marsh sediment microbial communities from the Plum Island Ecosystem LTER, Massachusetts, United States - Salt Marsh Sediment SW1601-110 ... | reverse complement strand
CTGGAGCGTAGCTCACCCGGCGGGCAGCTGCTGGGCATTGATGCCGACCCCGATGCCATAAAACTAGCCAGGTCCAGGCTTGAAGCCTACAGCGGCTCAACCATGCTGGTTAACCAGAATTTCATAAATTTAAAGGCCATCTGCAATAAATATCATTTCTTCCCGGTGCACGGCATCCTCTTCGACCTGGGGCTTTCCTCGCTCCAGCTCAACGGCAATGACCGTGGTTTCAGCTTCCGCCATGACGCCCCGCTGGACATGCGCTTAAACCCCCGCCAGCAGGTCACCGCCGCCGATATTGTTAATACCCTATCCGAAGCGGAACTGGCCCGGCTGATAAAAACCTTCGGCGAGGAAGGCCGCAGCGGCAGGATAGCCCGCTATATCGTACAGCAGCGCCCGGTAAAGACCACCTTCGAGCTGGCCGAGATAGTGGAGCAGGCTACCGGCGGACGCAGGGGCCGGATTCACCCCGCTACCAGGACCTTCCTGGCGCTCCGAATAGCCGTCAACCAGGAGCTTGACCACCTGAAAGCGACCCTGGAGCAGGCGGTCGACCTCCTCGGCCTCGGGGGCAGACTGGTGGTTATCAGCTACCACTCCCTGGAAGACCGCATCGTAAAGCAGTTCACCCACCAAGAGGCCAGCGGCGAAAACCCCCGCCTGAAGCTGATTAATAAAAAGGTTATCACCCCTTCTCTGGCTGAAGTTCATTTTAATCCCAGAAGCCGCAGTGCCAAACTGAGAGCGGCTGAGCGTATTACTATGCCCAAGGAGGCGAGCAGTGAGTAAACCATCCATTGAGTACCAGAAAATGATGACCGAGATAGTCTATGTTAACCTGCCCGGTCCCGACGAACCCAACCCGGGGATGACCGGCGGCGAACTACTGCACGGTTTCCTGGCGGAGCTGCACAGGGCACCGAGCGATGACACCAGAGCTTTCGTCAACGCTCTGTGCGGCAAGTGGAACGTGCGCTACAGAGAGACTAAAGACTAAGGTTAAAGGCGGAACAGACATACAAATAAAGGTGGGCGACCTGTAGTTTTGACCCAAGGCGATTGTAGAAGCCACCTAAAGGGAGGGTGAATATGTGAAATGAACGTCAAGAGAACAGAGACCTCAATCTGGATAATAAGGAGGGGTGATGAGTAAGCGAAATATTTTAAGTTCCATTGATGTTGGCACTACCAAGATCTGTACCACCGTAGCCGATGTCGACGAAGCCGGCGGCATCCGGATTATAGGCGTGGGCATCGCTCCGTCGGAGGGCCTACATAAGGGGCTGGTGGTCAACATCAATGAGGCCAGAGAGTCAATTCGGGAATCTGTGAAGAAAGCAGAGCATACCAGCGGGCACAAAGTGGAATCGGCCTATGTCGGTGTCACCGGCAGGCATGTCACCTCGCTGAATAACCGGGCAGTGGTTGCCATCACTCGCAACGACCGGCTGGTGCGGCCCGATGACCTCAAAAGGGTGCTATCCAGTGCCCGGGGGGTCAAGCTGGCCAGTGACCGGAAGCTGCTCCATGTTATTCCCCGTGGTTACGCCGTTGACGGCCAGTTAGGGGTCAAGAACCCGATAGGGATGCACGGTTTCAGACTTGATGTCGAGGCGCATATCATCACCGCCGCGGTGACCTCGGTTCAGAATCTGATAAAGTGCATCCGCAGCATCGGTATAGATATTGACGACCTCGTCCTCGAACCACTGGCCAGCAGCGAGGCGGTACTATCCGAAGATGAGAAGCAGGTCGGTATCGTCCTGGCTGATATCGGCGGTGGTACCACCGATATCGCTATCTTCCGAGAAGGGAGCATCTGGCACACCGCCATTTTGCCGGTAGCAGGCTACCAGATAACCAGGGATATCGCTATCGGTCTGGGGCTGCCATTCGATGTGGCTGAAGAGATGAAAAAGAAGTACGGCAGTGTTACCCCGGTCTACGAAGGAAAATCAACCAATATTGATAAAGATACCCTGCTCACCAACGGGCACGGCGTCTCTCACCAGGACCTGTGTGACATTATCAGAGCCAGGGTAGAAGAAATCCTGCGCTTGATTTTGCTCGAGATGCCGAATTCGGAGTACGAAACACTGGTCCCTGACGGCATAGTCCTCACCGGCGGCAGCTCTAACCTGGCCGGCATAGAAGCGCTGGGGCGCAATACCCTGCAGCTCCCGATAAGGGTGGGGCTTCCCATGAATATATACGGCATTTCCGATGCCCTTCAAGACCCGGCATATGCCACCAGCGTTGGTCTGTTGCTCTGGGGAGCCAAAAATAAGGGAAAGCGCACCTGGCAGGGCGGGGGCTTTGGCGGTGGTGTGCGGCGCATGTTTTCCAAATTCTTCGGTCTGTTCCGCTAAGTATAGTTATATTAATAATAAGGTAAAAAGGAGGAGGAGAGATGGCAAAAGCAGCTTTTAATCCCAGCCCGGCTAGGATAAAGGTTATCGGTCTGGGTGGTGGTGGTTGCAACGCCATAACCCGCATGGTCAGGGAGCAAATTCGGGGGGTGGAGTTCATCGGCATGAATACCGATGCCCAGGCTCTGTCCATTACCGAAGCTCCTATCCGAGTCCAGCTCGGCGAGAAGCTGACCCGGGGACTGGGCGTGGGTGGTGACCATAACGCCGGTCAGAAGGCAGCTGAGGAGAACCGGGACGAAATCAAGGAACTTTTGACCGGGTCTGATATGGTATTTATCACCTGCGGTATGGGTGGCGGCACCGGCACCGGGGCGGCACCGGTGGTAGCTGAGGTCAGCAAGCAGACCGGGGCACTGACCATTGCCGTGGTCACCAAGCCCTTCACCTTTGAGGGCGTCCACCGCAATGAGGTAGCCGATGAAGGTATCGTTCGCCTTCTGGGCAAGGTCGATACCCTTATCATCATACCCAACGACCGCCTGCTTGACCTCTGCGACTCGAAGACGGTAGTGGATAATGCCTTCAAGATGGCTGACGATGTCCTCCGCCACGGCGTTCAGGCAATAGCCGAGGTTATCACCGTGCCCGGGCTGATCAACCTTGACTTTGCCGATGTCAAGACGGTGATGCAGGACGCCGGCCCCGCCTGGATGTCCATCGGCTTTGGCGCCAGCAAGAACCGGGCGGTTGACGCGGCCAAGGAAGCGCTGGCCAGCCCGCTACTGGATGTCTCCATTGCGGGAGCAAAGGGAGTGTTATTTAATGTTGCCGGCGGTACCGGTCTTACCCTGTTTGAGGTCAACGAGGCAGCCGACGTAATCAAGGAAGCCGTAGACCCATCGGCTAACATCATCTTCGGCGTGGTTCAGGACCCCTCCATGGGGGACGAGATGAGAATCACCCTGATTGCCACCGGATTTGCTTCCAAGCTGGGAATGGCCGGAGTCAGCCGGGAAGACGAGCTCCTGGATTTGCTCAAGGGCTTAAAGAGCGAGGAGGAACTGGATATGCCGGCTTTCCTGCGCCGCCCGATGTTCAGCCATCGGCGCCAAGCGGTAACGCAGTCGACCAAGCTGGTTAAGACCCGGCCCGGCGTGCCCTAAAAAATAAAATAAAGTCCTTTTAGTAATGTGCTAAACGGAGACTAGGCTTTTAGGCTGTAGTGCTCTATGCGCTGCAGCCTTTTTGCTTCCTTTTTTAGGTGGGAAAATAGACCTAAAAACCCTTGACAAACACTACATATTGTGTTATTTTTATTCTTACCCACTATATGATGTAGTATTTGCCATGAACTGTCCTTACTGTGATTATGCCGACTGCAAGGTTATCGACTCCCGCGATGCCGGCGAGGGGATACGCCGTCGGCGCCAGTGCCTTAAGTGCGGCGCCCGCTTTACCACCTACGAGCGATTACACCCCGGCAGCCTCTTCGTCATTAAAAAGGACGGACGCCGGGAGGAATTTGACAGCGCCAAGCTGCTGACCGGCCTCCGCAAGGCCTGCGAAAAGCGCCCCCTCCCCACCGGCACCGTGGACAAGCTGGCTGATGATATCGAAGCCGAGCTTTACCGCCAGGGCAAGGCGGAGATCCCGGCTACCGCCATCGGGGATATGGTCATGGAGCGGCTAAAGGCTTTAGACCACATCGCCTACATCCGCTTCGCCAGCGTCTACCGGGATTTTACCGATATCACCACCCTTAAACGGGAGGTGGACACCCTGCTCGGCACCGACACCGAAATCTCTCCCCTGCCCGGCCAGCTGCCCCTGCTTCCCGAAGAGGAGTTAACCACGGGAACCAGGGGCCGTAGGAGACGGAGATGAGTCCGGCCAATAAAGCCGAGGTGAACCACTCCCGCATCGCCCGGACTATCTTCGCCATCGCCGAGTCCATAGGCATGTCGGATAGAAAGCAGGTAGAGCGGCTGGCGGCCCTGGTTATTGCGCGCCTGGAACAGACGCCGTTACCAATGGCAGCACCACTGGTGGAGCAGCCCTTCCCGGGGATGGAAGAACTGGTGCCAAAACCACGCAAGCCCCTGCCCACCGATACCGAAATCCAGGCCATGTTCATGGAAATCTTAGAGGCCGAGAAACCGGCCCAGCGAGAGGAGGTCAAGCCCGAGATGATGGAACCAACTGCCGCCGTCAAACCCACGTTAAAGCCCTCATCGAATGCCAGTCTCAGCGAAAATGCCCTCCGCGTTCTGGAAAAGAGGTACTTAAAGAGGGATAAGCAGGGGCAGGTTACCGAGACACCGGAGCAGATGTTCCGCCGCGTGGCCCAGGCCATCGCCGCCGCCGAGCTCATCTATGACCCCAAGGCGGATGTCAAGGCCAGGGAAGACGAGTTCTACCGGCTGATGGCCAATCTGGAGTTCCTGCCCAACTCCCCCACCCTGATGAATGCCGGACGTGAGCTGGGGCAGCTATCGGCCTGTTTTGTCATTCCCGTCGGCGACTCCATGGAGTCCATCTTCGACGCGGTAAAGTACACCGCCCTCATCCACAAGAGCGGCGGCGGCACCGGCTTCTCTTTCAGCCACTTAAGACCGGAGGGCGACTTCGTCAAGTCCACCTCGGGGGTAGCCAGCGGGCCGGTCTCCTTCATGGAGGTCTTTGACACCACCACCGACGTCACCAAGCAGGGCGGGACCAGGCGGGGGGCCAACATGGGCATCTTGAGCGTTGACCACCCCGATATCATGAGGTTCATCACCGCCAAGGACGACCCCAGAAAGCTGACCAACTTTAACATCTCAGTGGCGGTAACCACCCAGTTCATGGAGGCAGTCAAGGAGGGCACGGACTACGACCTGATTAACCCCCGCACCAAGAAGGTGGTGGACAAGCTCAACGCCCAAGAGGTCTTTGATAAGATAGTAGACATGGCCTGGAAGACCGGCGACCCCGGCATCGTCTTTATCGACCGGATAAACCAGGACAACCCCACCCCCAATCTGGGCAAAATCGAATCGACCAACCCCTGCGGCGAGCAGCCCCTGCTCCCCTACGAGTCCTGCAACCTGGGCTCCATCAATCTGGCCCGGATGCTCAAAACCGATAACGGAACATTTGAGATCGACTATCCCAGGCTGGCGGAGACGGTCAGGACGACGGTCAGGTTCCTGGATAATGTCATCGATGTCAATAAATTCCCCCTCCCCCAGATAGCGGAGATGACCAAGAAATCGAGGAAGATCGGGCTGGGGGTGATGGGCTTTGCCGATATGCTCATCAGGCTGGGCATCCCCTATAACTCGGAGGAGGCGCTCAAAGTGGGCACCGAGGTCATGTGCTTCGTCCACGACGAGGCCGATAAAGCCTCGGCGGAGTTAGCCGAAGAACGGGGCGTCTTCCCCGCCTTTGCCGGCAGCATCTACGACGTGCCCGGCGGCCCCAGGATGCGCAACGCCTCCTGCACCACCATCGCCCCCACCGGCACCTTAAGCATAATCTCCGGCTGCTCCAGCGGCATCGAGCCCATCTTCGCCCTGAGCTACACCCGCAATATCCTCGACGGCGCCCAGTTGATTGAGGGAAACCCCTACTTTGAGAAAGTAGCCAGGGACGGGGGCTTCTACTCCGAGGAGCTGATGAAGCGGCTGGCTTCAGGCACCAGGCTCGAAGATATAGACGGCATCCCGGACGATACCAAGCGGGTATTCGTCACCGCCCACCAGATAACCCCGGAGTGGCACGTCAGGATGCAGGCCGCCTTCCAGCAGTCCACCGACAACGCCGTCTCCAAGACGGTCAACTTCCCCAGGGAGGCCACCAGGGAGGACATCGCCAACGTCTACACGATGGCTTACGAGCTGGGGCTTAAAGGGATAACCATCTACCGCGACCGGAGCCGCGATTCCCAGGTACTGGTCACCGGCGGTGAGGAGAAGGGTGAGGAAGAAACCCGTAAACTAACACCGCGGCGAAGACCCAGCGAAACCAGGGGAACGGTGGCCCGGGTCAACACCGGCTGCGGTTCGCTCTACATCACGGTGGCCTACGACGACAAGGGTATCTTTGAGGTCTTCGCCACCCTGGGCAAGTCCGGCGGCTGTGCCTCCGCCCAGCTCGAAGCTACCTGCCGCCTTCTCACCCTGGCGCTCCGTTCCGGGGTAGACGTAGCCCCGGTGGTAAAGCAGCTCAAGGGCATACGCTGCCCCTCCATCGCCTGGGAGGAGGGCAAGTCAATCCTTTCCTGCGCCGATGCCATCGCCAGCGTGCTGGAAAAGCACATCAGCAGCGAAGCCCCCCCACCCCGTGCAGAGGAACACCAGCCGGACAACAACAATCCAACGATAAACCTGGCCGGCCAGTGCCCCGACTGCGGCAACCTGCTGGTCTATCAGGAGGGGTGCTTTATCTGTCCCTCCTGCGGGTATACCAAGTGCTGAAATAAAGCTATTAAACTAAATAAGGCGGGGAGGGAGAAAAATGGCTGAACAACCGGCCCAGCGTGAAGTAAAGGTCTCATTCCCGGAAAACCTCAGAGGCGGCGTATATTCCAATAATATGATTATCACCCACACCAAGGAAGAGTTTATCCTGGACTTCATGATGATAACGCCGCCCATCGGTTCGGTGACGGCACGGGTTGTTATCAGCCCGGGTCACACCAAAAGGATGCTTTCGGCACTCAAGGCCAATCTGGAAAAATATGAGTCCAAGTTCGGCAAGGTGACCGAGGCCTCCGAGCCCCCCAAACCGCAGATTGGCTTTCATCCCCCCTCAGCCCAGTAGAGTGATATTTATTCCCCACCCCCGTTTTATATCTTTTCCCACCCGCCGCCCTTATGGTAGGGCTAAAGCCCTCTCCAGCTTCTCTTTCGCATTTTTACCCTGCAGGCGATATAATGGGGTGGTATGCCCGGAAATCAGGAAAAAAGATATGAGCTTATTAAGGTGGCGCTGGGGGAGGCCGAGGCCGATTTAGCCATAATCAATGGCTCGGTGGTCAATGTCTACAACGGGGAGGTGGAAAAAGCCTCCGTCCTCACCAAAGGAGACCGGATAGCCTACGTGGGCAGCGATGTCGGCAAGGCCATCGGCCCGTCAACCAAAGTCATCGACGCTGAAGGCAAAACGCTCATCCCCGGCCTCATCGACGGCCACACCCATATCGACGGCCCCTACTCCATAAGCGAAATAGTAAAGTATGCCATCGTCGGCGGCACCACCACCATCATCACCGAGACCTCCGATGTCGGCTCACCGCTGTGTTACCAGGGGGTCATCCAGTTCCTGAGGTCGGCCCAGAATCAGCCGATAAAAATCTTTATCACCGCCCCACCCCTGGTCACCCTGAGCCCGGTGACCGAAGAGCACGCCACCACCGTTCCACAGCTGCGCAAACTGCTGCGGCGGAAGGATGTCCTCGGCCTGGGCGAGGTCTACTGGGGCGATGTGGTCAACGGCAACCAGAGAGTCCTCGGCCTTATCGCCGAGACGTTAAGGCAGGGCAAAAAGGTGGAGGGGCACAGCGCCGGTGCCAGTGGCAAAAAGCTACAGGCCTACGCCTCTTCAGGGGTCTCCTCCTGCCATGAGCCGATAAACGCCGAAGAGGTCAGGGAAAGGCTGAAGCTGGGGCTCTTTGTCCTGATAAGGGAGGGCATGGTGAGGCGGGAGCTGGAAGCCATCGCCCCGATTAAGGACGACGACGCCGTCACCAACCGGATGGCGATATCAACCGACGGCGTGGCGCCGGAGCAGCTTATCAACAACGGCTATATGGAGTTCGTGGTGCAGAAGGCCATTAACCTCGGCTTCAAGCCCGTCAGGGCGATACAGATGGCCACGCTCAACGTCGCCCGCCACTTTGCCATAGACGACGAAATCGGCGGCATCGCCCCCGGCAAGTACGCCGATATCACCGTCATCCCCGATTTAAAGACTATCAAGGCCGAATACGTCATCAGCAACGGGCGTGTTATTGCCCACAACGGCCAGCTGCTTATCCAACCACGAAAGCACCGCTACCCCAGGTCGATGCTGAACACCGTCCATCTAGACAGAGATTTTACCGCCGATGACTTCGCCATCCCGGCGGAGGGCCGCCAGGCCAGGGTACGGCTGATAGACCAGGTCACCAATCTGGTCACCCGGGAAGCCTTCATTAATATGCCGGTGACAGGCGGCCAGCTCAAAACCGATGCCGGCCAAGACATAATAAAAGTAGCCGCCATCGAGAGGGTTTACGGCACGGGTAAGCGCTTTAACGGCTTAATCAGGGGGCTGGGGCTTAAGAAGGGGGCGATGGCCGCCACCGATGTCTGGGACTGCGGCGATATCATCGTCGCCGGCGCCGATGAGGCCGATATGGCGCTGGCGGTAAACCGCATCAAAGAGCTGGGAGGCGGGATAGTGGTCAGCGCCGGCGGCAGGATAGCCGCCGAAATGCCCTTCCGGGTAGCCGGGACCATCTCCACCGAATCCATGGAGACGCTGGCCGATAAATTCGACCGCATTCAGCGGGCGGCCGCAAAGCTTGGGGCTAAATCTACTGATTTCGCCCTCACCCTGGCCACCCTGCCCTCCCCGGCCATACCCTTCCTCCGCATCTGCTCCTCGGGGCTGTTCAATCTTAAAACCAACCGCTTCGTTGACCTGATCGTGGAGTAGAGCGATGACTTGGCAGCAGGTGGAAAAAGCCAGGCGCCGCCTCTCCCGGGAGCAGGGCACCGTAGTCAAGGACTGGGGAGGCCGGCTCCCCATCGCCCTGGTCTATCCCAACTCCTACTATTTAGGCATGTCCAACCTGGGCATCCACGCCCTCTACAAACTGCTCAACAGCCACGATAATGTCGTCGCCGAGAGGGCCTTCTGGGAAGCCGATGACAGCCAGCTACCCATTCTATCCCTGGAGTCACAGCGGCCGCTCAGCGACTTTGCCGTCATTGCCTTCTCCATATCCTACGAGCTTGACTATTTCAATGTCGCCCGAACCTTAAAGGCCAGCGGCATCCCCCTATATGCCGCCGACCGCGACCAGAGGCACCCGCTCCTTATAGCCGGCGGCCCCTGCATCATTGCCAACCCCATGCCTTTATCCCCCTTCTTCGACTGCCTCTGTATCGGCGAGGCCGAGCCGATAGTCCCGGATATGCTGCCCGTTATCACCGAGGGCATTGGAGGTAAGCGCGCCGAACTGCTTAAGTCTCTAAGCCTCCTGCCCGGCGTCTATGTTCCCCAGCACCACCCGGGAAAGCCGGTAGCGCGGCGGTGGGCCAGGAATCTAGACGATTTTCCGGTATCATCAGTGGTGCTCACCCCGGATACCGAGCTGGGCGACCTTTACTTAATCGAGGTGGAGAGGGGCTGCAACTGGGGCTGCCGCTTCTGCCTGGTAAATAAAGCCTTCAGCCCCATGCGCTACCGCTCCCTGGACAGTCTAATCGCCCAGGCGGAGGAGGGGCTGAAACACAGAAATCGCCTGGGTTTGGTCGGGCCTGCCGTCTCTGACCACCCCCAGATTGAAGAGCTGATGCTCAAATTAAGTGATATGGGGGCGGAGCTCTCCATAAGCTCGCTGCGGATAGCCCCCCTCTCCAGCGTGGTATTGAGGGAGCTGGCCAGGGGCGGCGCCAAAACCGTTACCCTCGCCCCCGAGGCGGGCTCCCAGCGCCTGCGCCGGGTGATAAAAAAGGGCATCACCGAAGACGATATACTGGAGGCGATGGAAATGGTGGCCGAGCAGGGAATAAGGCAGGTCAAGCTCTATTTTATGATCGGCCTGCCCTCGGAGACCGAAGAGGATATAGAGGAGATTATACACTTAAGCCTTAACTGCAAGCGCCTACTTGATAGCCAGCAGCCCGGCTCCCGCCTGACCCTGAACATCTCCCCCTTCGTGCCCAAGGCGGGCACACCCTTCCAGTGGCTGCCGATGGCTCAGCCCGCTATTCTGAACCGTCGCTTATCTCGGCTTAAAAAGAGCCTGATGCCCAGGGGAATCAAGGTTAAAGCGGAAAGCCCGGCCTGGAGCCAGGTCCAGGGGGTTTTATCGCGGGGTGATGCCAAACTGGCCGGGGTACTGGCCAATATAGAGGAACTGTCCTTATCGGGCTGGCGCCGGGCGGCGGACAAATACGGCATAGATATAGATTTCTACGCTCACCAGAGGTGGGATATCAGGCAAAAACTGCCCTGGGATATAATAGATTCGGGCACCAAAGCGGGTCAGCTTGAACTGGAGCTGGACAGGGCCGGCTGTTAGAGCCGGATATCCCCGCCTAATTTCGGCTTTTTACCCTGCCGGTACTGTTTCAGCAGGTCGGGGTACTTCTCAACCAGGGCGTCAATGCCATATTTTTGCAACCAGACGAGGCTGAACATTTTGGTGTTATGCGGGCTTACTTGGGCCCAGTCAAGACAGGGGGCCAGCTTCGGGCAGGGGAATTCATCACACTGATAGCAGAATTCCACCTTTTTATCATTTACGGCACAGGCATAGGTATCACAGACCGGCTCTCCCCCGGCCATTTTTACCCGTCCCCGCATCGGCCGACAACCGGCGCAAACATATATCTCCTCCACCGGAACGCCCTTCTGCTCAGCTATCTGCTTACGTAAGGCCTTATCGGTGCGGGCCTGGTACCGGCGGCAAGCCCCGCAATAGATACCACAGGGGGCAACTAGGGCTCTCTCTTCGTCACTGGCCATCCCTGGCTTCCTTCCTTGGGGTTATAAAGGGGATACAGGGGGGGTAAGATTATGAGCTAAGCAACTCGGTTACGACTTCGTTTATCTCCCGCCCGTCGGCCCTGCCCTTGAGCTTGGCGATGAGCTGGGGCATGACCTTGCCCTTGTCCCCGATTCCCCCCGCCCCCACCTCCTCAATAATGCGGCGGGCTTCGGCCACAATCTCATCGCGGCTCATCTGCTGGGGCAGGTACTGCTCCAGGACCGCCATCTCCGCTTCTTCTATAGCCACCAGTTCCTGGCGGCCTCCCTGCTTGAAGGCCTCGATGCTCTCCTTGCGCTGCCTGACCTCCTTGGTGATAACGCCCAGAATATCGCTGTCCTCTAGAGTGGTCTGGCGAGCAATTTCGGCGTTCTTGATGGCAGCCATGGCCAGCCGGATGGCCGAACGCTTCACCTTATCCCCGTCCCTCATCGCCTGCTTGAGGTCATCAGCCAGCTTCTGCTTTAATGCGGATTCTTTTCCCATACTATCTAAAATCTCCTAGGCCTTCGGGCGCTCTTGCGTCTCTTGGCGGCTTCTTTGCGCTTGCGCTTCACGCTGGGCTTCTCGTAGTGTTCCCGGCGGCGCACCTCGGATAAGATACCTTCCTGCTGGACCTTCTTGTTGAAACGCCGCAGTAAACTCTCAAAGCTCTCGTTACTATCAGAATTTACATGGGCCACAAGCATCCTCCTCCTTCTCATGACCCTGTTAGCGATTCTCTATCGTGTATTGACAATTTTAGTCGGCCAAAGTTAGCCTGTCAACTAGGTGTATTTTAGTGTCTTAGCAACCCACCCCCTTTATCCCCCTCCCTT
>Ga0315548_1003397_pt1 | contig 11959 bp, 12 predicted proteins | sample SalMarSW160110MG_2_FD_202540 | JGI IMG/M metagenome (GOLD analysis project Ga0315548, IMG submission 202540) | Salt marsh sediment microbial communities from the Plum Island Ecosystem LTER, Massachusetts, United States - Salt Marsh Sediment SW1601-110 ... | reverse complement strand
CACATTCAGAAAATGATTATTTTGTAAATGCATTGAAACAACAAGGAATGTCTATTGGAGAATTTGTTTATTATGGAGGATTAAGAGGACCATTAAAAATTTGGGAAGTTGAATATCCTACAGGAACTGAAATTCACGAAGAATTTTTAGAAAAAACATATAATTGGGAAGGGGGATTGGATGCTTTGTTTAAGTGAAAATGAAAGATAAACATAACTTTAATTTATTTATTCTTAAATTAAAAAAGAAAAAGAAATACAAATTTCCAAATAAGATGCTGGGAATAAATATTGGTTCAGAAGATCATACGCTTCCGGAATATGTGGGAGTTGATGGAAGTTTGTTGATTTTTTTAATGAGAAGCAAATTAATTCCAAGAAAAATAAAAAAGAAAATATATATCCATGCTTGTACTGCAAATCATAAAGATTATGAATCTTTTGAAAAAAAAGGAAAAACCGTTTCCATTATACATCATAATTTACTTTTTGGAATTCCTTTTGAAAATAATTCTATCCCAAATATTTATACAAGTCATTTTTTAGAACACTTGACTCAAGAACAAGGAAATAAAATATTAAAAGAATGTTTTAGAGTTATGAAAAAAAAAGGGATTTTAAGAATTTGTATTCCTTCTATTGAAGATGAAATTAAGAAAATCAATAAAGCAATAAAAGAATATAAAAAAGGCAATTTAGGACCAATTCAGAAATTTATCACAACGCCTATTAGAGACATAAGCCCAAAAAATTTTAGTCTACATAGGAAACTTTATGGATTGGAAGAATTAAAAAAAATACTTGAAAACATAGGATTCAAAAATGTTCAAAAAAGAGAATATAAAAAAGGCAATTTGCCTTTAGTGAAAAAAATTGAAACAAGAGGTGGATTGATTTTAGAGGCACAAAAATGATTAAAGAACAAGTAAATGTTTTATCAACAATTGATAAAAACTATTTTGTCCAGTATAAAGTTTTGGTATCATCAATTTTAGAAAATGCAAAATCTCCAGAGAAAATCTCTTTTTTGCTGGTGGAGAAAGATTTGAACGATAAACAAAAAAAAGAGATTAAAGAATTTATAAAAAAATATAATTCTAAAATAAAATTTTTAGATAAACCTTCTGAGGATTTTTCTCCTTATAAATTGGGAGGCTATATCACAGAAGTGACATATTATAGACTTTCCTGTCTTGATAACTTAAAACTCAAAAAAGTCTTATATTTGGATCCAGATATCATTGTACTGGATGATATATCAAAATTATTCAATAAAAATTTGAAAGGGCGTACTGTTGGTGCAATAAAAGATTATGCAATTGGATTAGGAAAAAGAGATTATTTTAATGCGGGGGTATTACTTATAGATATACCCAAATGGAAAAAAAATAATTATGCTTCAAAATGTATTGAATTTCTAAAAGAAAATAATGACAAGTTATCCTGGCGTGACCAAGATGCATTAAATTATCTTTTAGAAAAAGATGTGCTCTTTATTGACTTAGAATGGAATGTACAAAAATGGATATGGGATGTCAACTACAAAAGTCTTCACATTTCAAAAAAAGAATATCAAAAACTCATAAAAAATCCCAAACTAATTCATTATGTAGGAAAAATAAAACCTTGGCATTATAAATATATTTTTCCAGATAAAAAATATTATTTGTATTATAATAAAAAAGCAGGTTTTGAAAAACCATATAAAAATACTTATTCAATAAAAGAAAATTTATGGAAACTTTTAAGATGGATTTTATATAAGACAAAAACGAGGGTTGCCGTAGAAAAGATTTTAAATAAACTAAAGATTAAATTTTAATCAGCAAAAGATGAAACAAGAAACACTAAAAGAGATATCCAAATTAAAATTTGAATCAGAAGAAAATTGTCCAAATTGTGAAACCTCTTTAAAAAACAGCAAAGTTCTTTATTGTAAGAAATACAAGGGAAAGATTATTGATAAAAAAATTATCTGTAAAAACTGTGGTCTTATTTACAAATCACAAAAAATGACTTCTGAAAGCAATAATTTCTTTTATAAAAAATTATACATAAAATACATGTTTGGGAAAAATGGAGAAAACCCGTATGAGGTACATTACAGAATGGGTATGAAAAGAGCCCCTGAAATTTATTTGTTTTCTAAAGAAATAATCAATGCGAAATACCCTCCTCTTGAGATTGGATGTTCTTCTGGAGGCGTGCTTTCCATATTAAAAGAAATTAATAATTCTTCTATAGGAATAGATATAGATGAAAGAGCAATTGAATTTGCAAAGAAAAAAGGATTGCATGCAAATGATATTAATTTATTTGATTTGCAAAATAAATCAAGAGATTTTATACTTATGTCTCATACAATAGAGCATTTAGATGATCTCCCAAGAACGCTCAAAAAGATATCTAACATCCTTATAGAAGGAGGAAAACTCTTAGTGTTTGTCCCAGATTCATATGAAATGTTAGAACCTCCCCATATTCCCCATAACTATTGTTTTTCTAGAGACACTCTCAAATCAATAATTTCAAAACACAAATTAAAAGAGATCAAATTTGTTCCAATTTCTGAAAGACCTCAAGGTTTTAAGAAAGATTTGATTGTTTTATTTAAAAAAAATTCAAAAACAAAAGAATATAAATCAAATTATAACCCCTTACCTTTCTTAAAATATAAATATTATCTGTATCTATACTCCTTAGTAAACCCTTTATTTATGATTACAAAAACAAAACCTCTTTTTAGAAAGATTTTAAAAAAATGATATCAATTCTTAACAAACTTAGAGAAAATTTTGCTTTATACAATTCTCTCAAAAAAATTTACGGCTACACCTTTGGATTATGGTCTTTGAAGAAATTTTATTTAAAATATTGGGGATTATATAATGGGAAAAAACGTCTTAAGTTATTGAGCAGAGAAAAATCTGAAAAAATTATTTGCAAAAAAATTGAATCCGCCAAACCTTTTATGCTTGCAAGATATGGAAGTACCGAATTCAAAAACATAATTGGGGACAAACACTTTAATCTATTGCAGTTTTATTCGGGATTTTTTCCTGATGATAAAAGATTATTGAAAAAATTTCAAGAAATTTATTTTGAAAGTTCAAAAAAAATTGATGTTCTTGCGATTTGGAATTATAAAATGCATTTTCTTAAAAAAAAGAAATTGATTGAAAAACTACCAAACATTGAATTTCTTATCCCCCTCTCTGCAGTAGGAGGTTCAAATCACAAATGGATAAAATCTCTGGAAAATAAAAAAATCTTAGTTGTTCATCCTTTCAAAGCAACAATAGAACATCAAAAGAAAAAAAGAAAAGAATTGGGAATATTGCCAAAATTCAAAAAGTTAGAAATAGTAAAAGCGGTTCAAACTTTGGTTGGAAACAAAGATAAAAGATTCAAAAACTGGTTTGATGCTCTTGATTGGATGAAAAAAGAAATTGAAAAAAAAGATTTTGATATTGCATTGATTGGATGCGGAGCTTATGGTTTTCCTCTTGCAGCATATGTAAAATCTCTTGGCAAGCAAGCAATTCATTTAGGAGGAGGACTACAACTTTTATTTGGAATTAAAGGGAAAAGATGGGAAAATTCCAAAGAGATTAAATTTAATGAATATTGGATTAATCCTTTGGAAGAAGATAAGATAAAGAACTACAAAAAACAAGAGGGGGGATCTTATTGGTAGAATGGAAGAAATAGTTAAACAGATAAAAATTAAAATTGAGAGAATTAAAAGAAAAGTTAGAGAAAAAGAATCCTGCTCCGGAAAATTAGAGGGCACAAATATTTTCTGGAAGTTTCTTGTAAAATTAAGGAAAATATATAATAAAAAGATAAGAAAAATCCAAAAAAAGAAAATGGGAATATATTTAATTGAAAAATACAACGCTATATTCTTTCCAATAGCAAAAGTTGCAAATTCTTCAATAAAAATTGCATTAAAAGAAAGAACAGAAATAATAGAGGTGAAAAAAAATTTCGCTAAGAATTCTAAATTATTCAAATTTGCCTTTGTTAGAAATCCTTATTCCCGGTTGGTTTCTTGCTATGAAAACAAAATAAAAAAGACGCCTCTAAATAATTTAGAATTCAAAGAAGGTGTTAGAAGACATTTTTTAAGTTACGGGATTACAAAAAATACAACATTTAAAGATTTTGTCAAAATTGTCAGCCACATTCCTGATAAAGTTTCAGACACCCATTTTAGAAGTCAATATACATTAATAACTGACGAAGAGGGAAGATTAATACCAGATTTTATAGGAAAATTTGAAAATCTCAATCAAGATTACAAAAAAGTTTGTGAAATTATGGGTATTGAAAATCCTCCAAAACTTTCCCACATAAACAAAACAAAAAAGAAAAAAAATTACAAAGAGTATTATGATAAAGAAACAAAAAAATTAGTTCAAGAAAGATATAAAAAAGATTTTGAAATGTTTAAATATCCATTAAAATTATAATTAATCTTCCAAGAATTCTGTTTTTTTAATATCCTCCAAAATTTTCACCACATTTAATGAAATCTCTTTATTTTCCAGAGGTTCATTATCATTTTTTGCATACTTCAAAAATTCTTTAACTTCTATTTCTAAAGGTTCTTCATTTGATTCAAAGAGAATCTTAAAAGTCCTGTTTTGTTTATCCAAATGCAAAATTTTGTTGTCTATCCAATGATAGACATTTCCTTTTTCTGTTATAATTTTTAATTCTCGCCTCTTATCAGGACTTACTCTATTAATATCTATTTTGCATTTAACTCCTTCTTCAAAATTTAAATCCAAAGAAACAATATCTGATTTAGAAATAACTGCTTCATTTTTATTTATTTTAATTTCTTTGGGAAAATCTCCTATTAAGCCCTCAATAACAGAGATTTCATGAGAAACCAAATTTAGAAAGATGTCCTCTTCAAAAGTCCCAAATTTATTCCATTTAGATTCCATATTAATGATTTTATCACTTGAAGTTAATTCTTTAATCCTTTTATAACAAGGATGATACAACAAAATCTGCCCAACAAATAAAACTTTTCCTTTAGCATAATCTATTAATGTTTTTGCATCTAAGAAATTTTCTGCTAAGGGTTTCTCTAAAAACACTTTTTTTCCTTTATCCAATGCTTTTCTTGCTATTTCAAAATGAGTGCTTATCGGGGTGGATATCACTATAGTATTAATAGAATCTTCTTCTAAAATGTCTTCATAATTAAAACTGGTTTTAACAAAGGGGTAATTTTCTTTGATAAATTTTTGTGTGAAAAAATCTGTTTTATTTGCACAAATTTTAATTTCCGCAAATTTATTAAAAACTCTAAGTAACTCTTTTCCCCATCTTCCAACCCCAATAATTCCTATCTTTATTTGTTTTTTTCTCTCTCTTTTATTTTTAGCTATTTGTAAAACCTGCTCGGCAGTATCTACGCAAGTAGGAATTTTTCCAGAAAAAATAGAAATAAGCTTTTCATTGATTTCTTCTACAAGGGTTGGTCTTGCATCATCATGATCTCTATAAGGGAGAACAGTCCTAACCGTGTACATAGATCCTATATGCTCTGCTTCACTTTTTATTCCAGGAAAAAACTTTTCCGCAGAATCAAGAAACTCGTTTATTTTAGTTATTTGAGGATCCTTAATTATGCCATTATTTATGATCCCCCTATATTCTTCTGGTATTTCTGGAGCATATCCTATATTTCTGTGGTGTATTGCATGGATTACATTACCCATCAAAAACAGACCTGTTTCTCCAAAAGGATCTATACAAGTAAAAGGGCCATCTTGAATAACTACGCTTAGATGTTTGAATCTTTCTGGCAATTTAAGAATGATTTTTTCAATTAATTCAAATTGATAATTTCTTTGTGCACTAGGGAATTTTTCCAGAAAAGAATTATTATATGCATAAGTGGCAACAACAATTAAATCATAATTTTTTAAGTCATTATAATTAACTTTTCTGCCTAAAAATATATTAACCCCATACTCCTGACATTTCTTTAAACAGACCTCTTTAAATTTAAAAGGATCTATAATAGATTCTTCTACTTTAACACAGACTTCTATAGCATCTTTATTTAATATATCCAAATCAGTTACATCATATCTTAAACCACATTCTGACCAAACTTTGAAACATTGTTCTGCATTAAGAAAACTCTCTTCTTTTGAAATTGCATAGTAATGTTTGTGAGGTTCATCTATTATTGCTTCTGCATAAACTTTTCTAAATTTCTTTTCTCCATGTAAACAAGAGATTATTGTTTCCACACTCCTTGGGTAATGGTATCCTCGATGTAATCTAAATTGATTTATACCTGATGCGGCCATGAAAACCTCTTTCTTTTCTTCATACAAATCTACCTTAAAACCTTCTTTTGAAAGAATCCAAGCAGTTGTCAAACCAAAAATCCCTCCTCCCACTATTGCAATTTCCATAAAAAAATTAAATCAAATTTGTTTAAAAGTTTATATGTTTTAGATACAATATATTTGATAAATTTTTATACATTAAATAAAAGAGAATTTCTAGATTCAATTTTCTTTAGAATACTTTTTTAAACACAAAATCTTATTAAATGTTATGGAGCAAAAAAATAAACTCTTTGAAAAACAACCCCTACTCTTTTTAGTTTTTAATAGAATGGGAACAACAAAAAAAGTCTTTGAAGAAATAAAAAAAGCAAAACCCAAGAAAATTTATATTGCAGCAGATGGACCTAGAAATAAAAAAGAAAAGAAAAAAACCGACTCTGTTAGAAGATATATTCTTAATGGTATTAACTGGGATTGTCAAGTTAAAAAGTTATTTAGAAATAAAAATCTTGGATTAAAAAAAGCCACAATAACTGCAATAGATTGGTTTTTTAAAAATGAAGAAAAAGGTATAATTCTTGAAGATGATGACATTCCTAGCCAAAGTTTTTTTAGATTTTGTTATGAACTCTTAGAAAAATATAAAAATGATAAAAAAATCATGAGCATTACCGGATCTAACCCCTTAGGGATTTTTAATATTGATGAAGATTATTTATTTTCAAAATATTCTTATTGTTGGGGATGGGCTAGCTGGAAAAGAGCTTGGAAAAAAAATGATCCAGATTTGAAAAAATATATTGAATTGAAAAAGAAAAAAGACCTGAAAAAATACTACCCTAATTTTTTGGAAAGAATTATGAGGCAAAAGAAAGCTAAAGATGTTATAGAAAATAAAATAAATTCATGGGCAATTCCTTGGTCTTTTTCTCATCAACTAAATAATTCTCTTGCAATAGTTCCCAGGATTAGTTTGGTCAAGAATATTGGATTCTCTGAAGAATCTACCCATACAAAAAAAAATTATTGGGATCAAAAATTTCTTTTGCATAAAAAAGGGGAAATTAGTTTTCCCTTGAATCACCCAAAAAGGATAATCCTCTCAAAAAAGTTTAATAAAAAATTTATTTTTCATGAATCTAAAAGAATCATCTTCAAAAAATTATTTTCTATTTTCCAAAAAGTCCAACGATAATCTTATAAAGAGAATTATCTCTGAAATAGAATATGAAAAATATATATAATTTGCTGGTAAAAATCACAGGTATTAGACTCACAAGAGAATATCCGAGACCTTCAACAAAAAAAGCAATTGAAATCTTTGGGAAAAAACCAATAAAGGTTATAGAAATTGGGACAGATAAAGGTTATAATGCAAAAAATATGCTGCAAAGTTTAAATATTTCAAAAATTTATTTAATTGATCCTTACAAATCATACAGAGAATATACCCTAAGCCAGCCAAACAGAACACCTCTAATTCAATCAAAAGCCAAAATAAAAGCAAAAAGGAATTTAAGAAAATGGGATAATAAAAACCAAAAAATTAAGTGGATTAGGAAATTTTCAGATAATGCTATAAAAGATATTAAAGAAAAAATAGACTTTATTTACATTGATGGTAATCACACTTACAAATATGTATTAAATGATTTGAAAAATTACTATCCCCTCGTTAAAGAAGGAGGCATTTTATCTGGGCATGATATTAATTGGAAGGGGGTTGCCAAAGCAGTTTGTGAATTTTGCAAAGAAAAGAATATCTATTTTGTCGCAGATAAAAAGGATTGGTACATAATAAAAAAGTAATCTATAAAAGATTAATAAAATCATTTATTTAAAATATCTCTCAAATCTTTCTTATAATTCCTGATTTCATATTTTTCCAAAAACATTTTTCTTGCTTCCTTGCCAAATTTCTCACGCAATTTTTTATTTCTCAGAATTAAGATGAAATCAGCAATTTCTTTTGGAGAATTTTCTTTTAGGACAAATCCTGTCTTTCCATGAGAAATTATTGAAGGAATTGTTGCAATCCCATTCGCAATTACAGGCAAACCAAACATCATGCCTTCAATTATAACCCTGCCAAAAGTTTCAAGAGAATATTCTGTAGGGAAAATTAAAATATCTGAGTTTTTATAAATTTGATTTTTTTCATTTCCTATTTTCTTTCCAAGATAATTTATATTTTTTTCAAGATTGTTTTGCCTAATAAATTTAAAAAATATTTCTTTTTCTTTTCTTCCTGGAAATGGTCCAACAAAATTGCATTTGAAATTTTTTTCTTGATTTTTAAGTATTTTACATGCCTGAAGAAGTTTTGGCCAACCTTTTGAAAAATCCATGTTTGAAAGAAAAAGCAGATTTAAAGAAATTCTTTTTTTTCTTTCTTTGAAGATTTTTGAAATTTGTTTTTGAGAGATTTCGTTTTTTATTGTGTTTGGCAAGATAAAAATATTTTTTTTTGGAATTATTTCATAAACATCAGAGATTAATTCTTTACCAAGGATGATTACATTTTGTCCTTTTATCATATTTGAAAATTTTTTTCTAAAAGATCTTCTTTTCCAATCCTTCTCCAAAATTCTGCTTCTTAAATGGAATACAATTTTTCCTGAATAATTTTTTCTTATTTGTTTCCAAAACAAATAATCTCGTTGAAATCCCAAAGAAGACGTTGCAGGAACAAAATAAATCAAATCAGGTTTAAATGATTTTATAAGATTCTTTATTTCATTTCTTACTTTTAAAAATCCTGTAATTTTATTCAAGTTAAATTTTCCAATATCTCTTAAGTTTTTAGAATAATTTAATTTTATGTTCTTAACTTCAAAATCTGAGGAAGTTTGAAGAATGTTTAAACACATTTCACTAGACATGGCACTTCCATAATGAGGTGGGGGCAATGGGCTTAGAAACAAAATCTTTTTCATTTTCTCAACCCCACAACAAGAAACAAATAAAATTGTCCAATAAAACTTTTTATTACTTTTGGTAAGGTGTGTTTGAAATCAGTCATCATCCGGTAAAACCATTCCAAACCTGTTTTTTCAAAGAATTTTGGTGCAGGGATTTTTTTATCACGTAAATAATCTAATGCCACACCGACATTAAAAATTATTCCGCTTTTTATTTTATCTGTAATGTCATTTGCCAGAATTTCCTGCTTAGGATTTCCTAAACCAATCCAAATATAATCCACTTTTAAGACATTAATTTTTTTTATTAAATCTTTATCGTCGTATTTTCTTTGTTTTATTAATGGAATTTCGTGGCAAAAGATATTTTTTGCTTCCAAATTTTTAAACTTATTTTGTAATCTTTCAAGAGAATTTTTATCCAAGCCCACAAAAAGATGTTTTTTGCTTTCATTTAATTCTTTATCTTTAAGAAATTGATATGTAAAATTAGGGCCTTTGAGTCTTTTAATTTTCTTGAAATTCATCAGAGAAAGAAAAAAAGAAACAGTTGCCCCGTCAGGAAAATTTATATTCTCCTTTTTCAATATGCTTTCTCTGAATCTCTTATGAGTTTTAAAAAGATAAATACTATAGGCATTTACAAAATTAAAAATTTGATTTTTTGAATATTTACTCTGCAGAATATCTTTCTTTACCTTATAAAAATTCCTGTTTTCAAAGTAAATTTTTTCCATGTTTTTGCGAGGATATTTCCCTATAAAAAGATTTATTTATTCCTAAATATAATCAAACCTCCAAGATAAACCATTCTGCTTATAATTGTTGCAAATGCTGCTCCCAAAACTGCTTCAAACATTCCGTATTGCAAACCAATTTTTATTCCAATAAAATTCAGAATTATATTCAAAACCGTTGTTGAAACAATTATCCATGCAAGAGTTTTGGTTTTTTTCTGGGAAGTTAGATAAGTTGAGTAAATTCCAATAATTGGAAGAACCACGACGAGAATCGCGAACCAACGGAGAATCGGAACTGCCTGAAGATATTCTAATCCGTAAGCAATTCTTATTGCCCACCAAGCAATGAAATAAGTGAAAATTCCTCCTAAAACAGAAATTAAGAAAACCATATTTCTTGATTTTTTGAAAAGCCGCTGAAGTGAAGAGCCCTGAATCTGTGAAAACAAAGGAAATAGTGCTGAAGCAATAAATCCGATTATTGCGACGCCAGAGCCAATCAAACTAAATGCTGCTCCGTAATAAGCAATGTATTCTTCTGAAACAAAATGCCCAAGCATTAATGTGTCAATATATCCAAAAAATATTCCTGAAAGAGCTGTAACACTTAAAGGCAGGATAAATTTTTTTAAGCCATTCGATTCTGAAGAAGTTAATTCAGAAGATTTGGATTTTAAAAAAGACATTTTTTTTCCAGATACAATTGTCAAAAATAAAAGAGAAATTAAATAGCATGAAACAAGAATTAAAATAATAAAAGCAACCAAAACTTGATTTGGAAAATTAGTTTTTAATAAAAGAATTATTCCAAGAGGAATTAAGATTAATCGAGAAAACTGAAACAAAATTTCTTTTACAAAAGGAGTTTTAAAATTATTCTGAGAGTAGAAAAGCCTCTCAAAAAAAGCTATTGCTTCTACTGATGGAAGATATAATCCGCCGACCAAAAGCGCATAAAAAAGGGGTTTATTATAAAAATTGTTTGCAATAAAATATGCTAAAGCAAGCAAAACTCCAGAAGAAACAACAACAAGACGAACTTTCCATTTTAATAATTTCTTCAAGTAAGCTTTTGCTTTTTCAGGTTTTCCTCTGCTGATTGTTTTAGAAAGGAAAGTAATTAATGCATCTCCTGTACCCATATCAGAAAAAGCAGCAAAGAAAAGTATTGTTGACAAAGCTAAACTATAAAGACCGAATAATTCAGGTAAAAGTAATCTTGCAATTATTATTGTAAATAACAAAGAACCAATTTTCATAACCAAATTTTTTGTTAATTGATAAGAAGAATTTTTTATTGCCTGTCCTGTATTTCCGGAAAAATCCCTTTTTCTAAACCGATTAAAAATATTTTTGAAATCGTTTTCTTCGCGCGTTATAAAATTGTCCATAGCAGTTTAAGAAAAAAATTGTTTTTATATTTATTGAATTAATCTTTTTCAATTCTCTTTACAACCTCTGAAAATGCCGGACGGGTTATGAAAACACCGACGCTGATTCCAATTATTGTTGTTATTGCAAAACCTTTAAGCAAACCTGCTCCTGCCCAAATTAAAGGAAGCAAGGAAACAAGAGCAGTAAAGTAAGCCCCCATAATTATTGCAAATGCTCTTTTTAGCTCAAAACATTTTTATTTTTTGATTCATCCAAAATAACAATCTGGTCATCGAAACCAGTACCAATTGTTGCTAAGATTCCTGCAATGCTTGCTAAATCTAAATTCCATTCAATAAGTGAAGCAATTCCTAAAATGATTACAATTTCTGAGAAACTGAATAAGATAACTGCAAGAGAAGATTTTATATTTCTATAACGAACAAAAACCACTATTGAAGCTGCAATTAATGCTGCGAGTCCTGCAAGCAAAATGAATCTTACAAAATCTTTTCCAAGTGTCGGAGAGATTGTATCAATTTTTGCAATCTCAAGTTGATAAGGCAAACTTCCTGTAATTAAAATTGTCTGAAGTTTTT
>Ga0315548_1003395_pt1 | contig 11963 bp, 13 predicted proteins | sample SalMarSW160110MG_2_FD_202540 | JGI IMG/M metagenome (GOLD analysis project Ga0315548, IMG submission 202540) | Salt marsh sediment microbial communities from the Plum Island Ecosystem LTER, Massachusetts, United States - Salt Marsh Sediment SW1601-110 ... | reverse complement strand
CAAGCTCAGTGCAGGCAAGCTCACTACAGGTTGCTCGGGGCAGGCAGAGGACAGAACGCCCTAAGGCGTCTCCGCAGGAATGACGTCACCCCCGCGAAGGCAGGGAACACAAAGAATTATGATTGGTGGGCTGTCTTTGACCCTGATGCTCAAACCCTAAAAGAAGCACATTTCAACAGAGAAGGCAAGATTCGATTTGCCCTCTCTATGCAAATTCCTTAGTAAGCTATGTTTACAACTTAATTGGAAGATGAAATTTCATTTATCCTCTGTGAGAAGTGTTTGACCAAAGTTAACACAAAATTGGATTGCACAAGCAAAACCCTATTTGACTTACCTCCATTTCTGCCAATTTGTTTTTCCGGTTAAAATCGCGATTCTTACAAAAAATCGTCTGTCTCTGTAGATTTCCCATGCAAAAAAATGAAATTTTTTCAGAATTTATAGCATTTTTTTCTTGACTATTTTGAAGTGGCTGATATAACTTGGGCAACTTAGAAGGAATGGATAAAAAAGGATTCTATTGAGCATCCTATATATCTTCTTGTTGTAACTAAGTAAATCGATATATTCGGTAAAATAGGAAGATAAAGTAAAATGAAGGAGAAATGATGAAAGGATTACTAAGGATTTGTTTATTCAGCACGGTTTTGTTAATGGCCAATCAAGCAATTGCTGTTCCTATTAATATGAATTTTGAGGAGTTCTTTGGCTACGACGGAGCACCACTTGCCACATTTTACAGCGGCGTCACGTTTGAGGTGGCCAGTACCGGCAACGGCTGGTTTGCGGCTGACGTAACAACAGGTTTTTACAGCGCCTCCTCATGGCCGAGCGGAATGAGCTGGGCAGGTGGTGATTATTGGATGTACGACAATGTGTGTGCATGGACCGACGAGTTCAATGATGCCGGTAAAATCAGCTTCGATAATCAAGACGCTACATTCGTTGAGATGGGGTACTGCGCCGGAAGCGAACTTTGGCTCGGCGCATACGACTCTGATGATAATCTGATTGACCAGGACAGTGGTCCAGCAAATAGGCGCTACTGGGAAGGCAATGAGTCAGGTCCTGGTACGCTTCGTGTTGATTGGGACGGCACTAAACCTATTGCCTATGTACTTATCCATGACACAGGCGATTTCTGGATAGTCGACAATATATCAATCGGGATAGTTCCTGAGCCCGCCTCCGCGATGATATTAGGATTGGGTAGTCTCTTTTTCGCTTTACGCCGCAGACACCAATAGGCTGATATCTAAACCGAAGCTTCGGCGAGGCAAGCCAACAACGATTTCGCTGCTTGGTTTGGGCGGTTTGGCACTCCTTCGCCGCAAGCGCGGCTATGGAGCGTAAACTCTGCTGAAGAAACGCAGGACCTGAGAAAAATAGCTTGATTTTTAGTTGTGAACTAAAAGGCTGTGAATTTTATCACAGCCTTTTTTTATTAGAAATCAGGTGCCGAACGAACAACTATTCCACACCCACCGTCGAATGTCCCTGTTGAACCAAAAGCCCGTGATACGTTGAGACCAAGACCGATAAACCCCATAGCAGCAGCGCATAACTTCAGATTATCTGCAGAACTTGCCTAAAACCTGTTTTATCTGAAAAGTACGACATTATTCTAACCGATATATTCCTACAGCTATTTATTTGTGAGGAGTAACATTAACAGCTAATTATCAGTTCAAAAGCTTTTTGTTGTTGTTTTGAAATTGGGGGATAAACGTTTATGAATAGTACATAAATAAATGAGTTACAATAGTATAAAACCATTAAAAACTTTGATAGTTGAAGACAACCTGATTAACAGAAAACAATTAGAACGGTTGCTATCAAAATCAACACTTCCCCCTTTCGAAATAAAACATGCCGAATATCTTGAGAATGCCTTAGCACTTCCGAACACAGATGACTTTTACACTGCTATTCCAGACCTAAATCTACCGGATAGTAGCGGCTTAGACACCGCAGGTAAGACAGAGCGACTCAGATTTGAGATGGGTTTACTCCTCATCGAGACAGTAGTCTCGACGGTTGTACTAGTTGTACTACCAGTGGTAATAGGGGTTATGGGTGCACTTGTATGCAGATACACCGCTACATCGTGCACCCATAAGCCCGACCTGCGAGTAACTGCTGCGCAAAAAGTCTTGCTGCAGCAACATATTCCGTCCTCTGAACAAACAATCAAGTAACAATTTTACAGAGGAGTTAATTTATGCTTACTGCTGGAAAATTGAAAAAAGGTACGAGTCTTATCGAAGTAATGTTCGCTTCGTTAATTCTCCTGATTGTAATAACCGGAAACTCATATCTGACTGTTTACGGGAAAGGCCAGATTAGCCTGCGCGAAAATTATCGTTCAGCCCTTCAGTTAGCTACCCAGAAGTTAGAACAGGTAAAAGCGGACGACTATTATAACATACAGGAAGGCGAAACGAAGGAGAACTTCTCTTTAGGAAGTTTACCCTGCACTGTGAGCACACAAATACAAGACAGCAACTCATATAAAAACGTTATGACTATTGTTTGCTGGACGCAGATGGGAAAGCAGTGTGACGTGAGCCTGGTTACTTCCATCGCTCCTGAATAGGTGAACTCAATGAAAATAAAAAGGGAAACTCGTCTCCGCCGAAGCATGAAAGGTTTTACTCTGACAGAACTTGTCGTTTCGATTCCGACGGCTTTAATTGTGCTTTTAGCTTCCGGTATGGTTCTGGTAACGGGCCATGCATCCTGGGACAGCTCCTGGGAAAAAACAAATCTCCAAAGGGATGCTTCCTATGCTATGTTCAGGATAAGCCAGCATATCAAAGAAGGCACGTCAGCAGAGATGGAAGATGATGGTAAAGCTATAAAGATATACAAAGATACCGACGAGATGAGATTTTTTCTTGAGCAGGACAGTAACGACCTCAAATGCGAAATCGAAGGGCGACAGCCTGAAACTATTCTCAGCGGTATAGTGGAAGATTTGCAATTTAATGTTGACAATAACAAAGTAGGAATAAACCTCATGTTAAAAAAAGATAATTTAGAGACGCATCTTATCTCTGAAGCAATGATTCGAAATTATGGAAATTAATATAAGATGAAAATCAAAATCTTAAAATCAGAAAGTCGCCGACGCTCCAAATCTGCTGCGACGGAACGGGGCTTGGTACTCATTGCGGTTATATGCTTTACTGTCATCATTACTATCTTAGCTTTCTCTCTGCTCTCTTTAGCCGGGGGCGAGATAACAATGACTCAAAAGGATATTAATAAAACCAAGGCTTTTTATTTAGCTGAGGCAGGACTAAGCACATTGGCCACAAGATTGCACAACAATGAAACTGAAAACATCGAGGATACGGCCTTAGGAGAAGGATATTACAAGGTTGATATTTACCTCGATGAAAAAGGCCGTCCTTCTTATGCTATTTCAACCGGAAAGGTAAGAGGCCAAGAGAAAAGAATAAAGGTAGAAGTGTCATTTCTGGCTGCTTCCTATGAAAATGCTGTATATGCCAGTAACCTCGACGGAGAGCTGTGGGGGTTTTCTTTAAGAGGCAAAGGCGTGCCCAAATTTACAGGTGGGTTCACTGCCAGAGAGATAGGAGGCAGAGACATAATTAACGGAAATATATACATTAATGGGAATGTCGCTTTGTACGAAGAAAGCAGTGTTAATCCCTCGCCTCCGCCTAACGTCTACGGGATCAATGGCGATGTTGACGCCACCGGCAATATCGACATCCTCGACAGTGCCTCGATTTCCGGAGCAGCTCGAGAGGGTGTAGACCAAATTGAATCTCCGGACTTAGCCGGTATGAAATATGAAACAAACAATACGCATAACGTTAGCCAAATCTTTGCAGACGAAAACATTGATTCAGGATACCTGCCACTCGGTCATGAGCTGCGAGATGTCTTTATGAAAAATCCATCCGGCAGAAGCACCGAATGTGGCATTACGACAGGCGATGATTACTTTCTCGAGCCGGCCTCAGGCATTGTACCCGGAGGCCCCAAAAGTGGAGATACTCCCATTGATGTTGGTAATAACAGAGTCTATTATATTGACGGAGATTTGTGGGTACACAATACAGATACATACGGCTTCCTGATGGATGGAAAAGTAACAATCGTCGTGACGGGTGATATACACATCTTCGACAACCTGGAATACGCGGACTCCGAAAGCTTACTCGGCCTGGTAGCTCTTGGCAGGTATAACGAAGATTCAGGCGAGCTGGAAAGCGGAGGCAACATCTATTTCGGCGACCCGGTTGATGGGGTAATGTCCATCTTTTCAGCGATGATGTTTGCAGCCGATAGTTTCTTTTACAATACTGACGCCATCACTCACAGGTCAGCGGAACCTATATATGGTTTTTCCGTTTATGGCAATCTTAACAGTCTGAATCAAGTCTCTATCTACCGGGATTGGTACAACGATGACCAAACACATAAAGCCATGCCCGCATACTTCGACCCCAGCACCAGCCAATGGATAAGTATCGAGGATGGAAGCGCTCTGAGCTCGACCGAAATCAGCACCCTAAGGCATTATCAAATGACTGTTAATTATGACGACCGGGTTCGTACTCAACAACCGCCCGGCCTACCAAGAGGAGGAGGAAGCATATTTGCCGCACTAACAAACTGGGAAGAATTGCCATAAGGGCACCACTACAAAAGTGGATAAAACATGACAGATTTTTCCGGCAGATTGAAACTATAATGATGTTTGGGATGTGGTGGTGATGCCGCTGGAAATTATGCTTTTCCTTAACCGTTGTTATCTTCAAGTAATTTCCGCAGGTATGCGTTTTCCCGGCGGGTTGCTTCAAGGTCGAAAAGTTGATATTTGATGCATACCCGCAGGTAATCCAACGATTCATGCAGTTTATCGATGCTTTTTTCGAGTTTTTGGCGGTTGGCTTGTGCTCGTTCTGTAAGCTCTGCCAGTTTCTTGTATTGTGGGTCCGACGCCTCTCCGAACTCTCTGACTAACTCTTTAAGCTTATCTTCTAAGTTTGTATCGTCCATTCAAATCACCCCTAATTAAAAATGTCTCCGAATAACAAGTTACATTACCGCAAGAATCATACCCAAATGCCCGAAAATCAACCCTTTGCTAAATTTAATTCTTATTCGTAAGATACGGCCAATCAGACAGCACCATTGTATTGCCCATAAGTTTTATTTCTGCTTTGAAAATAGCAACTCTTGTGTGGGTTAAGACCACGAGTTGCAAAAAATCAACATTCTAACCTCGATTGAATTTTGCTTACAGACATAACAATTTTATTAAAAAACAGTTACGGCTAATGTTGATTTTCATAAACACCACCGTTGAGTTAAAGTGTCGGCCTCCGTTTATACGGCACAGCTTGTGTAAATTCCCAATTAAAATAGGACCAAATGGTCATTAACGGGAAAAAACGGGGAAAGAGGGGAAATCGTGGGCTTGGGGGGAAATCAAAATTCAATCATAACGTATTGTTAATGATATTGATGATTTTCTGAACGATGTCAGCGTGTCCCTGTTCTTCTTCGGCCATTCTTGCGAAAGTATCCCTTATCTGCTGCTGTTGTACATCGGACGAGTTGGCAATTTTGATATAGAGGTCCCTGGCGGTCAACTCAAAGTCCTTCATCATTTCCATTTCGCTGATGATTTCTTTTTTATTCTGGTTGTTTATCATCGCCATATTTTTGCATAAGTGCTAAGATTATTTTTCTGTGTTTTTCAGTATCCTCAATCAGGATGGTCAGATATTCCTGGATATTTTTAAATACATCCGGCTTTAGATTCTTCGGCCAGTATTTCTCATCCATATAGTCTCGATAGACACTGTTGCTAACCCTATCTTCCATATCGAGTGCTGAGGCAAGAAAATTGGCTATGATTTTTTCTCTTTTGCCTACCGGTTGACTTGTGTCATTGGTATTGATATCTTCCGCCATAACTATAAAATATCGGCTTTTAGCCGGTTCTGTCAATAATTTTAGTTACGTTACATAAGCAGGACAGGATTTAATATTTGATAATATATGCAGTTTTTGGTATCTTACGGCCAGATTTCGGGAAAAATAAAATTTGAAAGTGCTCTGCAGAAAACATTTAGAAGTGTCATTTCCGCCGTTAGGCATCCCGTGGAGAGCGAGCCGAAGGCCCGGCCTCGCCTACGGCGAGAGCCGAGGCGGGCGAGTCGAGACATCCCTCGACCTGGTTCGACTAGTTCGACTCTGCTCACTACTTGTTCGCTCACCACGGGTTGCTCGGGACAGGTCTGTTTTTTAATAGATTTCTCCGCTTCGTCCCTGCGTCTTCCTGTCGGAAGACAGAAGCAGGGGCTTCGGTCGAAATGACAACGAGTCTTTTCTACAGAGCAATTTGAAAGGAGATAATAAATGCAGGGGCAAAAAGAGCTTCATCCGGCGTTTATGCACAATTACTATCTGTTTCGCAAGAAGGTATTTAAGATATTCGGCGGGGCCTTCCAATGTAGCACGGCCATCTTGGCCGTGTTTTTCAATCACGGGCTGGAAGCCCGTGCTACAAATAGTATGTCGTTCTCTGCTCCTGAAGTTCCGATTGACCGCTGGCTGATAATTTCAGCAGGGATTCTTCTCGCCGCTATAGAAGGCAGACAGAATTAGTGCAATTTTTAACCGCGGATTGCGCGGATTACACGGAGTTTATTGGCCACAAAGACGCAAAGGCACAAAGAAAATAAAAGTGAACTAAAGTGAGCTAAAGTGAGCTAAAGTAAAAAATAATCCGAAACGTCAGGCACTCCAAACTTCAGGCACTTTACACTTTTTAAGGTCTTAGTGTCTTGATCCCGTTACGGCTTCGGCCTATGCCGAGACGAGTGGCAAAAATGCAGAGATTTTTGACGAGATACGGAGCACCCATGCTTTGCCCCGCCTTTGACAAGTAAGCTTTGGCTACGCAGGGCAGGCGGGCGACGAGACACGAATCCGCCGGGCATTTGGACGGGATTTTGGCTTTGACAGTGTTTGGAAAGTGTGGTTATGATTTTTATTAGTGTAAACAGCAGCCAGGGAAACTCTTTCGCAACTTAAAAAAATCTATTTTAATTTTGGGTTGTTAAGTTGGAAATGTTTAAAAGTGTTTCAGAAAGTATCAAATTGGAAATGTCGGCTATATTCTACCTGACAATACAATATTACACCTCAAATTGATACAGGAGCAGAAATATGAGAACTAGAACACAACTCCTCACATTGTCACTTATAATTCTTATCCTAATTAGCACAATCTTTTGCTGGATCAAATCTGCTCACTCTGGCTACAATCAGTACCTTGAGCAGCTCTCCGCATTAGCTGACGTAAACACTGTCTCTATTGAACTCATCATAGCACGCACGCCAGGTGTTCCCATCATTCCCGAACCGAACATAGAGTTTCAGGGAATTCGCGACAAACTAAACTCAGCCGGTATCGGTCTTACGTCGCCGATCATGCCCGGCTCCAATACTACCATATCTTCGCCCCCTTGTCTTCGCATAAGGACATACACTCATTACTTCACTATGGGCGATCCTTATGCCTTCCATATACAACTCGCTATTGCAAGACCAGTGACAATACCCTCTGTCGCAGAAACTCCGTTCTACGCAGAAGTCTGGCACAGCAAAGCAGATATGGGTTTCGCATCCTTAGAGGAAGTGAACGACAGGATCAATAAGGCAATCCTCAGCCAGATAACCTCCCTTGTTAATGCTGTCAAACAGGCAAGAAAGCAGCAAGCGCAAAGTTCCGAAGACTCGGCATACCCCTCAACGAAACCGTCGAGTGGAAAATAATTATTGAATTTCAGCAGGGATTCTTTCTGCCGCCATAGAAGGCAGCCAAGAATAATTGGCCTTTTAATTAGAATAATGTTTTGGAGACAAATATATGAAAATCACAGCCCGAATGACAAAGGATGGGGTGGAAAGAGAAATTGATTTTCAAGGAGCTGCTCTACCTGATGGACGTAAAATCGAAGACATACTAAACGAGAATGAACAGTTGAAATGCAATGTTAATAATCTCTCAAAGAAGTTAAAAGAAACCTCCTCGATATTGACTGTTCTAGTTCCCAACAGGATTGTTCGTATGGTTATTGAGGTAATTCTAATTATCGCAGGTATCATAGGAATATTTATGCTCTTCATTTAGTGCTATGGGTGATAGCTGATTTGGTTGTGGCCTATATAGTCTTTTCTATTTCGCTTTTTATTTTATTAAGCAAATTTATCGCTTCAATCGGTATTAAATTTTCAAAGCACCCGGTTTATTTTCATTGCTGGCGGTAATACTTCATAGCTTCGGGCATCAGATTTTCGATGTCCCGAATCCTGGTCGAATCGGCGGGATGTGTGCTCAAAAGCTCCGGTGGAGCAGCGCCTTTTTTCGCAGCGGCCATTCTCTGCCAGAAGCCTATTGCCTCGTTGGGATTGTAGCCGGCCATCGCCATAAATATCAGGCCCAGATGGTCGGCTTCGCTTTCGTGCTTTCTGCTGTACGGAAGCAGGATTCCGACCTGCGTTCCTATGCCGTAGGAGCGCATAAAAAGGTCCTGTGTTTGTGCCGGCCTGCTTTCCATGGCTTTTGATAGTGCCACACCTCCCATTTCAACGATAAGACCCTGTGTCATTCTTTCGGAGCCGTGCCTCGCGAAGGCATGCGCGATTTCGTGCCCCATCACCACTGCCAGTCCGGCTTCCGTCTGGGCCACCGGCAACAGGCCGGTATAGACGACCGTCTTTCCTCCCGGCATAGCCCATGCGTTTATATTAGGGTCTTCAATGAGATTGAATTCCCATTTGTATCCTTTTAGCCGGTCTTCCATGCAGTTTTTTTCACAGTATTGCTCTATGGCTTTTTGAATCCTGCCGCCGACACGCTTGACCATCTGGGTCTGCTGGGCATTGGTGCTTAGCTTGTGCTGCGAGATAAATTCGCTGTAGGACTGAAAACTCATCGAATTCATCATTGAATCGGGAACAATATTGAATTGTTTTCTGCCGGTGATTTCGACCTGCGTGCAGGAAGAAAGCAACAGCATAGAGCCACACAAAATAATCAGCCGCAATTTAAGGGACGGTCTCATGGCATTGCCCCCTTTCTTCTTTATTTTTCGTCGATTTCGTTTTTTATCTGATTCAGCAAGTTTATTGCCTCGATGGGAGTAAGGTTATTCACGTCCATCGAGGATAGTTTCTCCAAGACGGTTTTGTGTTTTTGGACGAAGAGAGCGTCTTTGTCTGGTTCTTTTGTCTTGTGTTTTGATAAGTGCGAGCCGGTGGCCTCTTTGGCGAAGGCCGATTCCAGCTCTTCCAAAATTTCCTTCGAGCGTTCGAGGATGGGTTTCGGCACGCCGGCAAGTTTGGCTACGTGGATGCCGTAAGATTTGTCCGTCCCGCCGGGTAAAATCTTGTGCAAAAAGACGACCTCATCGGCCCATTCACGAACGGCTACGTTGCAATTCTTAACATTAGTAAACAGTTCCGCCAACTCGGTCAGCTCGTGATAATGCGTGGCAAAGAGCGTTCTACACTTTAGTTTGTTAGCAATATGCTCTGTAATCGCCCAGGCCAAGGCAAGGCCGTCATAAGTGCTGGTGCCTCTGCCGACCTCGTCAAGAATCACCAGCGACTTATCGGTAGCGTTGTTGAGGATATTGGCGGTCTCAGTCATCTCGACCATAAAAGTAGATTGGCCCCGGACCAATTCATCGGAGGCGCCTACTCTGGTGAAGATTCTATCAACAATTCCTAACTCTGCATCTTTAGCAGGGATAAATGAGCCGGCCTGGGCCATTAAAACCAAAAGGGCGACCTGTCTTATATAGGTGCTCTTTCCGCTCATATTCGGCCCAGTTACAAGCAGAATGTCACCTGTCTTATTGCCCCCTAAGGGGCAGGCAAGCTCGATATCGTTGGGCACAAATTCTGGGCCGAGCAATTCAGCCAGGACGGGATGTTTGCCCTCATTGATAATAAGCTCGGTACCATTGGTCATTTTTGGCCGGATGTAGTTTCGCCTTTTTGCCAGATAGGCAAAGGCAGAAAGACAATCGCACTGGGCAACGGTATCAGCGAGGGCCTGCAGACGGCTGACATACTGAGCGGCCTGCCGGCGGACGTCTTCAAAAAGCTTCTGCTCCAATTCGAGGGCCTTTTCATCGGCGCTTAGGGCCTGCGTTTCGTAATCTTTCAATTGCTCGGTGATGTAACGCTCAGCATTTTTGATTGTCTGCTTGCGGACATAATCGGCGGGCACTTTATCCGCAGACGAGTGATTTACTTCGATATAGTAGCCGAAGACCCTATTGTAACTGATTTTCAGATTGCCGATTCCGGTCCGCTCTGATTGCTCTTTTTGATAGTTTCGCAGCCAGCTTTGGCCGTCTTTGGAAATCGAGCGCAGGCGGTCAAGTTCTTCGGAAAATCCGGCTTTAATCACGCCGCCATCGCGAAGATGCGAAGGACAATCAGGCCGGATTGCAGATTCAAGCAGAACTGCCAATTCGTCCATCGTGCTCCGGCAGGCTCCGCCCTGACGAGTGCTGTCACATCGGCCGGCAAGCTGAACGAGAAGGTCAGCTGAGAATTTCTGCAGAATGTCTCGCAGCTGTGGTATCTGCCGAAGCGTGTTTGCAAGGGCGAGCAGGTCTCTTGGAGTTGCGCGGAAGGTGCTGATGCGGGCTGCGATTCGCTCAGTGTCGGCAATCAAGGAAAGCAATTTGCGAATATCAGCCAACCGGCTATCGGCCTCTTTTAATTCTGCGACAGCATCCTGACGCAACTCGATGGCACCGAGTTCGCACAAAGGCATACACAGCCAGTACCTTAGCATTCGGCTGCCCATAGCGGTTATTGTCTCGTCGAGGCAGTCCAGAAGCGAGCCGGCTTTGCTCTCGGTGCGAATGGTCCGCAGGATTTCCAGACTGCGAAGAGAGGTCTGGTCGATTTGCAGAAATTTTTGCCGCTCGACTTTTTTCAGATTTTGTATGTGGCCGAGCGTGGTCTTTTGCGTTTCGTTTAGGTATTCAATGATGGCTCCTGCCGGCGGTATGAGTCCGTCATCGTCGTCACCGATACCGAAGCCCTCGAGTGTGGCGGTACCGAAATGCTTTAGCAAACGCTGCCTTGACTGGTATGGGTCGAAATACCAGGCAGGCCGTTCCGTTATGATGGCGTTTGTGAGCTGGGTGATGTCTCTTGCAAGTTTTTTCATCTCTGCTTCAAACAGCTCGCCGCGTCTATCGGGCAAAAGGCACTCAGCAGGTGATAGGCGCAGTAGCTCATCAAGCAGCTTATCTTCCGGCAGTTTCTGGACGGAAAAATGGCCGGTTGAAATATCAACCCAGCTAATTGCGGCGTTGGCCTTATTGCCGAGATTGACCGCGCAGAGGAAATTGTCTTCTTTGGCGTCGAGCAGGTTGTCATCGGTGAGAGTTCCGGGGGTTACGATTCGAACGATGTCACGCTTAACAACACCCTTTGCTAATTTTGGGTCTTCGACCTGCTCGCATACGGCGACTTTATAGCCGGCCTGAAGCATTTTCTTTAGATACCCTTCGACAGCATGATAAGGTACACCGGCTAAGGGTATGGGATTATTGCCTTTACTTCTGCTGGTTAGCGCCAGGCCGCAAACCTTCGAGCAGGTTTTGGCGTCTTCGTAGAAGGTCTCGTAGAAATCGCCCATGCGAAAAAACAGTATGCAATCCGGGTATTTTTGCTTGAAGTGGTGAAACTGCTTCATCGCAGGCGTTAGTTTTTCATTTATAGCGGCCATGGTGCCAATTATACACGAAGCCGGCCTTTTAACAACTCAAATTGAGCTAAGCAGGGGTGGTCTGGTTGAAGAATGGGATGCGTTTTTTGTTATGCTGCGAATAAGACCTATCAACGATAGATTTCCCGCCTATGACCGATTTTGAATA
>Ga0315548_1003394_pt1 | contig 11963 bp, 9 predicted proteins | sample SalMarSW160110MG_2_FD_202540 | JGI IMG/M metagenome (GOLD analysis project Ga0315548, IMG submission 202540) | Salt marsh sediment microbial communities from the Plum Island Ecosystem LTER, Massachusetts, United States - Salt Marsh Sediment SW1601-110 ... | reverse complement strand
CGGTCAAAGATGTCGATGTGCAGCTTGTCGACATGGACACCGTGTTATCTCAGTCCGACTTCGTGAACGTAAGCTGTCCCCTGAGCGAAAAGACCCGTCATCTTATCGGGGAAAAAGAGCTGAAGAGGATGAAGAAGACCGCCTACATTATCAATACCTCACGCGGGCCGGTCATAGACGAGGCGGCGCTGGTAAAGGCGGTGAGGGAAGGCTGGATTCAGGGCGCCGGCATAGACGTTTACGAGCAGGAGCCAACTCCGGCGGACAACCCTCTGCTCAAGCTGGAAAACGTCATCGTCACCCCACATTCCATCGCCCTCACCGACGAGTTCTATATCACCATGTGGGAGCTGATTGCCCAGCAGATACGCCAGATGATTGACGGCGAAAAGCCGGAGACACTGGTCAATCCGGAGGTCTGGGACAGGCCAGAATTTCAAAATAAACTGAAGAAATTCCATCAGGAACTGAAGTAAGGAGGCAGCAAGATGAACATGTTTGACCTGTCGGGAAGGGTCGCCATTGTCACCGGCGGCAGCCAGGGCATCGGCTTCGGCATCGCCCGGGGCCTGGCCAGCGCCGGCGCGACCGTGGTCATCGCCAACCGACGTGCCGCTGAGGGGCAGAAAGCTGCGGAATCACTGCAGAAAGAAGGGTACAATGCCATAGCCATCCCCACCGATGTCAGCCAGAAGGCCTCCATTGCCGCTATGGTGGAAAAGGTGATGAACCAGTTCCAGAAAATCGATATCCTGGTCAACAACGCCGGCGTTATAATACGGAAGCCGCTGGAGGAGTTCGAGGAAGATGAATGGGATACCATTCATAATACCAATCTGAGGGGCCTTTTCCTGTGTAGCCAGCTTGTGGGCAGGGAGATGATTAAGAGGAAAAAGGGCAAAATCATCAATATTTCCTCCGTCCTGTCACAGATTGTACAGCCGGGGCGTGGAGTTTACGCCGCCGCCAAGGCCGGTGTTTCCCATTTGACCCGTGCCCTCGCCCTCGAGTGGAGCCGATATAATATCAACGTAAATGCCATCGGCCCCGGGACGACCATTACGCCAATTAACCAGAAATACTTTCAAGAGAACCCGGATGACCTGAAAAAGATACTTGAAGGCATACCGATTGGGAGAGAAGCCTATCCTAAAGACTACGCCGGCGCCGCGATTTTCCTGGCCTCGGACGCATCCGACTACGTCACCGGCCAGACGCTGCTGGTTGATGGCGGCATGACCATTATCTAGCGATATTCGGCTTCAGGGATTCAGAAACAAAAAAAAGGGGAGCAGAGAAACAGACGCTCCCCCTTCCCTTTCTATCCCGTATAGCGACTAATCAAGCACCTGAGGGTTGAGCGGGAATTTCGGCCTTTCCCCGCGGAACACCCTCAGAATTTCCTCCGCGCATGTCGTCGCCATCCGCCGCATCGCCTCACGGGTCCCGCCGGCGATGTGCGGCGTGCCGATGAAGTTGTCCAGACTGAACAGAGGGTGCTCTGAAGGCGGCGGCTCTTTGAGGAAAACGTCCAGCGCCGCCCCGGCGATTCCGCCTTTGACCAAGGAGTCATAAAGGGCGTTCTCATCAACGATGCCACCCCGGGAGCTGTTTACCAGAAAGGCGTCAGGCTTCATCAGCTTCAGCTCCCTGGCGCCGATGAGGTTGGCCGTCTCCCCGGTCAGCGGGACGCAGATGACAACGTAGTCAGCATCGCGCAGCACGTCGTCCAGCTTCTCCACTTTGGTGGCGCCGAGACTGGCGGCCTTTTCTGCGGTAACATACGGGTCATAGGCGTTGACCTTCATGTCGAACCCACCCTGGCACTGATGGGCAAGCGTGGAGCCGATATGACCCAGGCCGATAAGGCCCAGCGTCTTATCCTTCAGCTCCACCCCGACCAGCTCCTGCCGCGACTTCGATTTGCTCAGACGGATGCTCCGGTCAGCCAACGCTATCTTCTTGTTTATGGACAGCATCAGGCCCAGATTATGCTCGGCCACTGATTCGGCGTTGTCCAGCGGCGTATTGATAACCACTACTTTTTTCTCCGTGGCCGCTTCAACATCGATATTGTCGTAGCCAACGCCGTGCTTGGCGATAATCATCAGGTTCTTCGCCTGTTCCAGCAGTTCTCTGTCGATTTTCCCCACCCTGACCACGATGGCATGCGCCTCAGCAATGTAATCGCGCAAAGGTTGTCCCGGCTGCTCCGCTAAATTAACAACATCAGCTTCCTGCCGCAAGATTTCCAGCCCTGCCGGGTGTATGCTCTCGGGCACGATAACTTTTTTTCTGGCCATGGTATCTCCTGCCTCAATACATCAACTATGATTTGCGGGCGAACTTTTGCAGCACTCTTGCGCCGCGGTCAACCTTACTGTGCGTCCAGGCGACATCGCCAACGTAGATATCATCGCGGGAGTCAAGCGCAATGGCGTGCGGTGCCACAAACAGAGCTTTATCAATCTTGTTTTCCTGTGTTCCCCACCTCGCCAGCAGCTCGCCTTCCGGGCTGAATATGCTCAAACGCAGACACAACTCGGAGACAAACACGACGCCCTCACCATTAAGGCAAACATCGGTGGGACGGAAAACGTTCTCCCACTGGTCAAGGAATTTCCCGTTGCTGTCAAAAATCTGGATGCGGCTGTTCTCCCGGTCAGTAATCCATACCCGCTCCTTTTTGTCCACTGCTATGTTGTGCGGCAGCCGGAAATGACCCGGAGCATACCCCGGCTCACCCCACGATAGCAGCAGCTTGCCATCAGCGGTAAATTTGTGCACCCGGGCGTTTCCGTATCCATCAGCGACATAAATATTACCTGAGTCGGCTACCGCTACGCCGGTAGGGCGATTAAATGGCTCACTGCCCCTGGCAATCGTTGTCAGGCTCCAGAAGAAATCGAACCACTCCTGCACATAGCCGTTATCTGAAGGCCGGTCCTCATTGCCCAGCGTCATGAGCAGCTTCCCTTCCGGGGTGAACTTGCGTACGGTATGGTTCCTGTCATCGGTGCAGTAGATGGCGCCGTCAGGACCAACGCCGCTGCCGTGCGCGCGCTTGAACAACCCCTGGCCCCATGAAGTGACAAAGTTGCCTTCACGGTCAAAGACGGCTACCGGGTGCTCGGCGCTCCGGTTCAGCACATAAACCCTGTCCTGTGCATCAACGCTGATACCGCCGACATCCAGGAGTGATGCCCCTTCGGGCAGCTTTGCCCAGCCATCCACCAGTTCGTAGGTATATTTGCCCGAGCCGTATGGCATATTTCTGCACCTCCTTCTTATTGTGTGATTAACCAGTCAATTCAGCCACGTGGTGATTCATGACATGAACTGCTCCCACTACTTTACGATAAGAGCTCCCTTTTCGTCAAACAGCGGGAGTCATGGCAGTTTGACCAGCGGTCATCGATACAGTAAACTTGTGCCACAGGTTTACGACAGGAATGCGCGGCATGAAAGAGGAGCCATGTTCGACCTGCTTCACATTTATTGACAGCTATGCTAAAATAATAAGCTTGAACGGAGGAGTGTAGCTCAGTTGGTAGAGCAGCGGTCTCCAAAACCGCCGGTCCGGGGTTCGAATCCTCGCACTCCTGCCAGCTAAGCCAGTGCCGAGGTGGCGGAACTGGTAGACGCGCTAGCTTGAGGGGCTAGTGAGCGCAAGCTCGTGGGGGTTCAAATCCCCCCTTCGGCACCAGTTGAATAGAAGAAGAGCGGAAGTGGCTCAGTGGTAGAGCATCTCCTTGCCAAGGAGAGGGTCGCGAGTTCGAATCTCGTCTTCCGCTCCAGAGGCGACGTAGCCAAGTGGATAAGGCGGGGGTCTGCAAAACCCCTATTCACCGGTTCGAATCCGGTCGTCGCCTCCAAATTTAGATACGAAATTGACAGTATAGAACCGAGCGGTAATAAAAATTGCTAACCAATTGCTAACCAACCTTCTCTGATGACGCCTCTCCTGCGGTCCTCTGTAGTCCCCCATCAAAGCGCCGGGCTGCTGCTGCCTGGATCCCTGGTAGGACAGGGGAATATGTATCCATTGTTATTGCTACCGAACTATGCCCTAGCCGTTCACTTACGACCTTAGGATGCTCACCTTGCCTCAGCATGAGCGTGGCATGGGTGCGGCGGAGGTCATGTAGACGTACCCCTGATATCCCCATAGATTTAACCAGCCTGTGGAAAGCCTTGGTAACACTATTAGGTGGTAATGGAGTAGCGTCTGGATAGCAGAATACCAAATCTTCCGGCATGGCGCAGGCGTGAGTGGCTGAGCCATCACACCAGACAACCTGGTCAGGCTGACAGAGCGCAACACACTCAACAATCCATTTTAAAAGCTCTTTATGATTCGTCGGCGGCAACTCTTTCCCCCCGTAGTATTTATCTCGTTTTTATCTACCTGCATAGCTATCTCTTTTTATGGTGAAGTCCACAACCTGTACGGCAACTCCTGCCGTATTAATAATGGCAGGTTCAGAAATTACGAATCAGTAAATTATAGCACACTGTGCTGCAGTATGACTAGTCCTGCGGGCGGCAATTTACCTCTTAAATTTGCCGCTCTATTGATAATCATAATGCACGTGGTATAATTTGTATTGATTTGACGGCCTATGATACGCAGGTGCCGGGCGGGCGACGTCCAGAGGATATATATAATTATCAACAAAGCCGCCGAGGCTTATGATGGCGTTATTCCGGCCGACCGCTATCACCAGCCCTATATGCCTATGGACGAACTGAAGAGGGAAATGGAGCGGGTTGCCTTCTTTGGCTGGGAAGTGGATGGAGAGCTTGTGGGTATTATGGGAATGGAGCCAATCAAAGATGTCGCCCTGATCCGCCACGCCTACGTACTGCCGGAGTGGCAGCGGCAGGGAATTGCCAGCCAGCTGCTGGAGCACATCAGGGGCTTATTCACCGGCTCCAGATTGCTGGTGGGGACATGGGCGGATGCCAGCTGGGCGATTTCCTTCTACCAGAAACACGGGTTTCGCCTGCTACCGGACAAAGACCGGCTGCTGGAAACATACTGGGATATCCCCCGGCGCCAGATTGAAACCTCGTTGGTGCTGGGTATAGATAGCATACAGGCATGAAGGAGTCAAGATGAATACAAAATTTCTTAATCGGCTGCTTCAGGTAACGGTGATTACCCTCTCAATGATCGCGGTATGCCAGGAACTGGAAAAGCCAAAAGAAAAGCGACTATGGCACGGGAAGGTGGCTGGCTTCGTCCCTTATGACCTCAGGCAGCCCACCATGGAACGCATCAGGGAAACATACTGGAATGCCTATGACAGCCGGATTCTGGTTCCCGAGGCGTTCGGCATTGGCTGGGCGATTAACTTTTACGCGCTGCTCGAGCGTTTGCGACTCATCGGGCAGGACCTTTCCGAGGAAGACTTCCTGATGCCAGGCGAGCACATGAAAGAGGTATTGACTCACGCGCTTGAGGCTGAGTAAATATCGGCTATCTCGATACCAGAAAACGACAGAGGAGGGTAAGTATATCCCTTGTCAGCTCATGTCAATCCGGAGAAAATGGCGGTATTTATTCAGGATAAAATCAGGGCCTCTGTGCGCCACAGCCCGCTGAACCGCATGCCCGATTCGAATGACGATTTCATCTTTGACGAGCCGCTGGTGCAGTTTGCCGATGGTGACGACCCCATATTCAGCGAGTACAAAAAGATAATTGACTCCTCACATTTTACGCCGCGTGAAGCTCTGGCCAGAAGCTACGAAAAAAGCCCGGACGACCTGCCGGCGCGCCTGTCCGTCGTCAGCTGGATACTGCCCATCACCAGCAAGACGAGGGAATCAAATCGACCCCAGGAAGACATACCTTCACGCCGCTGGTCTTACACCCGGTGGTACGGGGAAAAGTTCAACGAGGCGCTAAGGGCACACATGGTAGAGGTCATTGTCGGTGAAGGCTACTTTGCCACCGCACCATTTCTCCAGCCCTACTTCAAGACCATGGACAACGATAGCGGCCCCTTCTCCAACTGGTCGGAGCGGCACATCGCCTACGCCGCCGGACTGGGCACCTTCAGCCTCTCCGACGGCTTCATCACCGAGCGCGGCATCGCCCACCGCTGCGGCAGCGTGGTCACCGATATGCCCCTGCCCATCAGCCCGCGAACCGCTCAAACACCGTACTCAAACTGTTTATTTTATGTCAACAATGAATGTCGGGACTGCATCCCCCGCTGCCCCGCCGGCGCCATCACCGAGCAGGGCCACGATAAGAAAAAATGCCGTGACTACCAGCACAACGAAATCGTCTATATCAGGCAGGAATACGGCGTGGAAATCGCCGGCTGCGGCCTCTGCCAGACCGGAGTCCGGTGCGAATTCAGAAACCCGGCAAGGGAATTAAAGGTTTGACCACCTCCCCCACACCCCGTCCTTATAAACGCTCTCCAGCTTTACCGGCATTAGCTGATTTGTTAAATCATTATCGCTCTTTGTATAGACTCTGATATAGTTCGCCGTGTAGCCCGACCAGACGCCGCCGGACTTCTGCTCCCACAGCACTGGCATGGTTCGGCCCAGAAAGCGCTGTTGAAAGTCACGGGCGCTTTCCCCGGCCAGCGCCAGCATTTTCCTGACCCTCTCCCTCTTTACCCTGTCTCCAACCTGTTCCGGCATAGCGGCGGCCTCTGTCCCCGGCCGCTGTGAATAAGGGAAGACATGGATGCGGGCAAAGCCCGTCTGCCGGCAGAAACCGTAGCTTTCTTTGAACTCGGCCTCGGTCTCACCGGGGAAGCCAGCGATGACATCGCTGGTGATAGCCGCGTCCGGCACCGCTTTTCTTATCGCGGCCACCGCTCGCCGGTAGTCAGCAGTCTGATAACATCGCTTCATCCGCTGGAGAACAGCATCGCTGCCGCTCTGCAAAGATAGGTGGAACTGCGGACACAGTCGGTCGTCCTTCCACAGCTCCAGAAGCTCAGCGAATACTTCCGGAGGCTGCAGAGATGACAGCCGCAACCGTGTTATCCCGGTTTCCGCCAGGACGCGCTTCAAAAGACCGGCTAAGCTGACGCCGCTGCGGTGGTAGGCTCCGATTTCGGTCCCGGTGAGCACAACCTCTTTCACCCCACCGTCCATCCGTTTTTTAACTTCAGCAATGACCCGCTCCGCGGGCACGCTTTCCACCCGGCTCCTCACCAGCGGCACGATACAGTAACTGCAGAAATTGCGGCAGCCGTCCTGGATTTTCAGGAAGGAGCGCCCCCGGCCATACTCACGCAGGCTCTGTCCGCCCGGTGATGAAGCCGCCGGGAAGCCAAGCTCCCGCAGTCTATCGAGCACCCGCGCCTTCTGCTCGTTGCCGAGGACGAGGTCAACGCCCTCTATCCGGGCCAGCTCCTGAGGCGACCTCTCCACATAGCAGCCGATGGCAATCAGCCGGGCAGCGCCGTTCCGGCGGTGTGCCTGCCGGAGCAGGTTCCGGGACTTGCGGTCAGCGATGTGCGTCACCGTGCAGGTATTCAAAATATAGACATCGGCTTCATCCACGGAATCCACCAGTTCATAACCCGCCGCCGCCAGCTCCCGTGCCATTGACTCGGTTTCCGCCTGGTTCAGCTTGCAGCCCAGTGTATCAAAAGCAACTCTGGGGTAACTCATTGAAACTGCCCTCAGTTCCATTATAGGGTCGCCATCCACCGGCGGTCAAAGCCGAAGCTTCACTTGCAAACAGTCAGCAATTATGGTAAAAAACTAATTAAATCATCTGGAAATAAGGGAGCGTTTCCTAACAATGAATAACGGTAAAGATAGGGTTGTTATTACCGGGATGGGCATTCTCAGCCCACTCGGTCTGGATACCAAGACTACCTGGGAGGGACTTGTTGCCGGTAAGTCCGGCATAGACTACATTACACTGTTTGACCCCGCGGACATGAAGGCCAAGTTCGCCGGCGAGGTGAAAGGGTTTGTGCCCACCGACTACATCGAACGCAAAGAGGCGCGCCACATGGACCGCTTTGCCCAGCTGGCGGTCGCAGCCAGCAGAGAGGCAGTAGCCTCAGCGCGTCTGGAAATCAACAGCACCAACGATGAGGACATCGGGGTCATCATTGGCAGCGGCATTGGCGGACTGACCACCCTCTTTGAGCAGGCCAAAATTCTCGTGGAAAGAGGCCCCGACCGCGTCAGCCCGTTCCTGGCACCGATGATGATTGCCGATATTGCCGCCGCCCAGATATCCATCGCCCTTGGCATCAAGGGGCCTAACTTCTGCACCACGTCGGCCTGCTCCAGCGGCTCGGATGCCATCGGTGCCGCCTACGAACTCATCAGACACGGCGATGCCCAGGTCATGCTCACCGGCGGTACCGAGGCAATCATCAACCCGCTGGGCATTACCGCTTTCACCGCCCTGAAGGCCATCTCAACCCGAAATGATGCCCCCCAGAAAGCCTGCCGTCCCTTCGACGCCGAGCGCGACGGATTTGTCATCAGCGAGGGGGCCTGTGTGCTTATCATGGAGAAGCTGGAGCACGCTCTGAAAAGGGAGGCGCCCATACTGGCGGAAATCGCTGCTTACAGTGCCACCGCCGACTCCTTCCATATTACCCAGCCGATGAAAAGCGGCGAAGGTGCCGCCAAAGCAATGCGAATCGCGTTGAAAAAGGCGGGGTTGTCCCCAACGGATATCGACTACATTAATGCCCACGGCACCTCCACTCAGCTGAACGATACCATGGAGACCAGAGCCATTAAAGCCGTCTTCGGTGACTACGCCTACCGGGTCCCGATAAGTTCCACCAAGTCAATGCTGGGGCACCTCATCGGCTGTGCCGGTGCCGCCGAAGCAATGATCTGCATCCTGTCCATCCGGAACAGCATCATCCCGCCAACCATCAACTACGAACACCCCGACCCCGACTGTGACCTTGACTACGTGCCCAACGTTGCCCGCAGGGCTGAAGTCAACACGGCGCTGTCCAACTCGTTCGGTTTCGGCGGGCATAACTCGGTACTGATATTCCGAAAATATTCCGAGGCATAAGCTTGAGTCGCTACCGCTGGAATCTGCTGCCACCGGTTCCGCGCCAGTATCTGGTGAACAACTCAAGCATTCCTCCTCTTGTGGTCCAGCTTCTTTTCAATCGCGGCTTGAAGGAGCCGGCGCAACTGGCTTCTTTCCTCGCCGTCGACCAAAGCCTCTGCAGCAGCCCGCTGCTGCTGCCGGACATGCCTCAGGCAGTGGCCAGGATATACCAGGCCATGCTCTCCGCAGAGCCGATTGCCATATACGGTGACTACGATGCTGACGGCATCACGGCAACCGCCCTCCTCGTCCAGGGCCTATCCATGCTCGGCGGCAATGTGGTTCCCTACATCCCGCACCGCCTGACCGAAGGCTACGGTCTGAAAACCACCGCCCTGGAGAACCTCCGCCAGCAGGGCATTGGACTCGTGGTCACCGTCGATTGCGGGATTACCAGCCTGTCCGAAGTCAGGCGAGCGAGAAGAACGGGGCTGGACATCGTTATCACCGACCATCACACGCCGCTGCCCGAAATGCCGCCGGCGGTGGCCATTGTCAACCCGAAACTGGCCGGTTCCGCATACCCGTTCGCAGAACTGACCGGCGTCGGGGTGGCTTTTAAACTGCTTCAGGCGCTCTACCAGAGCGTCGGCAGGGAGGGGCAACTTGAGGAAATGACGGACCTGGTGGCATTGGGCACCGTCGCCGATATGTCGCCGCTGCTGGGGGAAAACCGCTATCTGGTAAAAAAAGGGATTATGGTAATGAACCAGAGTCCACGCCTGGGGCTCAGGGCGCTCATCGAGCAGGCAGGGCTGAGCGGCGGAAGCCTTGACGCCGAAGGCATATCGTGGACGATTGCGCCACGGTTGAACGCAGCGGGACGGCTGGACCACGCCATGTTCAGCTACAAACTGCTCATGACCGACTCCCCGATTGAAGCCCGCCGACTGGCAAGATGGCTGGAGCAGAAAAACGCCGAGCGGCAGAAGCTTACTTCCAGCACGCTGGCGCGGGCACGGGAGCAGGTCCTTTCACGTGGCATCTCCCCGCTTCTCATGGCCAGCGACCGGGACTACTTCATCGGCATTGCCGGGCTGGTGGCCAGCCGGCTGGCCGAGGAATTCTATCGTCCGGCAGTGGTCGTCAAGACCGGTGAAAAAATGAGCAGCGGCAGCTGCCGCAGTATCCCGGAGTTCAACATCATTGCCGCACTGAAAGAGAGCCGCCACCTGCTCTCGCAGTTCGGCGGCCACTCCCAGGCAGCCGGCTTCACCCTGCCCACCCGAAACCTGCCCCGGTTTGAGGAAGCGCTGGTAAACCTGGCCTCTGCTCAACTCAGAGGAGCTGACCTTCGCCCCAGCCTTGATGTTGACGCCGAGGTGAGGCTGCCGGGCCTCGGCGGAGATACCTTCCAGATAACGCAGCAGCTGGCGCCTTTTGGCCGCGGCAACCCGCTGCCCACCTACCTCAGCCGGCACGTTGAGGTTATCGACTGCCGTACCATGGGCAACGGTGGCGAGCACCTGCGCTTGAAGCTCAGACAGGACGGCAGCAGATGGGATGGCGTTGCCTTCCGGCTGGGCAACTACCTGGCAGATGTCACCCCATTCCTTGACATCGTTTATAATCTGGAAATAGACCGCTGGCGCGGAAAGGAGACGCTCAGGCTCAATATTCTGGATTTCGCACCGTCAGTCCAATCTTCCGGAAACGACTAGACAGATGAATAACCAGTTCTCTGAGAAGTCAATTATTTAAAGACCATTCTCTGAGCCCGCTTTGGGCGTCAGAGCCATGATGATGGCCCCGATGAAAGCGCCGCCCGCCATGACCAGCCACGTGCCCTGATAGCTCCCCCAATGGTCAAAGGCCCAGCCGGCAATCGTCGGGCCGACCATGTTGCCGACCATCAGAATGCCCCAGGCAATGCCGATGATGGTGCCGAAGTTACCGCGCCCGAAGTGCTCCCGCAGCAGCACGCCGACCAGGGTTACATTGCCCCCGTACCCGAACCCGAAGAGCACCAGAAAGGGCACCAGCAGCCAGCTCCACCCCGGAGAAACATGCTCAAAACAGACCAGCCCCAATGTCAGCATGATGAGAGCGAGCGCTGACATTCGTTTGGCGACATATCTGTCGGCAAACCAGCCAAAACCAAAACGTCCGCCAATGCTCAGTAGCGGGATGGCCATGGCCACCAGCCCTGACATCGTTCTGGCGATGCCCACGCTGCTGAGGTACGGCATCACATGCGTCACCACCGCCGGCACCGCCACGAACTGGGGCATCAGCGCCAGCACGACAAACCAGAAGGCGCGCGTCCTCATCGCCTGCCTAGCGCCGATGCTTGTCGCCTCGATGCGCGGCCTGACGGAACCTGCGTCAGAGACTGCCCCACCACCTTCCTCACCATCGGGCAGGTAGCCGTATTGCTCCGGCTTGTGCCGCACCAGCAGTGACAGCGGCAGCCCTATCGCCAGCATGCCCACTCCCAGAATAGCTATCGACATCCGCCACTGGTACAGGTCAATAAGCCGGACTATCAAAGGAACCAGAATGCCGCTGGAACCGTAGCCGCATATCATGATGCCGCTGGCCAGCCCCACCCGGCGGCGGAACCAGTGGGCCACCGCGGTCACGGTTACCGATATGCCGCAGCTGCTGACTCCCAGCGACATTAAAACAAAGGCAAAGTAAAACATGACTAAAGAGTGCACCTGGCTGAGCAGCATCAAACCCGCGCTCATAAGCAGCACCCCACCGAAAATCACCCTTCTCGGTCCCCAGCGGTCGACCAGTATGCCAACCACCGGTGCCAAAAGCCCGGCTTCCAGTCCACGAATGGAAGCGGCAATGGAAATCAGAGTGTAGCTCCAGCCGAACTCTCCGGCTATCGGCTCGAAAATGGCGGTGAACCCGTAGAAGACCGCACCCCCCATAT
>Ga0315548_1003392_pt1 | contig 11968 bp, 9 predicted proteins | sample SalMarSW160110MG_2_FD_202540 | JGI IMG/M metagenome (GOLD analysis project Ga0315548, IMG submission 202540) | Salt marsh sediment microbial communities from the Plum Island Ecosystem LTER, Massachusetts, United States - Salt Marsh Sediment SW1601-110 ... | reverse complement strand
TTTGAAGTATCTCTTGTCAAATTTGGTTCTGCCCGATTCATCAGGTTGCAGAGGGATCCTGGGCCACTGATCCAGCCTGCCTTCTTGCTTCTGTTTCTGGTCTTCAGGTGGTGTACACTCTACTGGAACCCATATCTCCTTTTTACCTACCTTTACTATTATTATGACCCAATGGTGTTGTCCTTCACCGTTGAAGTCTTCAGTCATGGCTCTCTTGACTTTGAAGCCTTTCTTTGCCAATTCATTGGCTGTATAGTCTGAGAACTTGTTACACTCATACTCTCCTTTCTTGTACGTATGAGGATCATCTATTGCCTCTAATGCCTCTTCGATTTTATCCTGGTGTTCGTACCATTCTTGAAGTTCCTGCTCAGTCAAATCCTTTGGGTGTTGAGGCTGCAGGTCTTGTGAGTTGCCTCAATTCTGGCAAGACACCAAAACCAGAGACCCAAGATGACTGGTCAGAAGTACAATCAGCAACATCCAGCTACATAAACGGAAGCCATTATTCATAGACAACTCATTGCTCAGATAATCTATGATGGTTGAGCCTTCAAATAACATTTGTGGAGCAATCTTCTATTATTAATTAGACTGTTTTTCCATAGTCCTTAGCTACAGTTGCTATGTCTAGTATGTTGATTTCATCGTATAGTTCTGCTACATCAGCTATTGGGTTCCAGTTGGAATCTCCAGGTTTAGTTCCGAATGCCATGGCTACTATCGATATGTCCAGTATGTTAACTGCTCCGTCTCTATTCAAATCACCAATCATTATGTAATAGCGTAAGTCCAAGTGGAGTTCGTCGGGATACTGGTCATCCATTACGGGATGAGGGTAGGCATCCATATTTTCGGGGTATATGCCGATGTCATGGTATGATTGTAAGAATTCTGGAACAGCAAAAACGGTTTCGTTCATATACGTTTGCACCAGAGGGATAGAGAAATTGAAGGCTTCTTCAACCGAGACAACCCCATTCTTGTCTAAATCTGCTGTTGAATTGCATAACGCATTGGTGAAATAGTAGTTCCAGACACTTCCTATTATTGGAAGTCCTTCTTCTGGAAGCCCAGCCCAGGCTACTTCGTCTGCTGAACAATGAGCTAAAGAAATGTGAGGTGACGGATCAAACCGTAGGGGCTCGATAAATTCGCCTGCAGAACAGCTGTCAACCATGAGAATCTTTCTTTGCGTATTCAGTTTTTCCCATTCATCAGGAAACCAATCATTCCAAAGAAGAACGTTACGCATCCAGGATCCATGTGTGAATATGTATAGTAGAGCAATATCATCGTCATTACTGTTGTTGATCAACCATTCAACTGCTTCTTCTACGACTGGAATAGTGAGGTTGTCATGTTGAACATAAATGCGATCAGACCGCCAGCCCAGCTCAATCAGAGCATGAGACAACATTTCTGAATTTATGAAGTCAATAGAGGGAAAACTGCTCCATCCTTCTGGAAAGTTATTCATCTCAAGTATTGCAGCCCATCCTTCCACTCTCTCCAGACTCCCCTTGACATCCATCGTCAACTGAACAAGAACCAATGTTAATAGCAAGCAGATTAAAACACAAATCATCCATATTATTCCTTTCTTCATATAATTCCTCTCAGATATTTCATGAGTACAGTTTCAATTAACGTTTACGGAGAAATCTTCTTTTGTTATTGGAGTATGTTATTAAGTTAGGGTATAGACAAAATCCTTGTGAATATTTCTTTCTATGAACCCCATAGAATGTTTGTGAACCAATATTTAGAAAAAGTTATAGCAAAACTGAAAGAACTAATCAGAATCACAAGATCTAATCATTGTAAAGTTCTAGGCTTCACAGCTCATCTGAGATTCAATTGAAGTTTCTTCCACAAGTCATAAAAACCACAAAAAGGAGAAAGGCATATGGTGAATTTGAATGGATAGAGTGCAAGCCTTTGATATTCCTGCAGACGATATGGACAGGGCAAAGAAGTTCTATCAAAAGGTTTTTGGCTGGAAAATAGACCCAGTTCCAGGCAGTGGAGGTAATTTCCATGAAGCTATTACAGTCCCTGTTGATGAAAATGGAGAACCAAAAGTGATTGGAGGAATAAATGGAGGGTTCTTCCAAAGGGGGACTCATGGTCTGAAAGGAACTTTTATTGAAATAAATGTTCCTTCAATAGATAAATATTTAACAAGAATAGAGTCAGCAGGTGGCAAGGTAGTGAAGCCAAAAGGTCCTATGTTAGATATTGCATTTTTTGCCTTGGTTAAGGATACAGAAGGCAATGTTTTAGGGCTTTGGGAAGATGTAAGGAAATAACATAGTTTCTTCCACAAGTCATAAAAACTGAAGCAGAAGAAACCCTATTTGGAGAAATATAAATTGGATAAAAAGCTTCTTGCACCCTGTGGTACATACTGTGGATCTTGTTCATATTTTCTCAAAGAAAAGACTCCATATTGTACTGGATGTAAAACCCAAAAAGGACGTCCATTCTGGGGTGAGTGTAAGTTATTCGTTTGTGCCGAAAACCATGAAGTTGAGCACTGTGGTCTATGCAATGATTTTCCATGTAACTTGTTTGTAGATCAATATGATCCAGAGCATGGACAGAGAAGTGCCTTTATGAGAGCTGGGCTCTTGGCATATCGAAAGAAAGCAGGGACAGAGAAATACGTTGAGATTGTCAAGAAACTAAAAGAACAAGAAACAGAGAGTTCCGATCATTGATAATTCCTCCAATCTTCATATAGCAACACTATTAGCAGTCATAGCCTACAGAAGAAAACATTCCGTGTAGCATTAAAGAGATAAACGATTCTTTCTAAGAGTAAGTCACTATTCTTTCATGAAGTTGTCACATGTTATATTTATGTCACGCACGTTGACTACGCCATCACCGTTAATGTGGGATCGCGGGGATTTGCCCACAGGACCAGTGGTGACATCACCCGTTTTAGCCCGCAACTCCTTTTTTTTATGCGCGTTCATATTGCCCTAAGCAGTGGAGTAGAAAGTATTAAGCATCTCAGGAGTATTGTAACTTATGCAAGTTGGAAAAATTTTAGGAAGATTTCCCATCATAGATGGGCAAGAAGTAGTTCTAAGGACACCGAAACGAGAAGACCTCGATGACCTCATGGAACTCATCAACTCACTCGTAGACGAGAAAGCAGAGATTGCTCGTACTGCGAAAGTGACAAGGGATGAAGAGGCTGAGTGGTTTCCTAGAATGCTTGCAAGATTGGAGAAAGATGAGCTCGTTTTCTTAGTAGCAGAAGTAGACGGAAAACTTGTTGCCTCATCTGACATCCAAATCTTGCATGGTGATGAGAAACACGTTGGTGTCCTAGGCATAGTCGTCAAGACTGGATTCAGAGGTTTAGGCATAGGGACACAGATGGTGGAGACTCTGTCGGAGCAGGCAGCTGGTTTGGGATTAAAGGTCCTGACATTAAATGTTTTCGCCACGAACAAGCAAGCGATTCATGTCTATGAGAAAGTGGGTTTCATTCAGACTGGCACAGTCCCGAAGAAGCACCTTAGAGAAGGTCAATACATCGACGAGGTGATAATGACCAAACTGATCGAGTAAAGTCCTCTCATTTGTTTTTGTTTGGGATAAACGTCTTATTCCGCACGAAATTCTCACAAAGCCTTTCAGATCCGATTCCACTAATAATAAGACGTTCTTTCGCATTGTTCAGAAGCTTCTGCGTCCAGTCTGTATCGCCTCCTTCCACTAATTCCATTTCTTGCCCTTTCAATGTACTAGCGTAAACGTGGAAGCGTAACTTGCGGTAGTATGTTCCTTCGTTCTGTGTCTTTTCAAGACCTACGTCTACATTACCGAATTCATTTTTCAATTTCTCTAGCGGAGGGATTAAGATCGCCTCGTTGTGGGAATCTGGAGAAAGGTCAATAGTGGTGACTCGAAGAGCAGTATCTGGACCGAGAAAATCCCTGAGAGATTCTAGGTAGAATCTAATGTGCTCGGTCATTGCACGGATCTCAAATTTGATGTTTCCTGTTTCGCGTCCTGCGCTGCAAAGTGAAAAAAGGCGGAAATGCTGTCGTGCATTGGGGCTTCCATATCGTTGGGTTCTCACGACTCGATGGCTACAAGCAAGATGCACAAGTGTCGCATTGGTCGGCTCAGATCGGATAAATTCCTGTCGTCGAAGAGCACACTCTAATGCAAGGATGTTTGTAGGATCGGCTACCACTTCCATATTTCGTATGGTTGTGAGAACCCAATCCTGACTTATCGGCGCTATGCATGAAACACTGCCTAATGGGGACACTGGAGAAAGCTCAATGGCGTTGAATCCTTTTGGTAAGTGATAGAAAGTAATGCGATCCCATTCAAGGAGTAGAGCAGGGTCGCACGGGGAAGGAAAATTGAAGTTGCTCGAGATATAATCCGAGAATATCGCGTGTAGACTACGGCGTCTTACTCGTTCTTGGTATACTTTAAGAAGCAATGACTGAAGATCGCTCGGCTTGATGCGTTCCACTAGTATTTCACCAAGATGCGGTACACCGACTTCTTTCTCGATCCGACGAATAATCTTACTCATGATTTGTTTGCCAACCTGAGTCTGTAAGCAAAATAATTCCATCCTTTTCTACTGTCTCTAAGTATCTGTTTCCTCTTAAATCCGTTTTTCTAATCAGATATTTTAAGTAAGAAATATCCCCTGAAGTTCCGAAATGAATCAGTATTCTCCCTCTCTTTTTTTCAAGTATTTCTCTACTCTTGCAAAAAAGGGGGGATTTTGCGGGAGACATCTCCACTGGGCTGATAGTCCGAACTAGACTACGCCCTATGCGCGATTGGGATATTCTTTTAAGAATAGGATAGAATAGAGAATGTGACTGAAGACTGGTATGGAGAAGGTTCTTGTGTCGTCTCGTAAACCAAACATCGTTGTTCCGAGTCCCCGTCCAGCTCCTGTGAGAGAGATTCAACTAATCGACAGAGCTAAAGAAATGAATGTCCTTAGAGAGGCTGCTAACAGAGCAGCTAATGGACAAGGCAGCGTTGTTTTTCTTTATGGAGAGGCTGGAATCGGTAAGACAAGGTTGGCTAGAGAGCTAGGAGCTTATGCACGTTCACGAGGAATGCAAGTCCTATCCGGGAGTTGTCCAGCACTGTTCAGGATGGATGGTGTCTCTCCCTACATTCTGTGGGAAGAAGTGATTAGAGATTATTTAGAAGTCTGCACTCCTGAACAACTATTCAGAGTGATCGGTTCTTATCCAGTCGAAGTTTCCAAGTTGGTTCCTGAACTGAAGCAGAAGCTTAGAGCTTTTCCGCAGTCTTTTCCCTTGAGTCCAGAACATAGTCGGGACAGGCTCTTTGAAGCAGTTACACAGTTCATAACAAACATATCCAAGGAGACCCCACTGCTGGTCATTCTTGACGACCTGCAGTGGACTGACCAGTCTTCACTTCTGTTGCTTCATTACTTAGCCCGAGGGATCTACAAGGAATCTCTACTCCTTTTAGGCGCTTACCGTGACTCTTACGTTGACAAGAAACATCCTCTGTCTCCTGTTTTAACGGAATTGAACAGGGAACGTTTACTCCAATCCGTGTCTTTGAAACGTCTGCCTTTTGATGATATTCTGGAAATGATTAAACAGATTCTGGAACAAGATGATGTTTCAAGAGAGTTTTGTCAGCTTGTCTATCAGAAGACAAGAGGTAACTCGTTTTTTGTTGAAGAAGTAATGAAGTCGTTAAAGGAAGATGAAGTTATCTACCGTGAGAAGAACAGATGGAAAGTCAGAGAAGTTTCAAAGATCAAGTTTCCAGAAACTGTTAAAGACACCATAAAGGCAAGAACGAGTTGGTTAGATGATGAATGTCAACGTGCGCTGACTATGGCTTCCTTTATTGGAAGAAATTTCTCCTTTGACGTTCTCAAGGAAGTCACCGGATTTGAAGAAGATAAATTGCTTGAAACGATGGAGAAGATACTGGAAACTGGGTTGATTAAGGAGAGGGTGATGCGTGGGGAAGATGTGCTCTCGTTCGCTGACATCATTGTAAGAGACGTTGTATATGAAGAAGTCAGCCGTTTGAGGCGCAAGATGCTTCACAATCTGGTAGGAAATGCTTTAGAAAAGGTTTATGCTGAGAAGATAGAGAAACACTTTGGTGAACTTGCCTATCATTTTCTAGAAGGCGGAGATAACAAGAAGGCGCTAGAATACTTTTTGAAAGCAGGAGAAAAAGCTCAGAAGATATACGCTCACGATGAAGCCATCACCTATCTTCAGCATGCACTCAAACTTCTTGAAACAAAGAAAGGCAATGTTGAAGAGAAAGCTTGTATAACAGAGAATCTAGGAGACCTCAAAATATGGATTGGTGAAACTGATCTTGGTATGGTTGACTGGAATGAGTCATTGATATTGTGGAATCAGCTGGGAGACAAGACGCGGGCTTCAAGGCTTCACGTCAAAATGGCAGAAGTGTATTGGAGTCGTATTGGTGACAGACGGAAAGCTTCCGAACATCATCGCAATGCGTTGGAAATTCTTGAGAAAGAACCCGAAAGCGTGGAATTGGCCAGATTATATAACGATGTCTCACATATGCTTTGGCGAAGTGGCAAGCTGACTGAAGCTGAACCTTGGACACAAAAAGCCCTAAGGCTGGCTGAGAGATTAGGCGACCCAAAAGTCCTTGTAGGATGTTATGACAACCTGGGTATATTTAACTTCACATCTGGAGACCTCGAGAAATCATTAGTATACCTCAAAAGTGGCCTCAGCATCTCCCTCGAGAACAACCTTGAACAAGAAGCAATCACCTTTTACATCAACCTATGGCTTGACTACTCTTATGCAGGAGAATTCCAGTTAAGATTTGAGACATGTAAAAAAGGATTGGAATTGGCAAAAAGAGTTGGCGACGTATCTGGACTAGCATGGCTTGCTGGAGAAATGGCAGTAGCCTATATAGACATGGGAGAGATACGGCAGGCCATATCCATGTTAGAGGAGGTTCTAGCATCAGACAAGAGAACCAAGAACGCCGCACACATCTCTAACACACTAATAAATCTTGGGAAATGTTACCTTTGGCTAGGAGAATGGAAGAGAAGCCTTCAAAACTTAATGGAAGCACTTGACACCGCACGAGAAGCTGGAGAATCGGTGCGCGTTGCATACGCTGCTCTACAGCTTGGAAACCTATTTATGGAAAAAGAGGACTTCCTAGAGGCGGAAAAATACTTCAACGAAAGCAACATGATACTTGGCAAAGAAAACACAACTTGGCAAATTGCGCAACTATTTCCCGCCCTCTCAAGATTGTATCTAAGAAAAGGCGAAATCCAAAAAGCCAAAGTTCTAATCGAGAAAATCTACAAGTTTGCAACTCGAACGAAAAGCAGAGTACTTATCTTTCACGCTGAAATGTTGAAAGCAATGCTTCTTAGAAGACAAGAGAAATGGGAACAGTCCATACAACGTTTCGAAAAAAGCCTTCAGGGGGGCAGATCCCTAAACGCGCAAAAATGGTATGCCCATTTGTTCGCTGAACTCCTATACGAATACGGTTCAATGTATCTAGGTAGAAATGAAAAGGGCGACAAAGAAAAAGCCCACTCGATTCTAAGCCGAGCACTGAAAATATACAAAAAAATGAACGCCAAAAGGAAAATGGGAGAAATCTGGTCAATGATTTATCCAGAAACTGAACGTCAAACGTTCGAGCCTGAGCCTGTGGCAGAGATTATAGTTCCAGAGTTCATTACTACTGGGTACAAAGATCTTGACGACTTGTTGTTCGGCGGAATCCCTAGGAATTACGCAGTCATATTGAAGTCACCTTCATGTGACGAAAGAGATTTGCTAATCAAGAGGTTTCTTGAGACAGGGGTAAAAGAGGAGCAAGTGATCTTTCATGTTGTTGCAAAGGCGAGTGGAGTGAAGAACCTCGCAGAAGAATTCCAGTCCAATTTCTATCTTTTCATATGTAACCCTGAAGCAGACGCAATCATAAAAAGCATGCCAAACGTGTTTAAGCTGAAAGGTGTGGAAAACTTGAACGACATCAACATTGCTTTAGCCTCGGCGTTCCGCAAAATAGAAAAAGCCCCTACGAGGACAAGAAGAATTTGCATTGAAATCGTTTCCGACATCTTATTGCATCATCATACAGTTCAAACCAGAAGATGGCTAAACGCACTTATCCCAAAATTAAAGTCCGAGGGGTTCACTACTCTTGCAGTAATGGATCCTGGAATGCATTCTCCCCAAGAAGTTCGTGCAGTTCTAGATCTCTTCGAAGGAGAAATGGACATCTACGAGAAAGAAACCGAGAAAGGTTTGGAAAAATTCCTTAAAATCAAGAAAATGACTGACCAGAAATACACGAAGACTGAACTGCATCTACGAGAAGAGAAGCTACAGGAATAAACGTACGCTCGAGGAATTAGGAAAAAGAGGGATTTTGCGGGAGACATCTCCATGTTCAGCAGTAATATCCTTTACTACAAAATCTGAAAAGCTCACATGTTCGCAAGTCTTGGCAAAATTGACAGAAAGTCTCACAAATGGTTCAGTGTAAATGTTAGCACATGAAACGAGAAAAACCATTAAAACTGCTTTTCGCACTGATTAAGAACTCAAAGCGAAGCGATAGAGACTTAGCTAAAACCTTAGGGTTCTCACAACCTACAGTAACACGCCTAAGGCAGATTCTGGAAAAAGAAGCCATAGAACAATACACTTTGATCCCAAGTCTTCCTTACTTGGGCTTTGACATAATAGTCTTCACGTTTTTCCGCACAAAAGAGCTTGTGCATCCCCTTTGGGATAAAGGAAAGAAAGGGGCGGCAACACAGCCCAGCGTAGTTTTTGTGAGCACAGGTCAAGGGATGGATTCAGACGCAATTATGGTTTCAGTGCATAAGAATTATGCGGATTTTGTAAGTTCTATCACGTGTTTAGGAGAGACTGGGGCAAAGAACTCGAAGATTTCAAGATCTTTCTCATGAGTATAAAGGGAAGCGTTCAAATGAAGCCGTTTTCATTCAACTACCTAATAGACGCATACGATAAAGAAATTGGTAAGTAGCGGTTTATCGTTTCTTAGGTTTCTTCTCCTTCTCTTTCAAAGCTTCAAATAATGCATGAAAAATCGTGTATCGCTTCGAATGTGAGTCCCCGTTTTTTCTAGGTTTATTTTCGTCTCTCAAAGTCCTCTCCGAGATGAAAATTGGATGGCGATTATATCAACGATATTTCAGCTCTGTAATATGGGACCGACTAAACGTTATCTTAAATATGCATTACATGAAAGCATGAAATTTTCTACAATGATATTTTTCTTCCATTAAAATCGCGTTTTGAAATTCCAAATTCACTCTTAACAGCTCTTAACTGCTTTGCCGTAAACACTGGACCGTCTTTGCATACACGGTACCTGCCTATAACACAACTTCCACACAAGCCTATGGCGCACCGCATCAAACGTTCTAAACTTGCTTCTAAGCCTACTCCATACTTCTCGGCTAAGTCGAAAACTTTTCGCATCATTTTTTCAGGCCCACAAGTGTAAATCATGTCGAATCTTTCTCTTTCAAAAAGCCTTTCCAGCGGTTTTGTGACCAAGCCTTTGATGCCGTAACTGCCGTCCTCCGTCGTTGCAATAAGCTGTGTTTTTTCTCCGCCAAGTGTTCTCTTGGATTTGTTCATGAATAGTAGCTCTCCTTTTGTTTTTGCGCCTAACACGAAAACCAGCTTTGCTATTTTGGGTGCCAATCTTTCAGCTAGGAATAGTATCGGGGCTGTGCCTGTGCCTCCGCTAACCATCAGTATTCTACCTCCTTTCAAGGTGAAACAATTCCCAAAAGGACCTCTGATACCTACTAATTCGCCTACACTTTTATTGTCAAAAGCACCTGTTGCCTCACCAACATTCCTAACAGCCACAGACACTATGCCGTTTTCTTTTGCATCAAGTATACTTAACGGAATTTCGTCTATACTTGGAATCCAAAGCATAAGAAACTGGCCGGGCTTAGCCCTTGCGCACTGTTTGTCTTTGAAAGTGAAGATTTTCACGGTGGGGCTTTCAGTTTCTACGCTGAGAATGTGCGTAGTTCTCAACTTGTTAGCTGCAATGCGATAAGCCGACAATTTCATTCACACTCTTGAAACTTTTCCTTTTCAAGTAAGCATCGATTCCATGTGTGATTTTCTTGAACACGTTTGGTCCCTTTAAGGCTATGGCTGTTCCTATCTGCACGGTTGTTGCTCCTGCCAGTAGAAATTCAACTGCGTCACGCCAGTTCGTTATGCCTCCGCACCCTATTATTGGCACTTTTACTCGCTCGTAGATTTCGTAGATGCATCTTACTGCGATTGGTTTTATCGCTGGACCAGATAATCCGCCTGTTTTGTTACTCAGGATAGGCATAGTTATTTCTGTGTCTATTGTCATGGCTTTAACGGTGTTTATTGCTGTTAATGCGTTTGCACCAGCTTTTGCGGCAGCTTCTGCGATTTCTGCTATGTTCGTCACGTTTGGAGATAGCTTAACGAAAACGGGTTTTTCCACGACAGTTTTCACTTTTCTAACAACTTCGGTTAGAATTTTGGGATTTTGCCCAATTTCTGAGCCTGTCTCCTTAACATGAGGACAGGAGACGTTTAATTCCACGGCATCTGCTCCAGCACCCACAGCTCTTTTGGCTACTGTTGCATATTCTTCTGCTGAGAAACCGTAAACACTGACAATAACAGGAACGCCAAAACTTTTTGCTTCATGAATTTCCTTAACAAACTCGGTTATTCCGGGGTTTGGAAGCCCCATGGCGTTGATTAAGCCGTAGCTAGTCTGAACGACTGTTGGATTTGCGTAGCCTTCCCGCGGCTTTAACCCAACAGACTTGGTAACTATGGCACCAGCCCCGCCTGTCACAATACTGCCCAGTGACTCTGCAGACAAACCCAGAATCCCAGAAGCCAACATAGTCGGATTAGCAAGCCTCAAACCAGCCAAATCCACACATAAACGGTTAGTCTTCAAATGCCCTATCACCACGAACTGTTTTCAGTAAAGGTTAACCGCTTATAAAAGTGGTGATATTTTTAGAAATAAATTAAACTGCAGCATGTGGCGGTTGTAAGTACGACAATGCCTTATTGCTGCAAACTTCTATGTGATCCTATTTGTGATTGTTTTACTCTTGGGTTGAGGTTACTAGATTGGTAAAAGCCACGGATGCGACAATCAAAACCGAAAGACTCAAACGTAAATCTCCTCCTTTTTTCTTTTCTGTTCCCATTCCAATCATCCCTTTTGGTTCACTTACAGCCTTTTTCTCATTTATCACATTCAAAAGCTTGCTCAGTTTATATTTGAGATAAAGCCTAGGAATAGCTAGTTGAGTTAAAGAGGAGCGGCAGAAAGTGAGAGCAACAATAATCGAATCTACCTTTGGGATATTGGCTTTCAATAAAGAAGGCGAAATAATAGGAAGTGTTCTATTTCCTAAAAAACCACAAAAAGCCGCGAAAATTCTCGCAAAAATTGAAGCTGGAAAATTCGTGGATGAACTCAGCCAGCTGATAGATAAACTTGCTAAGAATGGTTTTGACACTTTTGTTTTTGAAAGCCCGGAACTAGCAAACGCTGTTCGAGAAAAGCTAAACGTCAACGTTGAAGTTGCGAAACCGTTCAAAGCCCGAGAGATGCTTCGCTCCAATATGGAAAAGTTTGCCGTCAAAACAAGGTTTGTAAAAGACACAATAGAACTTGAAACGTGGATGCGCGACGTTGCTCTAGAGATTACTAAACTTAGGGTTAAAGGGGCTGTCGAGAAAAGAGACCTGATCATAACCCAAGCAATTCAAACCATTGATGATTTAGATAAAACCATAAACCTGTTTATGAGCCGCGCAAGAGAATGGTATGGCATGCACTTTCCAGAGCTTGACCGCCTACTGGA
>Ga0315548_1003391_pt1 | contig 11968 bp, 8 predicted proteins | sample SalMarSW160110MG_2_FD_202540 | JGI IMG/M metagenome (GOLD analysis project Ga0315548, IMG submission 202540) | Salt marsh sediment microbial communities from the Plum Island Ecosystem LTER, Massachusetts, United States - Salt Marsh Sediment SW1601-110 ... | reverse complement strand
GTTGACTACGTCTCCGGTGGTGAATATCACCCGATTTATCATCTCGGAGCCAATCTCTTTCAGATACTGGTAGAGTTCAATGCCGTTCATCCCCGGCGTCCTGATGTCAATGAGGCACAGGTCGTACAAATCCTCGTTACCACTCAGGCGGGCCTGAGCCGCTTTACCGTCGCTGGCTACATCCACCTCAAAGCCTTCCGTCCCCAGTGCCCTGAGGCACATCCTGGCGATAGTGGGCTCGTCTTCTACTACCAGACTTCTTCGCTGCTGGCCGTTACCTTTTACCATGCCTTTCCCTCCTTGCGCCTGAGTTACCGTTAAGGGGTAGCTCCACCACAAAAGTAGCTCCCTCATTGACTGCGCCTTCAGCGTATATTCTGCCGCCGTGTCCGGCTACTATCCCGTGGCATATGCTCAAGCCTAAGCCCGTCCCCTTGCCCACCTCTTTGGTGGTGAAGAAGGGGTCAAAGACGCGCCTTAAGTTTTCTTTGGCAATCCCCGGGCCGTTATCGGTGATAGTAACCTTGACGGTATGGTTGTTGCGGCCGGTGGTGATGACCATTTTGCCTCTGCCGTTGGCTTCCAGCATGGCCGATTCCGCGTTGACGATGAGGTTGAGGAATACCTGCTGCATCTGGAAGTAGTCGACCATGATTTCGGGGAGGTCGGCGGCAAACTTCTTTTCCAGCTCAATATTGTTTACTTTGTGCTCGTAGGAGCGCAGTTTCAGCACGTCTTCCAGTATGTTGTTGAGCTGGCTTAGTTGCCTCATCGGGGCGTGCTTGCGGGCAAACGTCAGCAGGTTTTTGACTATGGCCGAGGCACGCTGGGCTTCGCTGTAGATAGTGCCTACATCTTCCTTGAGATTTTGGGAGATATCTTCCTCCAGGAGTAGCTGTGAGAAGCCGATGACACTGGTCAGCGGGTTGTTGAGCTCATGGGCGATGCCGGAAGCGAGCTCGCCGATGGAGGCTAAGCGGTCGGTGAGCATTAGCTGTTCCTCCATCCGCTTGCGTTCGGTGATGTTTTTGTTTATGCCGACATACCCCTTGAAATTGCCGTCACTATCGAAGGTGGGGATGCCGCTGATTTCAAATAATATGGGATTACCGTCTTTATGGAGATGGGTAATTTCAAAGCCGAAGAACGGCTCCCGCTTGGCATTGATTTCTTTGAAGCGTTTAAGCCACTCCCCTTTTTCCGCTTTTGATATAAGGTCAAGCGTTCTTATTTTGCCGATTAATTCTTTGGCCTCATACCCCAGAATGTCCTTAATCTTGGGGCTGACAAAGGTAAATATTCCCCTTTCGTCGGCTTCCCATATCAAGTCGCTGGTGGCTTCCGCCAGGTTTTTGTATTTCTTCTCGGACTGCCGCAGTGCTTCCTCTACCTGCCTGCGCTTGGTGATGTCAACCCAGTTGCTGAGCAGGTATTTAAACTCGCCGTTGTTCATCACCGGTATCGAGGTTATCTTGACCCAGAAGCGCTCGCCGTTCTTCTTCTGAAAAAGCTCTTCGGCTCTCTGGTCTCCCTGGCGCATGGCTTTCCTGAAGCCTGTGATGGTTTTCTTGAGTGTTTCTTGCGTCCAGTAGGGGTAGGGGGCTTTCTTGCCGATAAGCTCCGCCGCCGAGAAACCGGTGAGCTTCTCCAGCGCCGGGTTTACGTATCTTAGTGAGCTATCGGAGTTGATAACGCTTATGGGGTTGGGGGAGTTAGCCAGCAGGCTGGAGCGAAATTCTTCGCTATCCCGCAGCGCCTCTTCCGCCCGCTTGCGCTCGGTTATGTCCAGCGCCACCTCTAATAGGCCCGTGATGATGCCGTTTGCATCTCGCATTGGATAGCCTTGAATGAACCACGTCCTGCCATCGGGGGTGGCTATTTTGGCGTCATGCGGTTTGCCAGTTTGGCGTGCTTTGGCCACAGGGCAGCCTACACATGGTTTGTTCCGCTGAGACCATACCTCATAGCAATGTTTTCCCACCAGTTGCTCGGGGGGCAGGTTAACCGATTCAGTGGCGATCTTGTTAACCCATAGCATATGGTGCTCGAGATCCTGAAATATCACAATCTCTGACATGCTGTTGAGAATGTCGGCCTTTTCCTGTTCGGCTCTTCTGAGCGCCTCCTCCGCCTTTTTACGCTCGGTGATGTCCCGGCACACGCAGAATATCAGCTTCTGCCCCGCACATACGGCCCCGTTGGTGCTGATTTCAACGTCAATGGTTGAGCCGTCCTTGCGGCGGTGATAGGTTTTGAAGTTGTCACCGGCTTCGTCAACACTCCGGACCATATCGAGCAGTTGCTCGCGGGACCACTGGGTATCCCAGTCCCACACGTGGAGTTCACGGACTTCCTTTGGTGTGTATCCCAGCATCTCGGCAAATTTCTGGTTGGCCTCGTATACTTTGGCGTTCTCATCGAGGACAACGATTCCGTCTATTGACTGGTCGACTAGGATACGCCGGCGGGTGGCTTCATCGGCCAGCGCCTGCTCGGCCTGTTTGCGCTCGGTGATATTCCTGCCGATCTCAAGACAGGAAACAATATTTCCCCGGGAGTCTCTAATGGGATTGGCCGTATTCTCCCAGAAGATAACCTCACCCGAAGGCGATACCCGTTTCCTCTCTACGGTGTGGGACTTGCCGTCCTTAAACGCCTGTTCTACCGGGCAGCCATCGCATATACTGTCCCTGCCTTCATAGACCCGGTAGCACTTCTCCCCGATACGGCTGCCATCAGAACTTATTCTCGACGGTTCGTTCTGATAGACAATGTTATAGTCTTTATCCTGTATGGTGAGGGCATATTCCAAGGAATCTACTAACGATTGCAGCCTGCTCTTCTCGGTGTGGAGTGCCTCTTCGGTCTGTGTGCGTTTGAGGACCAGCCTGGCCACCAGGTAGGTGGCACAGATACCGGCTAGCAGCACAAAGAGGGCATCGATTAAGGGGCGCATCCATGCCGGTGAGGCGGGCAGTGCGCTGGTCACAAAGGCTGGGGCATTAAACATATCGCTTAGCCCGGCAATAACACTGGCTATGCCGAAAGCACAGGCGAAGATGATGACTGGTGTGCTTGCCATGGTGTGCTTGATTTCGGCTGATCTCATCTATCTACCCTATTCCTCACTTGATCTTGATCTTGTTGGATTCGCCGGTAATTCGGCCGATATCGTGGTCAGTGAACAACCTCCAGCCACGCCGGTCCCGGTGAGATACGTCATCAAGGATGCCTCTCCTTAGCCAGCGGAATAGTGTCGACCGGCTTATGCCAGCCAGGGAACATACCTCGGCGGTTCTATAATAGGTTTGGCCATTCATGTTCACTGTCATCGTTCTATCACCCCTCTGACTATCTGTGTGACTATGTCCAAGCCGTGTCAATTATGTTCGCCTTATGGCGAATTTGCCATCACCCAAAGGTACGGATGAGGGCACTATTTAGTCCCGGTACTTTGGTCATAGTCAGTGGGTGTGATTACTTTACTATTTTGGGGTATTGACAAGTACATAAATGAGAACTAAACTCAAGTCACAACACATAAAACGACCTTAAAATAATATAGCGGTTTAGGGGATAAGGCGATAAAAGAAGGGCACCGGGACCGCTAAGTGATGGGCGGTGGCTGTTGCCCTTTTTGATTGTTTTGAGGAAACAGTTTTGATTGCGTGTGAGTCAGTCAATTAGAGTCAGTCAATTAATTAAATGAATGTGAGGTTGTTAACATATTGCCTTTTCATCCATATTACTACGGTCTAACGCCCCCCGCCTATATTGACCCGGGGACGGGCAGTCTGATGATTCAGGTGCTCATAGCTGTTCTAATTGGGGGATTGGTTTCAGCCAAGATATTCTGGGGCCGGATTAAAACTTTCTTCAAAGGCTTATTTTCTAGGAGATCAAAGCAGATAAAGGACGATGACTAGCCGGGTTAACTCAGGCTCGTTCCGTGATCCAAGCGGGTTCCTTTTCTGGCAGGATGGTTCGCTTTATCGACAGGTAAATACCACTTACAGGGACAACTACGAACACCTGATGAAATCTGGGCTCTATGAAGCCCTGACTACCGATGGTTTGCTGATTCCCCATGAGGAAGTTGATATCGAATTCCCGCAACCTGACCTTGCCTCTAATGTAATAAGACCTGAATTGATACCGTTTATATCATACCCCTATGAGTGGTGCTTTAGCCAATTGAAAGATGCCGCGCTGACTACGCTCAGAATTCAGAAGATCTGCCTTGATTTCGGCATGTCTCTTAAAGACTGCAGTGCTTACAATATACAGTTCAGGAAAGGTAGACCTGTGCTCATCGATACACTTTCCTTTGAAAAGTATCACGAGGGACAACCATGGGTTGCCTATAGGCAGTTCTGTCAACATTTTCTAGCGCCTTTGGCGCTGACGAGCTACAGGGATACCCGCTTAAACCAGTTGCTGCGGATTTACATAGATGGAATACCCTTGGATTTAGCAAGCTCGCTTCTACCGTTTCATACCTACTTAATCTTCTCCCTGCTTTCCCACATCCACCTTCATGCCAGAAGTCAAAAACGTTTCGCCAGCAAAACTGTGGATACAACGCGTTACGAAGTTAGCCGCCTCTCTTTTCTGGGCATTGTTGATAGCTTGGAATCTGCTATCAGGAAGCAAAAATGGCAGCCCCACAGTATGGAGTGGGCTGATTATTACCAGGACACCAATTATTCCTCGGATGCGTTTGTGCATAAAAAGCAAATTGTAGCTGAGTTCATAGACAAAATTGACCCCGGAAGCATCTGGGATCTCGGCGCAAACGTGGGGGTGTTCAGCCGTATTGCCAGCGATAAGGGGATACCGACCGTCTCCTTCGATATTGACTCTGCAGCTGTTGAGAACAGCTACCTAGAATGCGTCAGGAGGGAGGAAACTAATATTCTTCCTTTGGTGCTTGACCTGACTAATCCAAGCCCCGGTATTGGCTGGGGAAATGAGGAGAGGTTGTCCTTAGCGGAGCGTGGTCCAACTGACTGCGTGCTTGCCCTTGCTCTGGTTCATCATTTAGTTGTTTCCAACAATGTGCCTTTTAATAGAATTGCTGAGTTCCTCGGCGACATTTGCAGGTCGCTTATCATTGAATTCGTTCCCAAGTCCGACTCACAAGTTCAGAGGCTTCTAGCGACCAGGGAGGATATCTTTCCAGATTATACCCAGCAATGTTTCGAGAACGAATTCAAGAAGTATTTCAGGATAGAGAGTAGTGCGGGAATCAGAGATTCTCAGAGAACTCTGTATCTAATGCGAAAGCGCTGAGGACAGGTAACCTATGAATCTCAAAGATAGAATATTTTCTTCCGTTGCTGTATCGGCATTCTTTGTTTTTGCAGCTTTTATTTTTGCGCCCAGTCAAATGTTTTTAACAAATGTACAAGAATTTAATGTTCTTTATTTTGAATTACTGGGCTATCTCTTTATAGTAGCGCTACCCTTCTTTGTGATAGTGATGTTGATAGCCTTCTTACCGAAGAATCTGGTTGCTCATCAAAAAATAGTTGCGTTGTTACTGGCATTGTCCTTTTTATTGTGGCTTCAGGGTAATATCTTGGTCTGGAATTACGGATTACTAACTGGTGGCGAGATTGATTTTAATATCTATTTTCTAATTATCGATGCAGTAGTATGGGTTACGGTTATTATTTTGGTACTTATGAAATCCGCCTTTTTTTATAAGCATGTTAAATTTGTTAGTTGCCTCTTCATCGCTGTTTTGATAGCAATCTCACTTTTTACCTACCTCCGAACGGACATACCTGATTCAAATCGATATGAAGTTGATGTAACCAATGAGTTTACTTTCTCGGAAGAAAAAAATGTAATCATATTGGTGCTCGATACATGTCAATCTGACGTGTTTCAGAAAATAATTGATGAGGATGAATCTTATAAGGATATTTTTGATGGGTTTATATACTACCGCGATTCGCTCTCCGGCTTTCCAAGTACATATGCCTCCGTACCAAATATTTTGACTAGCCAATACTATGATAACTCTGTCCCGTTCTCTGATTTTTTGGAAAGAGCGTTTATTTCGCCTAACTCTATCCCTAAAGTTCTGATAGATGAAGGATTTGAAGTGGATTGTTTTATGCACCCGATGTATTTAGACAAAAGGGTCATGTCTAATGTAAAAGAGAGGGAGGGGGTTGAAGCTGCCACTCTCATAAAGATATATGACGCCGCATTATTTAGATATGTTCCGGACTTTTTAAAAATATATATCTATAACGATGGAAGATGGTTTTTAGAGAACCTTGTTCCTCACAGACTGGGTGTATCCAGCGATAGGATACCGGTTAGCGTGCCGCAAATAACCTTTGACGAAAAGAGCTTAAAATTTGAGGACGTCGCTTTTATCAATGATATGCTGACCTATTCAACTACTGTAGATGAGGGATGTATTTTCAAATTTTATATGTTGAATGGGTGTCATACACCATATTTGCTCAATGAGAAACTGGAATACGAAGAAATGGAAGGTATCGATGGATATACAAGACAAGCCGAAGGAAGCCTGCAAATTGCCAAGATATTTCTAGATGAACTGAAGAGATTAGGTGTATGTGATAACTCTATGATATTTATTGTTGCCGACCATGGTATTATGGCGGGAATGGAGTATATGCAGAAAAACGCAAATCCATTATTTCTAGTTAAGAATTTTAATGCTAAGGGACAGATGACAGTTTCGGATGCCCCTGTTTCTTTGTCAGATATACCCAAGACAATATTCTCAGAACTCGGCTTAGAGGGTGATTTTGTTGGAGAGTCAATATTTGATCTCAAGGACTCGGATTTACGTGAACGAAGGTTCTTGTACTATCAATGGGATTATGCTGGTTGGTCTAAAGACTATCTGCCAACAATGAAAGAGTATATTGTTTCGGGTCATGTCTGGGAAAGCGAAAGTTGGCAATACACTGGCCGCGAATTCACTGTTGGCTTCGTTGAAAGACCATTATTGGAGTGGGGGGACGGGTTTTTTACGTTGGAGGGAACAATAGATAATACCTGGCGTTGGTGTTCCTCAGAGGGAACACTGATAATAAATAATACCTCGGATAAAGACAGAAAATTCATAATGATTGCCGATTTTTCTACAGGACATCCCGAGCTGTCTAATTTTAAAATTGAGAGTACCCTGTTTAATGAAGACCTAAAAATTAACAATTCCGGCTATCATTATGAAAAAGAGATTGTAATCACGCCAGGCAGTCATGCCATTAGGTTTAGTTGTGATGCCGAGAGGGTTGATGCGCCGGCTGATCTAAGATATTTAGTATTTCGTATAGTAAATTTTCAGATGGTTGAAGTCGAATAAATATCAGGTATTTTAAGTGTAATAAAAATGTATGTGAAAGCAGGTGATAGTTCTACCTACTGTACACTATGGTGGGCGGTAGAGGACTCGAACCTCTGACCCCCTGCGTGTAAAGCAGGTGCCCCTGTGCGGTTTCAATTAGCCTTGAGTCAAGGGCATCCCAAAGCTGCTGGAAGGTAGGAGAATCTGGTAAAACAGGTGCCCTTTGTTTCATACATTTACCTCCTCATATTGTATTCATTCACCTTATTGGAGCATAGCCCTGGTAATACTACAAATCAAGTGGAAATGCGTAGTTCTTTGGGTAATTCTTGGAAGGGATTTGGCTCTTGGAGGTAACAAAAAGTGTTTTTTACACAAAAGCCTCTCTTGTGTCTTAGGTCACAAGACAAGCGATTGTGCAAAGTAGAGAGGAAATATATCAATCAAAAAGGCGGGATGCCACTTGCCCGATTACAGCTGAGGCCACCCACACGGGAGGGGGGAGAAATACATTTAAACCAGTTGGAAAGAAGCTTAAAACCACTGGTACCTCAGTTTCCCCTGGCAGAGCCCGCCCACCACGTAATCTTAGTAACGCCTTACCGCCTCTTGAAGTTCCTTCAAGTAAGCGCAGGATATTTACTCCTTTTGTATATTTATATACATCGTAGTACGGCAGGGGGCGACTTGCAAGAGTAAATTTTCTATGATGTCATAGATATTAGTTAGAAAGCGGGGTTGCTTCTCCTGCGGAGAACGCTTCGGTTGGCACCGAAAATGTTTCTCCGGCTAATGCAATAAATTTATTAGCGATTGGGGGTAAAATAACATCCCTGCGGACAAGAACTTCCACTCCCACCTGTATATCGTCAACAAGGTGAAGTATCTTCAGCCGGCCCTCAGAGACCTCTTTTTCGACGTTCCTCATATAGTAGAAACTTATGCCCTTTCCATCCTCCACCAGACTCCTGCCCCATTCTATGCTATCCACTTCCACAGCTATAAGTGATGACGTATTAAACCCCTTAGCCTTAAGCTTTTCCAAAATAATCTGTCGCGTAGCTGATGTTTCCGGCCCCAATATCAAGGGATAATCACAGAGGTCGGCCAGTTCTATTTGCTCCTTCTGAGAAATAGGGCTGGATGGAGAAGCAACAAGCGCCATCCTTTCCGCCTCCGAGAGAGCTATGCACCTCAATTCAGGACTGGCATAGTCCCGGCTTACCACAATACCGAGGTCGAGCTGGGAATTCAAAACATCCTCAGTGACTTTGAAGGAAGGGGCATTTTCAACGATGAGCTTTACATGGGGGTAGAACTCTCTGAATCGGGCGGCTGTCGAGGAGAAGCTAGAGCTGAAGGTGAGGGCTATGCCAACACGGAGGCTGGCCTCTTTCAGGTCCTCAACAAACCTTTCGGCATTAATCAGCTGCTGGTAGATTTGCTCGGAGTATTTGAAGAGACCTTCCCCGGCATGAGTAAGGAAAAGCTTTTTCCTCTTTATCTCTAGGAGCTTGGCGCCGACAGATTTCTCAAGGGACTTAATATGATAGGTTACGGTTGGTTGGGACAGGAACAGCTTCTCGGCAGCGGCGGTTATGCTTTTTTCACTAGCAACAAAATAGAAGACTACGAGATTATGAACATCCAGCTTTGGGGCACGCATTGTGATTTCTCCACTCCGCTTGACTCCAAGCCTCCTTGCCTGTTCCGGTAAAGTGCTAATTTTGGAATTCGGGGCTAGAACAAATTACTCGTCTGTCTCACAAGGTAAAATCTATGATATCATAGAAAATTTATTCTTGCAACTCGCCCCCTGCCGTACTACGATGTATACGAATAGCCCAGCCTCGAAGTCTCACTATACGGAGACCGACTACAATATCCTAACGAAGAGGAGGGAAAGATATGTGAGATTCTATGGTACCAAAACTAAGAAGGAGGTTAAATAATTGAACAAAAAACTGTTGCTAATCCCGTTAGCATTATTATTAGTCATCAGCCTGGTGGCTATCGGCTGTCCGACAACCCCAACAACAACAACTCCACCAACGACGAAACCACCAACGACAACACCGCCAACAGAGACAACCAAACCGCCCCCCGCCGATATAGATACCAGAGATAGCATCGTTATTGGCCAGGCAGTTTCTCTCTCAGGCTCAAATTCTATAATTCATCTGCCGGGAGCTTTTGTACCCCAGAGTTTGTGGGTTGAGCAGGTCAATGCCGATGGCGGTATATATCTTGCGGACTATGGCAAAAAACTGCCTGTCGAGTGGATCCAGTACGACGATAAAAGTGACCAGGGCACCATGGTGAGGCTACTGGAAAAATTGATTTTAGAGGATAAGGTTGACTTTGTATTCCCACCCTGCAGCACCTCATGGCTCTTTGCTGCCGCACCTGTCGCCAATAAGTATGGATACATACTAATGGGAGCCGAGGGTGGTGCGGAAAGCCTTACGAAAATAACTGCGGATTTGCCCTACGTCTTTCTCGTCTTGAATTACTCTGCCACCCAGATGCCAGTTTTGGCTGACCAGTTTAAGGAGTGGGGTATAAAGACGGTGGCGATAAGCTTCCTCGAAGACCTCCACGGCGTGGAGTACTCAAACAGGGCAATGGCAGAATTTCTGCCGAGGGGAATTGAGGTACCTGTGCTCAAGAGCCACCCCTTTGAGGTTCAGGACATGTCACCAATACTAAAGGCGGCTCAGGATGCTAACGTCGATGCCTTTTGCTCTATGAGCTATCCCGGCCAGAACATCCTTACCACCGCTCAGGCGATTGAGCTTGGCTACAACCCGAAGGTCTTCTTCGAAACCGTTGGGCCCTTTGCCCTCTGGTTCAGAGACATTTTCACCGCCCCGGCGATTGAGGGACTGATTGGTGGTGGTGCCTGGAACACCAAGAGTTCTCCCGCAGCCAAAGAGTTCTATAATATGAGCATCGAACGCTTTGGTGAAGAAGGGATTGATATGTGGGGGAATTTATACTATTGGGGTTCGCTGCAGTTCTTCCAGCAGGCTATCGAGGAGGCTGGAAACCTTGACCAGGCGACAATAAGGGATATAATGGCTACGGAGACTTTCGAAACAGCTTTGGGGCCGACCTGGTTTGATGAGAACCAAAATTTGGCAGAGGAATGCCATCCCGGTGAGATTGGCCAGTGGATAAACGGAGAGTGGGAGGTCATCTTACCCAAGGATAAGGCTACCGCAGAACCAATATTCCCCAAGCCAGCGTGGCCGACGCCTTAGCCTTAGACGTTATTGAGTTTTTATCAGTAGCGGTAAATAATTAGCAGGCTGTCTAGAAAGGTTGACTACTAGGTAGATAACCTAGCGTAGTATGTTTTGCCTTCCTAGGCAGCCTGTAATAACAACGGCCAAGTCAGGCAGCCAGGTGATACCTCTAGGCAGAGCAATTACGGAGTTAGGCGTTGAGATTAAACTAACTCTACTTAGTTCAGGAGGTTGATTATGGAGATGCATTTAATCAAAAGAGACCTGTCCATATTTGACAAGTTCGATTTCGAAAGAAAGCCGGTAGCAGTCAAATATATGCTCAATAAACCGGAAGGAATTGAGAGGATAAAGAAGCCGGTAGCTCTTTGCGAGATGCTGAGAGAGGCCCAGGAGGGCGCCCCTTTTTATGCCGGGAAAGAAGATTTCGAATGCGTCGGTCCATTCCTGTTAGGTATGGTAGAGCCGGGGGCACTTTTCGAGAGCGGGCAGGTAGGGCCCAGGCTGGGCGTGTTTGAGGAACCCCGCACCAACAGGAGGCTTTATCAGTTCGTCCCAATGATGCATAAAAATACCGTCAATTATATTGTTTGTTCTCCTTTGGACAAGTTGTCGTTTAATCCGGACGTAGTGATTATCAGCGCTAATTCCAGCCAGGCAGAGGTAATACTCAGGGCAGCGACCTATGTCACCGGGGGAATGTGGCATAGTAAAGTGACAGCGGTTATGGGCTGTTCGTGGATGTTTATCCACCCATATGTAAGCGGCGAGCTAAATTATCATGTCACCAATATTGTGCATGGTATGAGAGGAAGAAAAGTTTTACCCGATGGTGTGTTTGTTATATCCATTCCCTTCAACCTTCTTAATGAGATAACAGAAAATCTAAGTCAAATTGAGTGGGTACTTCCGGAGTTCGTTCAGGATAGGGACACAAATGCCCGCGATTTTGTCGAGTTGATTCAGGCACTGGAAAAGGAACTTCCAAGCACTTAAAAAGAGCAAAAATAAAATAAATAGCCTAGAATTACTGAATTTGTAATCGTGCTTAAGACATTCTTAGATGTAGCTATTGCCGGTTTGCTGATGGGCGGCATCTACGCCATAATTGCCGTAGGGTTCAGCCTGCAGTACGGTGTTGCCCGGGTGCTCAACGTATCCCATGGCGAATTTATCATGCTCGGGGCCTTCATCACCTGGACGCTGTTTACCATTTGCGGTGTTAACCCGCTGGTTTCTCTGGTTATTGTCGGCCCTGTTATATTTATAATCGGTTTTATACTTTACAGGATCTACTTCAACCCGCTGAGAGCCTCGTCACCCTCAGTAGGCGCCTTCGAGGGCAGTTCCCTGTTAGCCACTTTCGGTCTCCTATACATCA
>Ga0315548_1003390_pt1 | contig 11969 bp, 10 predicted proteins | sample SalMarSW160110MG_2_FD_202540 | JGI IMG/M metagenome (GOLD analysis project Ga0315548, IMG submission 202540) | Salt marsh sediment microbial communities from the Plum Island Ecosystem LTER, Massachusetts, United States - Salt Marsh Sediment SW1601-110 ... | reverse complement strand
ACCGCCTCATCCACAGCTTTTCGAACCTGCTCATCGGCGCCGGCAGCAAACTGGGGCACAACCGCTATTTTCAGATTCTCTATCGGCTCATTGAGTTTCTCAAGATAATCGCTTACAGGAGCAGTCTCTTCATCCACACTGGTGCTATCGGCTGGGTCGTGGCCAGCTATCACATTAAGCATTAAAGCGCAATCTGCAACTGTATTGGTAACAGGGCCAATTTGGTCCAGGCTGGAACCGTACGCGACAAGTCCAAATCGCGAAACCCTGCCGTATGTGGGCTTAAGCCCCACGACACCACAGAAACTTGCCGGCTGACGAATTGAACCGCCGGTGTCGGATCCGAGCGCAGCAAAACACATCCGTGCCGCTACAGCAGCAGCCGAGCCGCCGCTGCTGCCGCCCGGCACCCGTGTCCTGTCCCAGGGATTGACCGTCTGCTTCAAGCCTGAGTTCTCCGTGCTCGAACCCATAGCAAATTCGTCCATGTTAGTTTTGCCCAGGATTACTGCATCGGCGGTAAGCAGTCTCTCAACGACAGTCGCGTTGTATGGCGCGTGGAAATTCTGTAGTATTTTTGAGGCGCAGGTTGTAGCCCCAAAAGTTGTGCACATAACGTCCTTTACAGCAATAGGCACACCAGCCAGCGCTCCCACTGGCTCGCCAGCCGCCACCCGCCTGTCAACGTTTTCTGCTTTTTCCAACGCAGCAGCACCAAAAGTGCTGATGTAGGCACCGATCTCAGGCTCAAGCTTTTCAATCCTCGCAAGGATCACCTTGGTCGCTTGAACACTTGTCACTTCGCCAGCAGCTATCTTATCATGCAATTCTTTTACACTCAGCTCTTCCATTGCCGGAAATGAGCTCCTCATTTGCTTAACTTTTCTCTTCGGTGCCTTAGAAACCAGTTACCAGCATTAAGCCCCAGAGCTATCATCGAGTATCTTAGGTACTTTGAAAAACTCTCCGTCTCGCTCGGGTGCATTTGCAAGTGTCTTTTCGGTCCCCAGCGACTCTTTTATACAGTCATCACGGAAAATATTGCTGATGGGCAAACAGTGCGCCATAGGTTCCACATCACTGGTGTCCAGTTCGTTCATTTTCTCAACGTATTCTAAGATCGCACCTAACTGTCTGGTAAACTCCTCGACCTCAGCATCAGTAAGCTCCAGCCGGGAAAGCTTAGCAACCTTTCGCACCAGTGCCTTATCTATTTTCTGAGCCATCTTTTGAGACTTCCAAATAAAAAAGCGAGGCAGAACCCGCCTCGCCATATTCATGCCTCCAATGCGACCTCGAAAGGCAAGATGTCTCCTAGGCCATTTTCTCAGCGGGCTTATAATCTCGTTTCGGAGGTTTCTGTACCAATCCCATGCGAATAGCCTTTGCTGAGACCCTTATCCGGCAGACCTTGCCATCGACAACGGCCCGGACTTTCTGGATATTCGGCTTAAACTTGCGCTTTGTTACGCCGGTAACCTTCCTGCCGACACCGCCAAGATGTTTAGCCTTGCCACGCCGGGCGATGCTCCTGCCAGCTACCGTTCGCTTGCCGGTAAAATAACAAACTCTCGACATCCGATATACTCCTGATTTCGTTTTTAGCTGTTCGCAAGTAGGATACAGCAGTTATGTTCAAGATAACATACGCGAAATAAAATTATATACATATAAAATTTAACTCGCAATTGCAAGCGCAAACTATATTTCCGTACGAAAACACGTATTTCGCCCAAGAAAACACTTTTTCCTTCAGCAAAGGTTCTACATGCCGTTGGTACTTTGCCCACAGGCTGATATAGCTTATAATTGTTTTTAGCGCTAATCCTACGGGGCGATTTTAACGAAAGAAGTAGTATGAATATTTTAGGAATATCGGCTTTTTACCACGATAGCGCTGCGGCACTGGTGCGTGATGGTGAAATCATCGCCGCTGCGCAGGAAGAACGATTTACACGTAAAAAGCATGACAACCGATTCCCATCAAATGCCGTTGAATGTTGCCTCTCGCAAGGCAATCTCACTGCAGAACAACTCGATTATGTTGTCTTTTATGAAAAGCCGCTTGTGAAATTTGAACGATTGCTCGAGACTTATATCGCTTACGCCCCACGCGGTTTCAAACAGTTCTTAATGGGCATCCCCCTGTGGCTGCGCCAAAAACTACATTTACCCAGGGAAATGGATAAAGCTTTGAATTATAACTACAAAAGCCAATACATATTCACTGAGCACCATGAATCCCACGCAGCAAGCGCGTTTTATCCCTCTCCTTTCCATGAAGCGGCAATCCTGACAATGGATGGAGTTGGCGAATGGGCAACAGCAAGCTATGGCGTTGGTCGTGGCAATAAGATCGAGCTTACTCATGTAATGCACTTTCCACATTCGCTCGGCTTGCTCTATTCTGCTTTTACATATTTTACCGGCTTTCGCGTGAATTCTGGTGAATACAAAATGATGGGCCTGGCTCCATACGGTGAGCCAAAGTATTACGAACTGATTTTGGAGAAATTGCTTGATTTGAAGGATGACGGTTCTTTTCGCTTGAACATGTCGTATCTTCCGTATTGTCATAAAACCGTGATGACTGGCTCGAAGTTCGAAAGGTTGTTCGACGGTCCGCCACGCAGGTCCGAATCACCTCTTACCCAACGAGAAATGGACATCGCAGCGTCTATTCAGGCAGTAACCGAAGAGATTCTGCTTCGTGCCGCCAAACATGTTCATCGCCAGACCGGCATGAAAAACCTGGTGCTTGCCGGCGGTGTAGCCCTGAACTGTGTTGGCAATAGCCGAATCCTTCGGGACGGGCCATTCGAGAAAATCTGGATTCAACCTGCGGCTGGAGACGCCGGCGGCGCTCTGGGAGCTGCTTTGTTCGTATGGTATCAACTACTAAACAACGAGCGTAAAGTCGATGGCCGTGATAAACAGCAGGCTTCTCTACTGGGACCCGCTTATAACGACGAACAAGTTCGACTGTTTCTGGACTCAGTTAATGCAAGGTATCATACATACACCGACCCGGAAGAGTTAATCAAAAAGGTAGCCGAGCTGATCAGCCAGGAAAAAGTAATTGGCTGGTTTCAGGGACGCATGGAGTTTGGGCCTCGCGCACTGGGAAACCGTAGTATTATTGGTGATGCCCGAAGCCAAAAAATGCAATCGATAATGAACCGCAAGATAAAGTTTCGTGAGTCTTTCCGTCCCTTTGCACCGTGCGTTCTAAGGGAAGATGCACAGAACTATTTCAATATGCCAGACGAGCAGGATAGTCCTTATATGCTGTTGACAGCTTACGTTTGTGACGATAAACGTTTGCCGTTGGATACGCCATTGGAAATGCTTAAAGGATTAGACAGACTTAAAGTTAAAAGAAGCTCCGTACCCGCTATTACGCATGTGGATTATTCGGCCCGTATCCAGACTGTCGATGCTGAACGTCATCATAAACTGCACCGTCTAATGAATCGGTTCAAGGAGAGAACCGGTTGCTCAGTGATAATAAATACAAGTTTTAATATTCGTGGCGAACCCATTGTATGCTCTCCAGAGCATGCTTATCGGTGTTTTATGGCTACGAATATGGATGTCTTAGTTATGGAAAACCAGTTACTATATAAAGAGGAACAGCCACAGGCAACCAAACACGAGATTGACGAATACAAAGCCCAGTTCCAGTTAGATTGAATCGTTTTGGAAAGGCCAAAGACTTAAAATGTCGTTAATCGAAATAAACTGGCGTCCTAAAAGTAAAGAGCTTCGCAATTTCGGTATTATCGCCCTGATTGCGTCGGTCGTTATATCGTTGTTGCTTTACATAATCAAGGGTCTTGGGATTCAGTGGATTTTAATTATCTCTGGTATTGGTTTTGCCATCTTTCTGAGCAGTCTAATTTCAGTTAAGTTAACCAGGATAATTTACCTTGGCTTAACGGTGGTGACATTACCGATCGGCTGGATAGTGAGCTTCATATTGCTGGCGACCTTTTATTTTCTGATACTTACGCCGCTTGGACTTGTCTTTCGCTTAATTGGTCGCGACCCACTCTGCCGCAAATTTGACTCAGCCACCGACAGCTATTGGCTCACGTATCGACCACCGGATACCATTGATCGATATTTCCATCAGTTCTGAAAAAACTGGAGACTATGAATGGCTAAAAAGACAAGAAAGAAACAAAACAGCGAGTTTAACAAAATTGCCCAAGAAAGACGTCCCTCTCTGCTTTCAGAATTCTGGTTTTTTCTCAAGCACAACAAAAAATGGTGGTTATTGCCGATACTAATCATTCTCTTGCTTATGGGATTGCTTGTTTTGCTCGGCGGCACAGCTATAGCACCATTTATTTATCCACTTTTCTAAAGTGATCCCCACAAATAAGTTTGAAGGCTAAATCCACCGAAGGCTGATAAATATTTAGCACCGCAATTTAATGCAGGGTTGGAGAAGGACTTTTCAACATTGCCTGCAATATTTTACGTGCTTCAATGGAATTAGGGTCTAACTCAAGAGTAATACGAAGCTCTTTGATCGCTTTTTCTTTATGTCCTTGCTTATGCAAAAGAAGACCAAGACTAAAATGTAAAAGAGAACTATCCGGTATAAGCACCAAACCCTTGTGACATATCTCGACCGCCTCATCAATCTTACCCTGCCGGTAAAGTACATCTGCTAAACTGTTATATGCTACGACGGAATCGGGCCAGAATTTTATTGCTTTGGCATAATGCTTTTCAGCCTTTTTGATTTTGTTTTGCTTCTGGTATATCCACCCGAGATAATAATGCGCCTCGCCACATGTGGGCTTTATCCGTATCGCGGTCAGATAGTAATCGATAGCCTCATTAAGGTTGCCTGTCGCTCTAAATACAGAGCCCAATGTGTTATACATTACATAGGAATGTGGTATGGATCTTTGAATAAACTGAAACTGTTCGGCCGCAGCTTTGTAGTCTTTCAAACCTTCGGCTAAAAGCCTGCCGTATTTCCATCTTAGGTACAAATCCTCTGGAGCGTTTTGAATTGCCTGGCGATACTGTGCAGCGGCTTTTTTAAACGTCTCTGGATTTAGGTTAGCCTTGAGAGCCTTGCATTCCTGCTCCATTATTCTTACTCGCTCTTCATGGTATAGCTGATTAGTAAAAGGCGGCTGTGTAATAAATCTTTTGAGAACCTCATCAGAAATAACATATTGGTCCCACTGTGTATAAGCCAAATGTTCGGCACATTCAGCTTCGGTTAGGGGTAGGGAATCATCGGCCTGATGAATTGTCACCCGCTGAGGAATTAGCTTTTCTGCTTTCTCAAGTACAGTCTTAGCCAGCAGATAGTTTCCCTTAAAATTCAAATGCACATGCTCATAGAACAGTTCATTACTAGTAGTTCTATAGGGGCTGTTTCTTTCGAATGTCTTGGCAGCATCAGCCAGATAAACACCTTTGCCAGCCCAGGAATCCGCCATACTGCGAATGATTTCGTTGATTCGTCGGTCGGCTCTGAACCGCAATGTGTCCAGCTCACGTGCTTGTACGTACCTTTGCCTTGCAGAATCGTGGTCTTGTAACGCCCAATAGCAGCGTCCAAAACGAAACTGAAGGTCTGCGTAAGAACTATCTATTTCAGCAGCCGCCAGATAGGATTCCACCGTCTCGGCATATCTGTCTGCAGATTCATATTCCACTGCCTGGGCGTACAAATTATCCCACTTGGCTTTGTCCTGTTCGGTCAAATCCGGACGATGCAACGACGCAAAGGGGGGACTGTCTTTAAGATTGCTGCCCACGGTACAGACAATTGTCTTCGCTCCAGACTCGCTGCCAATCCGGACAATATCTTCCAGATTCTTCTGGAAATGCCGATAGACCATTTCCAAGCGCTTATCATCCGCACGTATCTGCTTGTCGAGGAACATTTCTAATCCACGCCAGGCTTTTGGCTTACCTTTTGTGGTGCCCACCCATTCTGTAATATTAGCCAGCACTTGTCCCAACCTCGTAGCTTTAACAGCGATGCCCGTCCGGATAACAGACAAACTCGGCGAAAGTGGCGCAAAGACCGTACCTGCTCCGTATGGGCCGGTTACTTCATTGTTACCGAGGTACACGATGAATAGGTCCGGCTCGTGCTGCGCACAATCTTTTACTATTTCCAAAACCACATGGGAATTTATCGCCGCCGTCGCAGCTATGATAACTTCAAAATTCACGCCCTGATATTTATCCTGCAACATTACCTGCAGGAAACGACCAAAACCAAAGGCTCCGTCCGGTTCACCTTGAGCAGCGGATGCGCCTAAGACGAAAATTCGATAAGCATTTTCTGATTTACTTACAGAAATTCTAAATGGATTAAATTCTCTGGATATTTCTTTCGGAAAAAATCGCCAGCAGAACTTGACATTGTCACAATAAAATACCTTGCCGTTCTCCTCATACCTGATCATGGCATTAGTAGGATAACCGTAACCGGCGATGCGCAGCACCAGCTCCAGCAGAACAAGTAGCAAAGCTGGAATAACGGTAAGAGCAATAACGCGAAACAGCCAGAGACGCCAGCCGGTTATTCGCTTATTTGGTAATTCTTTGACATCTTCGTGTTTGCCTTGACTCATAGAATTTGTAGAGGCAGTGCCTTTGCCCGCTGATGATTGCCTGCTGCTTTTGTGGCGCTTGATGTCTTTTTTAGAATAGCTTTTCAATCCTTTTCTCCGCTTGGCAGACATTTGCGATCCCTTCAATTACGTCCTTCGATAGACCTTAGTACTCTACGCACCTTTGCGGAATTAGGATCTATCTGTAAAGCTCTGCGAAGTTCTTTTACAGCTTCATCTCTATGCCCTTGTTCTTTCAACATAATGCCCAGATTGTAATGCAAATTTAGATTTTCCGGCACAAATATCAAGCCATTGCGATATGTCTGGACTGCTTCGTCGAGCTTGCCCTGCCGGTATTGCACTACTGCCAGATTATTGTAGGCTTGCGCAAAATTCGGTCTGAATTCAATCACTTTAGAATAATGCTCAACAGCCTTGTCGAGCCTGTTCTGAAGATGATATGCAAATCCTAAATTGAAATATGCATCGGCGTAAACAGGATTGATTCGTATTGCCTCTTGGTTATGGTTAATAGCTGCATCCAAATCTCCCTGTTTGCCAAATAAGAAACCTAATTTGGCATAAGCCTCGTAATGATACGGCATATAATATAGAACTAAACGATATTGCTCGGCAGCAGCGTCGTATTTCTCTAAATCTTCCAACAATGTGCCGTACTTCCAACGTAGCCACCAATCTGAAGACACATGCTGAATCGCCCAGCGATACTGAACTTCAACTTCATTAAGAACCTCCGGAGAAAGATAATTTTTAAGAGCCTTAAGTTTCTGCTCCATTTGCCTGACCCGCTGGTCATGATAGAGCTGGTTTGTGAAAGGTTCTTGCTTTATATAATCACTGAGGACCTGGTCTGCAATCCTGTGTCGATCCCAATCTGTGTACGCTAAATGTCGAGCACAATCTGCCTCGGTTGGAGTAGGACATTCATCTGCCTTGTAACATTTTATTCGCTCTGGAAGTATCTTTTCCACCTGTTCGAAAACTGACCTAGCCAGAAGATAATTGCCGGTGAAATTCATGTGAACGTGCTCATAAAAAAGTTCCTCTCCTGAAGTTTCACGAGGACTGTTTTCTTGAAAAACCTTGACAGCATCTACCAGATATACACCGTCGGCAGCCTTACTGCCGGCTATGTCCCGAATAATTTTATTAATCCGCGTGTCGGCGCGAAACCTAAGCGTGTCTAATTCACGTGCTTGGGTGAATCTCTCTCGGGCCTTGTCATATTCGCCCATTGCCCAATTACATCGGCCCAGCCGAAACTGCAGATCTGCAAAGCGATCATCAATTTCGGAAGCAACCAAGTATTGTTCCACCGCCTCATTAAAATCGCCGTTTGTCTCAAAAATGACTCCTTGCTGGTAAAATTCGTCCCATTTTTCCTTTTCAGTGTCTGTTAGATTCGGCCTATGAAGGGATGCGAAGGGTGGGCTGTCTTTTAGATTGCTGGGTACCGTGCAAAAAATTATATTTATTCCATTCTTGCGGGCAAGTTGGCGAATATCCTGAAGGTTCCTTTGAAAATGCTGGTAAACGATCCCCAAGCTAGTGTCATCTACTCTTACCTGCTTTTCGAGAAACATTTTCATGCCGCCCCATACCTTAGGGACATCGCCGGCGCCTGCTGATTCCAAAAGATTCGTTATAAGTTGGCCCAACTTAGTAGCTTTAAGCGCAATCTGCAGGCGGATAAGAGGCAGATTAGAACTAAGCGGCGTAAAGACAGTTCCAGCTCCGTATGGCCCAACCACTTCGTTGTTACCCAGGTATACGATAAATAAATCGGCCTCGTGATGAGCACAATCTTTTGCAATCTTTAGAACCACGTGAGAATTTATGGCTGGCATCGCAACCGTAATGACTTCGAAATTTGCTTGTGGATACCGCTGACGTAGCATTACCTGTAGAATCCGTCCGAAACAAAATGATCCGTCCGGCGTACCCGCTGCAGCGGACGCCCCCATTACGAAGACTCGATAGGTGTTACTTGATTTGTACGCAGGAAATACAAACATGTTGCTTTCTCGGGCGATGGTAGAGGGAAAAAATTGCCAGGCAAATTTATGATTGTTACAGTAAGAAGCCGTGCCATTCACTTCGCATTTGATGGTCGCGGTAGTCGGAAAGCCGGAGCCGAAAACGCGTAGTACAATCTCCAGCAGCAAGAACAAAAGTGAGGGAATAACAGTGATTGCTACAATGCGAAACAACCATAGTCGCCCGCCGGTTATCGACTCGCGTGATATTTTCTCCTTATCCTTCTGTTTTTTTTCACTCTTGAAGATTCTGGAGATTAGCGTTTTCTCTGCCGGCAGGTGCTTCCTTGACTCGCTCTGGTGAAGACCTGTGCTGGGAGAAGTTCTTCGCTGTTTGATATCTCTTTTTGTATGTGATGATGGTTTCTTACTTTTCCGGCCTTTGGCACCCATTCATTGATTCTCTTCAATCGCGTTCTTGAGAAGATGTTTTTTAAGATGACTTTTTATGTTTTATCGACATTTGCATATTAGCCGATTAGTGGCAATAATTTTTTATCTTTTTTTGTATTCACTTCTGCCTTTTTCCCAGGTATGCGACTTCAGCGTTTGTCAGCCTCTAAATCTCCCTATACCCAGGCCCCGCGCGGTTAGTTTACCGATGCGTGTTCTTTTGAGCGATTTTACGGGCAGGTCAACTTCAAAGAATTCGCTTTTTTCGCTGATACCCGGCTCTGGCAAGCAGGCTCGCACTGAACTCGTTGTTCGTGAATCGTGACTCGCGCAGCGCAGAACCGGCGGCTAAATGCAAACGACTATTCATGAGTACTGTCCGCCATCCCCTATTTTCTTCAGGTACGCTATTTCACTTTTGGTTAGCGTTCCGAATTCGCAGACGCAGAGGCAAGCCATTTACTTTGTCGGCGGACTCAAATACTGGAAAAACTCCGAATCGCTCGGCAGAACAACTATTGCATCCTGCCCCAGTGACTTCTCGTATGTCTCCAATGTCTTGACAAATGCGTAAAACTCCGGGTCTCTTTCAAAAGCTTCGGCATATACCTTGATTGCCTCGGCATCACCCTCGCCCTTTAGTTTCTCGGCTGTCATGTAACTGTCCGCAAGCAGGATGGTCTTTTCCTTATCAGTAATGGCTTTAATCTTTACCGCCTCTTCCTCGCCCTCGGAACGGTATTTCTTAGCCATCCTCTGTCGCTCCGCTTTCATCCTCGCATACACAGAGTGAGCAACCTCGGCCGGCAAATCAGCACGCTTTATACGAACATCTATCACCTCAACCCCATATTCGCGAGCCTTGATGCCACACTGCTGGCCTACGTTTTCCATTAGCGCCGCGCGATTGACCGAGACAATTTCCGTAAGCGTATGTCGTGCAAGTTCTTCACGTATCTCTGAAAAGACTATATCATCCAGCCTCGCCTGTGCTCCGAATTCATTGCGTACCGTTTGATAAAGCTTCAGCGGATCTACTATCCTCCACCGGGCATAATTATCAATAACAAGGTGTTTCTTGTCGCTGGTGATGATTTTCGCCGCTGCTGCATCATACTCCAGTACCCTGTCTTCAAACTTGTGCGCACTTTGAAGGAAAGGAACCTTAAAGTGCAAACCCGGCTCGGTGACGGTTCTTACGTATTTACCTAACTGCGTAACAATCGCCTGCTCGGTCTCGTCCACCGTAAACACCGACCCAGCCAACAAAATCACAACTACTACAAACAGAATAATCGCAATGATAATTGTCCGACTCATTTCTCACCTCCTTTGCTTCGACTGCGCTCAGCACTGGTTTCAAGGGGCAAAAACTGTAACAGGTTTCCGCTAACCTCAGGGTCAATCACGAATTTGCGAATGCCCGGCAGAATCCGCTCCATTGTTTCCAAATACAGCCTCTTGCGGGTAACGTCTTTTGCCTTTTCGTACTCTTTCAGAACCGCCATGAATCTGTCAGCATCGCCCTGGGCACGTTTTGTGCGCTCGGCCTTATATCCCTCGGCCTCTCTGATTATCTTCTCGGCCTGCCCTCTGGCCTTGGGCAGAACATCCTCACGGTAACCCTCAGCTTCCTTGACTAATCGATCTTTATCTTCTTTTGCACTTACCACGTCGTCAAAAGCCGAGGCTACATCTTTCGGGGGACGAACCGTTTGCAGTTTCACCTCCACTACCCTTACGCCGCTGTCATACCTGTCTATTATTTCCTGCAAAAGCTCGCGGATATCAACCTCGATCTGCAGCTTCTCACCTATCAGAACATCATCAATCGGCCTTTGACCTACTACCTGCCTCAAAGCTACCTCAGCAGCATCCACAAGCGCGCCCTGTGGCCTTTCCAGATCCTTCACATTGAACAAAAACTTCGCTGGGTCCTTGACCAGGTACTGTACTATCATCTGCGCATCGATTATCTGCTCATCACCCGTCAGCATTAGCGATTCTTCCGGCACAAATCTATATTGTGCAGGTGGTCCAGGATTAACTGTTCTGAAGCCGATTTCGATCCGTCTTACCTGTTTTACCTTGACCTTATCAACCCTCTCAATCGGCAGGGGTAAACGGTAATGGGGGCCTGGCTGTGTTACTTTCGTTGCTTTACCAAATCGGCGCACAATCCCCTGTTCGTCTGGCCGGACAATGTATATTCCCGACAAAAGCCACACCAACACTACTGCAGGCATTATCCACTTCAGCCAGGCCAAATTGAACCTAAAGTCCGGCCCAAACGGCAGCCTGAATTCTCTATCTTCCTGTTGCCTGTCATACTCTCGTGCCATAATCGCACCTTTCCGGCAAAATACCTCATTCTGAATTCATCTCGATTCCAGCCCCGATTGTAGCCTCGCTCATAACGACGTCAAGCAATATGTATAATCTTTGCCGAATTTGCAGGGAAAAGCCGGCAGACCTTGGACAGAGGTATAGATATCTTATTTGCGACCTGAACTTGACTTGCTGGTCGCGCTTTTCAGATACGCTATTTCTGAACTGCTCAGTTCTCTATATTTGCCTACACCCAGACCCCGAAGATTCAGCTTTCCGATGTGGGTTCGTTTTAGCCAGATTACCTTGTGCCCTACTTTTACCAGCATTCTGCGAATCTGGCGGTTGAGACCCTGTCGAATAGTAATTTCAATCAAAGACTCTTTATGGCTGCGTTTCAATATTTTTACCGATGCCCTGGCCGTTTTGCCTTCAGCCAGCCAGATTCCCCTTTTGAACTTTTCGACTGCTCCGCCATCAACCCGGCCCTCAACGTTAGCAAGGTAGGTCTTAGGCATCTTGTATTTGGGATGTGTTAATCTATTTGCCAGTTCACTGTCATTAGTGAGGATAATTATCCCTGTGGTGTCGG
>Ga0315548_1003386_pt1 | contig 11977 bp, 9 predicted proteins | sample SalMarSW160110MG_2_FD_202540 | JGI IMG/M metagenome (GOLD analysis project Ga0315548, IMG submission 202540) | Salt marsh sediment microbial communities from the Plum Island Ecosystem LTER, Massachusetts, United States - Salt Marsh Sediment SW1601-110 ... | reverse complement strand
TTAAAGGAGAAGTGTTTGGAGGATGTCAATTCTCCTATTTTCCTCAAATTAAAAACTTCCTTTAATTGAACTTGAGGATAAGTAGTTTCCGGAAGTTGAATCAAAATTGGCAATTTCCGGAAAACAATCACTCCTATGATAATAAAACTACAAATGAAAATAATAAAAGAGATTAATTCCGTCATATTTCGTACCTTGAAAATCTCTTAATTGTCATGTTTTCCCCTGTCTTGGCAATATACTCATCAATCAGATCTTTAATAGTTTTAGTTTGGTCTTTTATCCAGAGTTGCTCTAGAATCGGAGTTTCCTCATCCCTGACGGCGGCAATCTGTAAACATAATTCATGGGCTAATTCTTGGAAATCCGGAGATTTGGCTACAAAATCGGTTTCGCAATTTAATTCCAGAAGAACACCAATTTTTTTATTTGGGTGAATATAGCTTTCAATTATCCCCTGGTGGGTTTCTTTGTTGATTCTTTTTCCGGCTAAATCTTTCCCCATTTTTTTTAAAATTTCTTTAGCTTTTTTAGAATTGCCATCGGCTTTTTCCAGGGCTTTTTTACAGTCAGATATGGAAACGGCTGTTTCTTCCCTTAATTGTTTAATTTGATTAACAGTAATCATAGAATAAAAATGAAGTTATTCAGTTTCTGTTTGAGCTTTTAGTGTTATTTCCTTAATCTTCTCAAGTATGTATTTCACAGAAGAAACGGCATCGTCATTAGCCAGAATAGAATAATCTGCCAGGCCAGGATCGATATTGGTATCAGCAATAGCAATGACCTTAATGTCTTTCTTTTTAGCTTCTTTAATGGCTAAAAAATCTTTTTTCATATCAGCAACAAAAATTGCATCTGGAAGTTTTGACAACTCTTTAATGCCTCCGAAATTAATCTCAAGATTTTTTAGTTCTTGGTCAATTTTTGCCCTCTCTTTTTTGGTATATTTTTCCAGTTCTCCCGCTGATTTTTTCCTTTCTAAATCTTTAAAATATTCTACTCTTTTTTTTATTATTTCAAAATTAGTAAAAGTTCCTCCCAGCCATCTTTCATTAACATAGGGTAAATGACAATCTTTGGCAATATTCTTTGTTAAATCTTTTATCTGAATTTTGGTACCAACTAAAAGTAAGGTTTTATTTTCTTTCATTAATTCCTGAATAAACTTCAAAGCTTCCTCAAACTTTTCTTTGGTCTTTTCCAAATCAATAATATGAACTGAGTTTCTGATGCCGTAAATATAAGGTTTCATTTTGGGATGAATTTTGGAAATTTTGTGACCAAAGTGAAGACCCGCCTGAGCCATTTCTTCAACGTTGAGATTAAAATCGGTTTTTTTAGTTTTGGTTTTAGCTTCTGTCATAAAATCAACCTTTAATATATCATGATAGGGAATTAATATCAAGACTCTTGATTTTTTACCCCAATTTTATTATTATAGAATATATGGCAAAAAAGATACACCCACAGGGTAAGTACCCAAAATAATTAAAACAGTAATATGAAAAAGAATATTCATCCTCAATACTATAATAATGCCAGAGCGCAGTGCGCCTGCGGGGCGATTTTTAACATTGGCTCAACCAAAGAGTTTATGGAGGTTGAAATTTGTTCTCAATGTCATCCTTTTTATACCGGCAAAGAAAAAATTGTTGATACTCTGGGAAGAGTAGAAAGATTTAGAAAAAGAGTGGCCAAAAAAGAAGAATTCAAAAAGAGGAAAAAGAAGTAAAAATGGCAGGGTTGAAAAAAATAAAACAAGAATATCAGGTTATTCTTCAACAACTCAGCGATCCTGAGTTGGTTTCAAATTGGGAAAAGGGAGAAGAGTTATTGAAAAGAAAAAATTATCTTGAAAAAATTATTGAAAAAGACAAAGAACTGCAAGATATTAAAAATAAAATAGAAGAAAATAAATCAATAATTTCAGCTGGCGAAGACAAAGAATTAGTGTCTTTGGCAGAAACTGAATTATCCCAATTAAAAGATAAAGAAAACACATTAGAGAAAGAACTGAGAGAGCTTTTGACCGAAGATGAAAATCCAGAACAACCCAAAGCCATCATGGTTGAGATTCGGGCCGGAACAGGAGGTGAGGAAGCTGCTTTATTTGTTACTGATCTCTTTAAAATGTATTCAAAATACGCTCAAACTCAAGGCTGGAAACAAAAAGTTTTAGATTCTCGGACTACTGGCTTGGGAGGATTAAAAGAAATAACCTTTGAACTGGCGGGTTCTCAGGTTTTTTCAAAAATGAAGTATGAAGGCGGTGTCCACCGGGTCCAAAGAGTTCCGGAGACCGAGAAATCGGGAAGGATTCACACTTCTACGGCTTCTGTTGCTGTATTGGTTAAACCCAAGAAAGCCGAAATTCAAATTAAGTCCGATGATTTAAAGACTGACCTTTACCGGGCTTCAGGTCCCGGAGGCCAGTATGTCAATAAAAGAGAAACCGCGGTCAGAATTACTCATTTACCAACCGGAATTGTGGTTACTTCACAAACAGAACGGAATCAGCTACAAAATAAAGAAAATGCCATGAGTATTTTAGTCGTTAAACTTTTAGAAAAAAAAGAGGAAGAGGCAATTAGAAAAATTGGGGGAGAAAGAAAGGAACAAATTGGCAAGGCAAAAAGGGCAGAAAAAATCAGGACATATAATTTCCCTCAGGATAGAATTACTGACCACCGAATTAAAAAGAGCTTCCACGGTCTGGAAGCAATAATGAAAGGAGAAATTGGCCCGCTTATAGAATTTCTAAGAAAAAGCGGGAGCTAACCGCTTTCTTCAATTGTATCTATATCTTTCTGTAGTTGGGCAGTAATATTCATTACCGAATCACCATAAAAACCATAACCATTATAGGAAGTTCTTTTAGAAGTGCCGGAAAAATAAATCATTGCCGCTTTCCACTCAGAATTATAAGTTTGATTTGCTGCCCCATAATCTTTTAAATAGAGAGCGGCAGCCAGAAAGGCATCTTTGATATTCCAAGGATCAGCTGCTTTACCGGTAATTCCTGCAACCTTATCTCTATAAATCATCCAGGTAGAGGGTATAAATTGAGCCGGACCCATTGCTCCTCCCCAGCCATAACTCATCGGACAAGAAACCGGAGTATTGTAAGGATCTCTGCCTAATTCTGCAGTAATTGTCAGAAAATGAGGTACATCCCTGGATGGCTTCATTACCCCAGAAACTTCTTTGCTATTATAAGCAACAACCCCCCCACCGGTAGAGGGGTTTTTTAAGTAACATTGACCAACATTCTTTCCGATATCTGACTCTTGTTTTAAAACAGCCAATAGGAGGGCGGGACGAACACCGGTAAGATTCTCTACATATTTTGCAATATCCAAAGCTTCGCCGAAGGTCGGAGCTTCCGGCACTCCAATCAATTCAAAGATTCTTGCTCTAATTTCGGCTGCTTTTTTTTCAGCTGTTTCTCTTTTCTTAAGATGTTCCTGATATTCAGCTTCAGTTAATCTTAGAAAATAATCTTTCTGCTGCTGACTATATTCACTTTCCTGTTTTTGCAGGGTTTTAATTTTTACCGCGCTTTCCAAGTTTGTTTTCTCTTCATCTAAAGATTGTTTTTGATTTTCCAAAGCAACTTTCAAACCTTTAATCTCTTCTAAAAGCTCTTGATTTTTGTTGTTAAGAGTCTCCAAAGCTATTAAATTGTTAAAGAAATCAGACAGCTCGGCTTCGGAAAGCAAGACTTCCAGTAGAGATTTTTGATCTTCTTCATAAATTAACTGTAAAATATCGGCTAATTTATCTTTGGTCTCATAAATTTTATCGGAAGTTTTCGTTATTGATTCTCCCGTATCTACCACCTGGTAACTAAGGTCTTTGATGACTATATTGCTTTGGTAAATCTGAAGATCTAATTTTTCGATTTGTTTTCTTAAGATATAGATTTGATCCTGGAGGGTCCTTTTCTCTTGTTCTGTTTTGTTAATATCTTCTTGATATTGAGCGATTTGCTCCTCTAATTTTTTTAATTCTTCCTCCAGGGATTCCCTTTCCCCCTGGGGTGTTAAAGCTAATCCCTGAAAGTTGGGAAAAATAAAAGCAGCAATTAAAAGAAATAAGAGAATTTTTTTGAAAGTAAATTTATTCATTTTCCCCTCCTTTTTCTTTTTTAGTCTCCGGGGTCTCAGTAGCAGGTTCTTCTGTTTCCTTTTCCTCAGCTTTTTCTACCTCTTCAACCTTCTCTTCAACCGGTTTGGCCAGTTCCTCTTCAACTTTTTCAGGTTCGGCAACAAAAGCAACTGTTTCTTCGGGGTCTTTAAGAATTTTTACTTCCTTGGGAACCAGCAAATCCTTAACCAAGATACTATCTTCAAAAGTTTTTAATTTATCCACATTTATTTTTATTTCATGAGGAAGGTTTTGGGGTAAAGCTCTTACTTCTACCTCGTGGATATTTCTAACAAAAGTGCCCCCCAGTTCTTTTATAGCCGGAGCTTCACCTTCAAAAACTAAAGGTATATTAGCTGTAATTTCTTCATCAAGTTTTGGTTGGTAAAAATCAACATGAATCGCTTTCTGAGAAAGAGGGTCTAACTCGACAGCATAAATTAGAACTAAAAATTTCTTTTTTTCAACTTCTAAAGAAATTAAAGAGCTCTTTCCCGCTTCACGATAAGCTTTTTCAAAAGTCTTAAAATCAATTTCTAAAGGTGTATTTTCGATTTTCGGCCCATATAAAACTGCCGGAATAAATCCTTTTTCTCTCAAATTTCTTACTTTTTTCCCCGAGGTTTTTCTAATTTTAGCGTTTAGGGAAACCATAGTTATATTTTGTTTGCTGAGCCAAATAATTTAATTTTTTCTTCCACCGCCCTCTGAACCGCTGTTTCTCCTCCTTCTTTTTGGGCTAATTTCAGTTCAGTACTAATATTAATCTTGACTATACCCAGTTGAATAGCTGCTTTGATGTCTTTTTCACTTGTTCCTGAACCACCGTGCAAAACTAAAGGAAAATCAGCTAATTTTTCCTTAATTTCTGCCAGTCTTTGAATATTAAGAGGAGGATTCTGACCCGATTTTTCTATGCCATGAATGTTGCCAATAGCCACAGCCAGAGTGTCTACTTTAGTTTCGCTGATAAATCTTTGAGCCTCATCAGGGTCAGTTAAAGATCCGCCGATAGGATTAATTTCTCCTTCAACCAAAACATTCTTCTGGTGAGCATATGCTGTGATTTCTTGACTGGCTTTAAGATTCTCCTCAAAGGTTAAATAAGAGCCGTCAAAATGAATACTGCTGAAACCCAAATCAATCGCCTTTTTAATATAATCAAAATCTTTAGCATGGTCAAGGTTTAAAAAAAACGGCTTATCTGATGCTTTTATTTCTGAATTAAAAATGGCCGCTGCTTTCTCCAAGCCTAAATTTTTACTGCTTTTTTCAGAAATCCCCAGAATCACTGGGGAGTTAAGATTTTGGGCGGCTTTTGCTATAGCTTTGAACATCTCTTCTTGAGAAAAATTAAACTGACCAACAGCCCACTTTTCTTGCTGAGCTTTTTGAAAATATTTTTTTAAATCCATAATTTAAAATTTATCTTGACAAACCTTGGTTTCTTCATTGCACTTTACTTTCCCAACCTTAACTCTCGGGTATTTCTGATTTTTATTTAATAATCCTTCTTTTGCTCCCCATTTTTTCAAACAAGAAGCAGCATTAGCTACTCCCAGCTGGATAGCAAAAGGTATGCTTTTATTTTTAATGAAACCTGAAAGGAAGCCTGAACTGAAAGCATCTCCGGCTCCGGTTCTGTCTAAGATTTTTTCTTTGAGGGCCGGGGCAGTATACAAATATTCTCCGTCAGAAACCACTACTCCCTCCGGGCCTTTGGTCATAATGCAGATTCCGGGCACTAAATTGTCTAATTTCTTAAAAATCTCTTTCTCTTCTTTATAGGGAACCTTACTCAAAGCAGAAGCTTCTTCTTGGTTAAGGATTAAAATGTCAATTTTTTTCAAGATTCTTTTTAGTTTGGTTTTGGGCAAAGAAAGCTGGGTGTCCCCTGGATTAGCAGCTACTTTAATCTTATTTTTTCTGGCAAAATTAACTATCTCCTCAAACAAATTAGCAAGTTTACCTGACAGAGGAGCTAAATAAAACCATTTAGCCTTTAATTTTTGCCAAGGAATATCTTCTCTTCTCAACTCCCCGGAAGCTCCCCGGTAAACTAAAATTGTTCTTTCCCTGTTAGGAGCAGTTAAAATTATTGAATAATTCGTTAGTTTTTTGTCGGTCCGGGAAATAAAAGAGGTTTCCACTCCTGCTTTTTTTAATTCGTTGATAATCTTTTCACTGGCAAAATCTTTATCCACCATGCCGCACCAAGCTACCTTAAAACCTTGCTTTCTAAAGGTGTGGGCAGTATTGGTTCCGCCGCCCCCGATCTTGAATAAAATATCCTTAACCTCTATTTTGGAACCTAAACTTAAACACAAACCTTTTTTGGTCAGGAATTTTTTCTCTTCTACAACCATCAAATCTTCAGAAATGAAATAAACATCATTTGTTCCTGAGCCGAAAGTAATAATATCAAACATAGATTTTATTCCTTGGTCAAATGTAATATTGTTTTAATTACCGAATCTGGATTTAGGGAAATGGACTCAATCCCCCGTTGAATCAAAAACTTGGCAAACTCCGGAAAATAACTGGGAGCTTCCCCGCAAATTCCTACATACTTTCCTTTGCTTTTACATGCTAAAATCACTGTTCTGATCATATCTTTTACTGCTGTATTTCTTTCGTCGCCAATTTTGGCAATTTTAGCCGAATCTCTGTCTATACCCAGTACCAACTGGGTAAGATCGTTTGAGCCGATGGACATCCCATCAAAAATATTTAAAAAATAATCAACTAAAATTACATTAGACGGAATTTCGCACATTACGTAAACCCTCAAACCCTTCACTCCTTTTGCCAAACCAAACTTTTTCATTAGATCCAGAACTCTTTTTCCTTCAGCCAAAGTCCGACAGAAAGGAACCATAACCGTAACGTTTTTCAAGCCGAATTCTTCTCTCACCCTTTTTATTGCCTGGCATTCCATCTGAAAAGCAGGCTGAAATTTCTCATCATAATATCTGGAAGCTCCCCGATAACCCAGCATGGGGTTTTCCTCTTCTTCCTCAAAAAGATATCCGCCAATTAAATTCTTATATTCGTTTGTCTTGAAGTCAGAAAACCTGACAATTACCTCTTTGGGCCAGAAAGCAGCAGCAATTTGAGCTATGCCTTCGGCCAGCTTTTTAATAAAATATTCCTTTTTGTCTTTGTATTCAACGGTAATTTCTTTTATTCTCTTTTTCAGCTCTTTATCTTTTAATTTTTTATAATGATAAAGAGCTAAGGGGTGCACCTTAATTTTCTCGGCAATAATAAATTCTTCGCGGGCCAACCCCACTCCGTCATTCGGCAGGAAAGAGGTTTTAAAAGCGTTTTCAGGAACAGAAATATTAAGCATAATTTTTGTATCTAATTTGGGAATTTTGGTTAAATCATACCTGTTTATCTTAAAAGGAACAATTCCCCTGAATATTCTGCCATTCAAGCCTGAAGTGCAGTCAATCGTCACCAATTCACCGCTCTTAAAGGTTCTGGTGGCCGTCCTTGTCCCTACAATACAGGGCAGTCCCAATTCCCTGCTGACAATAGCTGCATGAGCTGTTTTCCCTCCTTCGTCTGTCACAATGGCTGAAGCCATCCTCATGATCGGTAACCAGTCAGGATCAGTCATTTTTGTTACCAGCACTTCTCCTTTTTGAAATTCATTGCTTTTTGAAATATCAGAAATAACCCTCACTCTCCCCTGGCCGATTTTATCCCCAACGGCAATTCCAGTTAAAACAGGTTTCTTGTCCGGCTTAATTTCATATTCTTCATAAGTCTTCTTAGTTTTGGGAGTGTGAACCGTTTCTGGTCTGGACTGAACAATGAAAAGCTCTCCTGTTTTTCCGTCCTTGGCCCATTCTATGTCCTGAGCTTTTTTGTAATGTTTTTCAATAATAACAGCCCAGCGGGCTAACTTTAGCACCTCTTCATCTGCCAAAGCAAAAACCAACTGTTGTCTTTTTGGCACTTTTGTTTCCCTTAACCCGCCTCTTTTAGAAAAGATATATTTCTTAGCTTTTCTTCCCAGATTTTTAACAATTATTGGCCGGTATCTCTTTTCTAAAGTAGGCTTGAAAACATAAAAAGTATCTGGAGTAATTCTTCCCTTAACAATCATTTCCCCCACTCCCCAGATTGAATTAATCAGAACAACATTAGGAAAGCCGGTTTCTGTGTCCAGAGTAAACATAATTCCAGAAGAAGCTAAATCAGACCTAACCATTTTTTGGATACCCACCGAAAGAGCAATTTTCAAATGGGGAAAACCCTTCTCTTCTCGATAGGCAATAGCTCTGTCAGTAAATAAAGAAGCAATACAGTTCCTAACGGCTTTTAAGAGCTCTTTTTCTCCTTTAACATTCAAATAAGTTTCGTGCTGCCCGGCAAAGGAAGCTGTGGGCAGATCTTCAGCGGTGGCCGAAGACCTAGTCGCCACTTCTACGTTGCCCTCATTGTACTTTTTTGATAGCTCTTCATACCTTCCAAGAATTTCTTCTTTTAAATCAGCTGGGATTTTTCCTTCTAAAATAAGCCGGCGGGCTTCTCTACCTGTATTTTTTAAGCTTTCTAAATCATCTGGGTTGAAGCTTTTAAAAGCCTTGGCTATTTTTTCGTCTATCTTATTGGCTTTTAAATAGTACCAATAAGCTTCGGAGGTCAAAACAAAACCATCGGGAACATTAATTCCTTTTTTGGATAAATTGGAAATCATCTCCCCCAAGGAAGCGTTTTTCCCCCCAACTAAAGGAACATCATTTTTTGAGACTTCTTTAAACTGAAGGGTGTACTTTTGATTATTTTTCTTCATATTTTAATCATTTTTCTTATTTTTTGAACGCTTTCAGGATTGGCTAAAGTAGAAAGATCCCCCAAATCTTCACCGGTAGGCAAAGAAGATAAATCCTCTTTTTTACCCTTCGCTGCGGCTCGGGCAACTAGTTTTCTCAAAATACGGCGTATAATTTTTCCGGAACGGGTTTTGGGAAGGTCTTCTACCAGGTAAACCTCTTTTAGTGAGGCAATTGGCCCGATTTTTTTTCTGACCTGTTCTTTTACTTCTTTTTGAATTTCCTGAGAAGACTTCCTTCCCTTGTAGGCAACAAAGGCAACCGGCACCTCTCCTTTTATTTTATCAGCAATTCCCACAACTGCACATTCAGTAATCCCTGGATGTAAATTAATAGCTTCTTCTAGTTCTCCGGTGGTCACTCTGTGACCGGCTATTTTGATTACGTCATCTACCCGGCCGACAACCCTAATCAGCCCTGCTTTATCTTTATAAGCGCCGTCAGAAGTAAAATAAACTTTATTGCCGTATTGGCTCCAGTAGGTTTTCTTGTATTTCTGGGGATTCTTGTAAACTCCCCGCAGTAAACCGGGAGCAAAGGGAGGGAACAAAACCAAATTTCCTTCTTTTCCCGGCAGGCAGGATTTACCTTGATCATTCAAAATGTCAGCTTTAACACCGGGAAAAGGCAAACCGGTAAAAGCAGGTTTAATGGGACCAAGACCGGGCAAGGAGCTAATCAGAATACCACCAGTTTCAGTTTGCCACCAAGTATCAACAATCGGACACCTGCTTTTGCCAATTTCCCTGAAGTACCACAACCAAGCTGATTCATCAATCGGTTCCCCCACTGAACCTAATAATCTTAGGTTTTTAAACTTGTGTTTTCTGACCAAGTCGGTCCCTAATTTCTCAAACATTCTAATAGCTGTCGGGGCAGTATAAAAGATGGTAACTTTATGTTTTTCAATGATCTTGGCCCATCTGTCTGGGGTTGGCCAGTAAGGAACTCCCTCAAAAAGAAGAGTGGGAACTCCGTTCAGCAGGGGCGAATAAATGCCGTAGGTGTGTCCGGTAATCCAACCCACGTCAGCCGTACACCAGAAAATATCGTCCTGATGAAAATCAAATATCCATTTGCCGGTAAATTTAGCCTGAACAAGATAACCGCCAACAGTATGCATACAACCTTTGGGTTTGCCAGTAGAACCCGAAGTATAGAGAATGAAAAGCAAATCTTCAGCATCCATTTCAGCTGGCCGACAGGTGTCCTTTTTCCCTTTAATCAATTCCTGGTACCAAAGGTCTCTTTTTTTGTTCCAAAGAACCTTGTTGCCGGCTCTTTTGACGACAATCATCTTCCTGACCTTGGTCTCTTTCATTCCCTGGTCAGCATTCTCTTTCAGGTTAATAACTTTCCCTCCCCGGTAATAACCGTCAGCTGTAATTAAAACTTTCGCCTGAGTGTCCTGAAGCCTGATTTTCAAAGCCTGGGGAGAAAAAGCAGAAAAAACCACCGAGTGAACCGCTCCAATTCTGGCTGAAGCCAGCATGGCAACAGCAACTTCAGGAATCATTGGCAGATAGATACCGACCCGGTCTCCTTTTTTCACACCTAATTCTTTTAAAACATTGGCAAATCTATTAACCTCCTGAAAAAGCTCCTGGTAGGTCAGGATTCTGGCTTTTTCCTTAATTGGCTCCGGCTCCCAGATTATGGCTGGCTTGTTTTTCAATTTTTCAAAGTCCAGGCAATTCCCTTCAAAAATATTTGAAGTAATGTTTGTCTTGCCCCCAATAAACCATTGGAAATAAGGAGGTTTGTGCAAAAAAGTTTTCTTCCAGGACTTGAACCAAAAAACTTCTTTAGCTAAATTTTCCCAAAATTTAACGGGGTTTTTACTGGCTTTTTTGTAAATTAAATTATTCTTTATCAGAGCTCTTTTTTTAAAATCCTTGTTCGGAAAATACAATTCTCCTTTTTTGAACATAGCTGCTGTTAAAAAACATTTAATGGATATATTAAATAATTATACCTAATAATTCAAAATAAAAAAACATCCCTTGAAGGAATGGTTTAACTATCCGGGAATTTTACATTTTCTTCCCAATAAAGTCAGCAAATTCAGCCAACCGGCAGGCATAACCCCATTCATTATCGTACCAAGCAATCACTTTTACCAAATTACCCTGAACCATGGTTAAAGCGGAATCAACTACAGCTGAAAAGGAATTTCCTTTGTAGTCAGAAGAAACCAAAGGAGTATCTTCTATGCCTAAAATTCCCTTAAGTTCTGGTTTTTGAGCAGCTTTTTTGAAAGCATAATTTACTTCCTTGACATCGGTCTTTTCTTTAACTTCGCAGATTAAATCAAGAATAGAAACGGTGGGAGTGGGAACTCTCAGGGCTAGGCCGTCTAATTTCCCGTTCAACTCAGGAAGAACCCTGCCAATAGCCTGGGCAGCTCCAGTGGTTGTCGGGATTATGTTTAAAGCAGCTGCTCTGGTCCGCCTAAGATCTTTATGGGGCAAATCTAAGATCCTTTGGTCATTGGTATAGCTGTGAATAGTGGTCATAAACCCCTGAATAATCTTATAATTTTCGTTCAAAACCTTAGCTATGGGAGCTAGACAATTAGTAGTGCAAGACCCCATATCTACAACCTTATCTTTTTGGGGATTAAGCTTTTCCTCGTTCACCCCTAAAATATAAGAGGAAATCTTTTCTGGGCTTTTAGAGGGAGCAGAAATTATCACTCTTCCAGCTCCAGCTTTCAGATGCTGAGAAGCTCCCTCATAATCAGCGAAGATACCCGTGCATTCCAAAACAATATCAATTCCTAATTCCTTCCAGGGTAATTTAGAAGGGTCGCTCTCTTTGAAAATCCTGACCTTTTTTCCTTTTGTGGTTCCGTCAATCAACAATTCTTTTTCAGTAAACTTGACGGTTTTTTTAAAACTCCCGTATAGAGAATCGTACTTTAAAAGATGGACCAAGGTTTTAGTGTCAGTCAAATCATTCACCGCCACCACTTCCAAATC
>Ga0315548_1003385_pt1 | contig 11979 bp, 9 predicted proteins | sample SalMarSW160110MG_2_FD_202540 | JGI IMG/M metagenome (GOLD analysis project Ga0315548, IMG submission 202540) | Salt marsh sediment microbial communities from the Plum Island Ecosystem LTER, Massachusetts, United States - Salt Marsh Sediment SW1601-110 ... | reverse complement strand
GAGAACCCCACTGCACCAATGCGCTCAGAGTCTACGTGGTAGTTTTCGGAGTTTGCCCGCAACCAACGAACTGCACACTTTACATCATGGACCTGCTCCGGAAATCGATGCTTCGGTTTTCTGGTGTCCCAATCAAAAGCCAATCGACGATGCTCTACCGCAACGGCGACGTAGCCTCTGCTCGCTGCCTCTGATATCACACGAGCACACTCAGCCTTGCTAGATTCCGGATAGAAACCCCAGCCGGCACCGGGGATGTATATCAGTGCCGGGAACGGTCCCGTTCCTGTGGAGGGGCGACAGAGATCGAGCTTCAGATCTATGCCGTCTGCTGTCGCGAACGTAATGTCACGTTCCAAGATGGGTGGTTCATCAGCATATGCATTCATTTGGGAATACGGCCCGGCGAGAATCAGGAAAGCACCTATGATTTTGAAGGTAATCCTGAACGGATTTCGGATTCCTGCCGTCATACATTGACCTCCTCATTCTATAATTTTAGCTAGTACAGAATTTAGGTGGTCACTTCTTTAGTATTTATAGGAATAGCTCGTCCAGTGACGTTTACCTATTCTAGATTATAGTCGACACATTCCCGTTGTCAAATTCCCCAACTCAGGCTATACCGCCGAATCCGATGCCCAGCTCCCTGCATTGCCAACGACCGTCGGCGGAACAAGCTGACATGGATTCCAACAGCTGCCCCACCAGACTAATGCCAGGCGATGTCCCTTGCGCTGCCCCGCAGAACGCCGGCTAACGCGCCATAACGACCCGGATGAGCTGCCGTTGCGTCCGACCAGAAGGCCGGATTGGCACGTGTTTTTACTCTGTTTCTGCCCTCTGCATTTACTTCCATGCAAACACCGTGACAACAGCTGCGGTCTGCTCCATCCGGATATTGGATTGGCCCATCAAGACGCGGTTACATAGCTTTCTGAAGTCTGCTGAGCCATCTATATTTTCATTCTCATATAATCAATCAGAGTACTGAACCCCATTCTTATATAGAATGATTTCGCCTCTTCGTTCTGATTCCAAACACTAAGCTCCAATTTGTCAATTCCTCGCTGTTTTGCGTAGTCACGTATTGTGGTAACAAGTCGGCTCCCGACTCCTTTTGCGCGGAATTCTTTTTTGACGCACATTTGATCAATTACTATCGAGGTGTAGCGTTTTCTGAATGGATTCTCCTCATATTTCCTTTCAAACACAGTCGCATATCCAATCGGTTCTTCCTGAAAATAAGCGATAAATGACAGCGACTCTTCTCTATCCAGGAATGATTTAATAGCTTTCAAAATAGACAGGTAATCGTATTCTTTAAATGAATTCGGAAAAAGCTTTAGATGTTTTTCCTGAACATCACGATTCAATTTAGCTATAGTTTCGGGATCTTTCTTCTGCAATATGCATATATCCATAATGTTAGCCTTTCTGATTGACAGATGCTCTTTATCAGACAAGCCAACGACAAGGCTGAGTAGCGTCCTCACGGGCTCAAAACACCGAGAAGACGTCTACTCCATCCCCTTGTTGTGTGGCTGCTCATAGGTCAAGTCGGTAACGACATTTTTGTCGTTCACCCTCTAGGTACATGTCGATGTCCTTAGGAAGATCGACAATTTCTACGAAAATGGCGCCAGCAAGTTCGCATGTGCGCCTGGAAGCTATATTTTCCGGATTGCATGTAATCCAAAGCTCTTTCATCCCGTGGCGTCTGGCAAGAGGAAAAAGAAGCCGGCAGGCTCGCGCGGCGTAATGGTGTCCTCGGTACGCTGGCTTCACCCCATACGCAAGATGACCTCCATACATCCGCAGTCGAAAGGTGTCACCCACGCGAAGATGTATATCTCCCATCTCCTCAGGCTTGCCAGTCCGATGCATTTCGAACTTGTAAGCGGGGACGTATTCCTTGGATGGATCTGCTGGACTTCTCTCAACGAGACCAAGCTCCAGATCATTATCTACGAGTTCACCTGGATCTATCCATTCGAAATCGGTCATTCACCTATCCGCATAACATATTACATTGTTTGTTGGTTTCGGACCAGGAAACGGCGTTTAGCAAGCTGACTGCGAAGCGATATCAGTTTCCAGACTATCCACTCTGACACACCACTGGGCTTCTCAACTATCCTCTAATTGGCAGTTTATCTCAGCAAAGCCAGTACCGTTGCAGATGAGGGGTGACAGAATTTGTGTGTAATAGAGCTAACTCTATTACTCCGTGAGATCAGGTCATTTCGGGGTAACCTGCTCTTCGGAAACCAAGTCATTAGCCCGCATTTCTCAAGAACCGTCGATTCTTCAACCTACTCTGGACTGATAGGCAGCTATGGCAACGATATAAAGGTATTCGGCGCCGCTGATCCCACTTCGTACAACGCAGTGGAAGATGTTACCGGATGAGGGAAAATGGTGAAAAAATGGTTAATCGATCCACTACGTGTGAATGAGAGACCTGCAGTGTATTAAATCCCCTGCCATTGGGCACAACTGTTAGTCATACCGGGATCTCATATTTTTCTTGACATGCTGGGATTAAAGATTATAATAATTGCTAATAATCAGTTTTGTTGTTATAGAAGTAATTCTAGAGCAAGTGTAGTGATTCTATCGCGGTTTATATGGTGAAAACGACATAGAGCGACTTATTGCAGGACCTACAGTGATTTATATCACTTTTTCTGATATTTGAAACGGAGGCAAGATCATAAAAAGTCGACTTCTGGTTGTCAATTCAGAAGAAGAGGGTACCTACGAGGTAATAAACGCTCTGGCTTCAAAGGTCCGACTAAAGATATTGGACGTTTTGAAGGAGGGCAAACTCAATGTCGGCGAAATTGGCAGATCGCTGTCGATCCCACAGTCCACGGCGGTGGTTAGTATCAAAATGCACAAGGAAGCAGGTTTGATCGACATCGAAATGGCTCCCGGCCGAAAGGGTTCCCAGAAAATATGCTCCCTCCCCTACGACGAAGTCGTTATACAACTTCCCAGTATGAACAAAGAGGTTGATAACAGAACAGTGGAGGTCCAGATGCCGGTAGGACTTTACACCGATTTCGAAGTGAGTCCGCCGTGTGGTCTTTGTTCCCGCGAAAAAATAATCGGATTTCTCGACGTCCCGTCTTCTTTTTTAAATCCGGAAAGGTCAACAGCGGAGCTGGTATGGTTTGAGAAGGGATTTCTGGAGTACAAGTTTCCGAATAACATGCCCAATGGTGAAGAGTTAAAAAGCCTTGGAGTCGTTCTAGAGGTTTGCTCCGAAGTTCCGGGAACCAGCAAGCAGTGGCCTTCGGATATCACGGTATGGATAAACGGCGCGGAGGTCGGGACCTGGACATCACTCGTAGATTTCGGCGATAAGCGGGGGAAGCTGACCCCCGCCTGGTGGAAGCTAGGCGGCTCTCAATATGGATTGCTGAAAAGCTGGAATGTCACCCATACAGGTTCTTTCGTCGACGGGATTGAAGTCTCAAAAGTAAAGTTGAAGGACTTGGAGATACATGATCATACATCCGTAAAGGTGCGGATAGGGATCAAGGAGGGTAGTAGGAACGTAGGCGGTATCAATGTTTTCGGAAAGGGCTTCGGGAACTACGCGCAGGATATCCTTTTGAGGATGGAGTTTGTTTAGGCGAACCGGGAAAGACAAAGGAGGTGATGCACTAGATAATAAAAGAACAGGATGAGAATCGTAAAAATCCGAAAAGTTCTAAAAAATCCAAGGAGGAACGAAATGAGAAAGAAGTTACTTATCTTGCTGTTGCTCGTTATTGCGGGGGGACTCGTCTTTGGCGGCGGCACGCAGGGGAAGACGGCACCGAGAGAGCTTACCCTCGACACTTTTGTGGCGGATCACCAGAAGTTCTACGAGGAGATGGCCGAGGAGTTCAACAAAAAGTATCCTGAAGCCGGTTTGGTTCTCAAAGCGACGACAGCTCCAGATACTCAGGTGCACGACAAGCTGACCATGAGCCTGGCTGCAGGTTCTGGAGCTCCGGATCTTTTCGATCTGAATATCCAGTGGTCGGGGACATTCTTTAAGCAGAATCCTCAGTACTTTGTCCCACTCGATGATATTGTCGCGAAATATAAAGATGTTATGCACCCGGCAAGGATCAGGACCTATACCGATCCGGAAGGCCACATACTCGGTCTTCCGACCCACATCGGTGCGGGTGTTGCGTACTACAACGTTGAAATGTGCAACCAGGCCGGTATCGATTTCAACAACATCCCGTACTGGAAGGACTGGGTAGAGGCCGGTAAGAAGGTTACCAAAGCGGACCAGGGCATCTGGTGGACCGCCAATCAGAACAACTTAGCCCGGGAGCTCTCCCTTTTCATCATGCAGAACGGCGGCTATATTTTCGACCCTCAGGGAAAAATTACCGTGGACGAACCACCGGCTGTTGAAGCCCTCCAGTTCATCTATGACAATGTCCGTGTTCGCAAGATCTCGGTGATCGCTCCAAATGGTAGTTTTCACGATCCCAATTTTTGGCCCATGCTGAACCAAAACAAGGTTTGCTCTTTGCCCTACGCCCAGTGGTATATGATACGGTACAAGAATTTCGTGCCCGACTTGAAGGGCAAGGTCGTTGTCAGGCCTCTGCCGTTGTGGAGACCGAACGGGAACACCTCCGCTACCATGGGTGGTACCGGTACGGCTATTACGGCGCAGTGCAAAAACGTCGAGTTGGCCAAGCAGTTCCTCGAGTTTGCCAAGCTTACCTACGACGCCAATGTCAAGATTTGGACGGAATTAGGATTCGATCCGCCGCGCATGGACGTGTACGACGATCCCAGGCTTCTGGAGCCAGATCCCTACTTCTACAACGAGCCGGTCATGATTGAGTTAAAGAAGGCTATGACCAAGCTTGTCTCGATATCAATCTGGCCTAAGTTCTCAGAGCTCTGGATGAAACTCGGCCGGGAGACATTATTCAACGTACTCGAGGGAACAAAAACCCCGGCAGAGGCCTTGAAAGAGGCTGCGGACGAAGTCAGGGGATAGTTGTAGCCCAAAGATCGAGATATCCGGTACCTCGGTCTACAGGCAGCTGCAGAGAGCGACGCTCTCTGCAGCTGTTTTAAAATTGCAGTATATTTTTCTTGTTCCCATCTGGAAGAGAATCGGTCAGTGACGATGTGGAAAATCTGAAATATAACGAAGCTAAGGACTGAGCGATGAACGAAAACAGAAATCAATCGAGGACCAGCCTGAGGGTATCTGCACGCAAACAGATCATCACGGTCAAGATCGCCCCTTATGTATTTATCTCCCCCTTCTTCATTCTCTTTGCCATATTCTTGATTTATCCCATCTGCTACTCCCTCGTAATTAGCCTCCATGAGTTTCAGGGTATTACCAGCAAGACCTTTGTTGGACTCAGTAATTATCTGACGCTCTTCAAGACACGGCGGTTCCTATATGCTCTGTCCAATACAACGAGATTCGCGGGTGGCATGCTCGTTTTTTCGGTAGTGACGGCGTTTTTTCTCGGTCTGATTCTTAATTCCAAACGGATAACCGGACGGAACTTATTCAGGCTGGCTCTTTTTCTTCCCGTTCTCACATCCACAGTGGTTGCCGGTGCACTTTTTAGACTCATCTTGGTGGATACTTCTGCAGGACTGCTCAATTCCGCCATAAAGATTTTCGGCATCCCGCCCCAAAGGTGGCTCTTCGGCAACTTATGGGCATTAAAGTCAGTGATTCTTGTGGCTTGCTGGCGCACACTCGGTCTGAACACCGTCTATTTTATAGCCGGACTTCAGGGGCTTCCCTCCGAGTTATACGAATCGGCGGTTATCGACGGGGCCAGTCCGTTTCAGCAGCTGAGATATCTCACAGTTCCGCTCATGAGACCGGTAATTGCATTTGTTGCGGTTATCACCTTGATCCACTCCTACCTGGTCTTCACAGAGGTATTCATGCTGAGTGAGACCTCTGCCCGGGACAATATGATAACCCTGGGATATTACCTGTATGAGTCGGCCTTTCGGTTCTTCAAGTTCGGTTACGGGGCATCGGTGGGTTTTATCATGACCGTGATAATTCTCCTTCTCACTGTCTTCCAACTCATGTTGCTAGGCGTTTTTCGCAAGGAATAGGAGGAAACTGATGCACACCACGACGAGACAAAAGATTGGGATCATAGTGGCGGAGATATTCATGATAGTTCTCTGCCTTGTCATGGCGTTTCCCTTTTACTGGATGCTCGTATCCTCCTTCAAGCCCGTTGGCCGAATCTTCACGGACCCCATTGTTCTTCTGCCGACTCCTTTTACCACTGACAGCTATTTCAAGCTCGTTACCGAAACGGCTTTTCCCAGGTGGTATCTCAACAGCCTGATCTTTGCCGTATTCTATCCTTGCCTGGCCATTTTCTTCAGCACCCTGGCAGGTTTCGGCTTTGCCAAATACTACTTCAAGGGGCGAAACGTTCTTATGATGATTGTGCTTTTTTCCATGATGATCCCCCTCCACGCGGTGATGATTCCCCTCTTCATGTTGTTGATAAAAATCAAGTGGGTGAACACCTACTGGGGTGTCATCATACCGTTTGCCGCCAATCCCTTCGGGATTTTCTTCGTTCGGCAGTACCTCGCCTCTGTGCCTACGGACCTGATCTATGCCGGACGAATCGATGGATGCTCGGAATTCGGTCTCTACGCCAGGATTATGCTGCCGCTCATGAAGCCTGCAATCGGTGTGTTGGTGATCTATTTCGCGATGATCAGCTGGAACTGGTTCCTCTGGCCTCTGGTGGTGATGAGAGAGGGATCCATGTTTCCGCTGAACGTCGGTATGGCCGCGTTTGTTTCCGACTACAGGATTCTCTACGACCAACTCATGGCAGCAGCAGTGCTCTGTACCTTGCCGTTGGTAATTCTCTTCCTGCTTATGCAGAGACAGTTTATCTCCGGTCTTACCGCAGGGGCCGTAAAACAGTAGGGACAGAATATTACTAGTCTTCAACAACGAGACCATAGAAACGCCTAATATTCATAGATATTTGCGTCGAGAGAGAGGGATCGATATGGAATCTAAGGCAATCGTGATCCTGGATGAAAGAATTGGCAACGTGAATCCGGATATATTCGGACATTTTGCAGAGCACTTGGGAAGATGCATCTACGAAGGCATCTATGTCGGGGAGGAATCCCCCATCCCCAACACGAGGGGGCTTCGCAACGACGTTGCCGACGCATTGAGAATAATCAGTCCTTCGGTCCTCCGCTGGCCGGGCGGCTGCTTCGCCGACGACTACCACTGGCGAGATGGAATCGGTCCCAAGAGCGAAAGACCGAAGACTGTAAATATCCACTGGGGTGGTGTTGTCGAGACCAATCAATTCGGGACCCATGAGTTCATCGATTTTTGCCGCCTCATCGGCGCTCAGCCCTATATCTGCTTCAACGTAGGAAGCGGTTCACCCGAAGAAGCCAGAGACTGGATAGAGTACTGCAACTTCAACGGGGCCAGCAGCTTGGCCGAAGAGCGACGGCGGAACGGGAGTCCCGATCCCTTTAATGTTAAATACTGGGGCATTGGAAACGAGCTATGGGGATGTGGCGGCCAGTGGCAGCCCGATACCTACGCCGCAGAGCTTAAAAGGTTTCAGACATTTATTTACGCCTTTTCTCCCTTCACCGTCGCGTGCGGGCCCAGGGGAAACAATCCCTTCGAGCTCCGGAGGGACTGGGTGCTGAAGTTTTTCCGGGAATTCGAGCAAAAACAGCATCCTCATAACAGGCCCGTTGACGGGTTTGCGCTGCATTTCTATACACGTGGTCCGGAAGCAGGCGGTGACCTTGATTTCTCGGAAAATCAGTACTACTGGATGCTGAGAGAGACGCTCGGAATGGAGGAGAGGATTAAGGAGGTCCGAGCGGGTATGGACGCCTACGATCCTTCAAGAAAAATCGGATTGATCGTCGACGAGTGGGGCACCTGGCACCCCCAGGCTCAGCACGACACAGGTCTGGAGCAGCAAAACACCATGAGGGATGCTCTGGTGGCGGCATTGAATCTCGACATATTTGTTCGAATGGCTGATCAGGTGATCATGAGCAATATCGCTCAGACCATAAACGTTCTTCAAGCAATGATACTCACTAAAGAGGATCTGATGTTATTAACCCCCACATACCACGTCTATAATATGTACAAGCATCATCAGGGGGCGGACTCGCTCCGGCTTCTCATCCACGGCCCTGAGATTGACTTCCCCTCGAACGGAGAGCAATATTCACTTCCGGCGGTTGCAGGTTCCGCCTCTCTAAAAGACCGTACGGTCTTTCTGAGCCTGACAAACTCGCATGCGAAAGATAAAGCGCAGCTGGACCTCTCACTGCTGAGCTCGGAGAGCATCAAGATCAAAGAGGTGTCAGCGTGGGAGCTGACGGGAAGCGACATTCACGATCACAATACCTTCGAAAATCCGGAGGTTCTAAAGCCCGAGCCCGTGAAAATCGGCGTAAAAGATATCGAGAAAGGGAAGATTACTCTTTCGGCTCATTCCGTCACAACGATAAAGATCGATCTGGGCGATTAGATAACTCGATCTACGATTGACTCGACGATGATAATCAGGCGGGTTTCCTCCGGCATATTGGAGATTGTCGGTTTAAACTGTCTGTTCGATTCGGGATTGATCTCATTTGGACGCCGTTCTGATTACACGCCGATACAGCAGCGTCCCAACAGCCCGCAGCCGGTCTATTTCCCAAGGCGAATTACGTTCCAAGAGAGTGGCGAAAGGATTACCTCCATTCGCCCTTCTTCGATTATCGGTAGTTCGGCACTACGTGGAGTGACTGCTTCATTGTCTCTCGTGTTTGTTGCCTTCAGATCCGGGTTTGCTAGGACAGAGTGCTCTACAGGCTTGTAACCGTTGAAACTGCGGAGATCGCACTCGACCTCCAGACTGCTTTTGTTGTCTCGGTTGACTGCAAAAATCGTTAGGAATGAGTCTTGCTCATTATAGACTGAAGCCGCCTCCAGACACGGGATATTGGAGAAATCCTTCGAGTCATATTCCGGCGAAGAAACGACTGGAACTAGTACCGTCCCACGACCATACGCTGAAGCCTGCGCAAACGGATAAAAAATCGTTTGCCGCCACGCAGGACCATTTTTTTCGGTCATTATAGGTGCAATAACATTCACAAGCTGTGCAAAGCATGCAATTCTAACCCTGTCGGCGTGCTTAAGAAGTGTAATAAGCAGACAGCCGACCAGTAACGCATCCTCGAAGTTGTAGACATCTTCAAGCAGATGAGGAGCAACAATCCAGGGTTCGACCTTCGTATCTGCCTCTCGCGAGTGATACCAGACATTCCACTCGTCGAAAGAGAGGTTCATGATCTTGGGCGAGCGTCTTTTCGCTCGCACAAAGTCGCAGGTTGCGATCACCGAGCGGATGTACTGGTCCATTTGGAGCGATTTCGCCAAATAGTTTTTGATATCGTTTTCCGGGTTACCAAAGTAGCTGTGGAGTGAAAGATAGTCTACCTGTTCATATGTTTCTTCAAGGACCGTTGATTCCCATTCAGGGAAGGTGGGCATCACACCGCTGGAACTACCGCAGACCACAAGTTCGATGTGCGGATCGACCCACTTCATGACTTTCGCGGCTTCGCATGCAACTCTGCCGTATTCGTATGCCGTCCTATGCCCGATCTGCCACGGCCCGTCCATCTCGTTACCTAACGACCAAGTGCGGATCCGGTGCGGATCCGGATAACCGTGCGATCTACGTAGATCACTGAAATATGACCTACTGGGGTGATTGCAATACTCAACAAGATCCCGGGCCTCTTCCGGCCCCCGTGTGCCGAGATTTACCACCATGTTCACTTCCGCTTTGAGGCTTCTAGCCCATTCGACAAACTCATTTGTACCAATTTCGTTCGTTTCGAGAGTCCGCCAGGCTGAATCCAGCCTCTGCGGGCGTTTTTCACGTGGACCGACACCGTCCTCCCACCGATAGCCGGAGACAAAATTCCCACCTGGATACCGTATAAACGGAACGTTCAGTTCTCTGACAAGATTTGCTACATCCTGGCGGAATCCCTTGGTATCTGCCGATGAATGATTCGGCTCATAGATGCCCTGGTAAACGCAGCGTCCGAGATGCTCGACGAATGAACCGTACATTCGCGGATCCACTTCTCCTATCCGGTAGGACTTATCTACGAGCAAAGATGCCCTTTTAATAGAAGCCACGCCAAACTCCTTTCAGTGTGTTCAATCACCGCATGATAGCCAGTACGTTTTGAAATGCTATATTATGTGTTATATCTCCGCTACTCATGATCTAGCTACTAGATGAAATCGAAACAGTTATGACACTCGCCGGTTCAAAAACGGAATGCGAGATAGACAATATCCACAATCCAACTCAATTTTATATCCGTACGGGTAGATCGTCAATATCCATTATACAGATAAAGAACAACAAGTTTGATACTTATAGTTCTTATATCCAGATACATCATATATATGCAAAGTAGTAAATGGGATTATATCAGCAATAGACCGTAAGAATATAAACACGGTTGGTAAAATCATGACAGCAATAGTAATATATTTGGCAAGGGTGACAGTAATGTTTGGTTACTGTTCAGGTCGGGCGTGGTTGTACAGATTGCCTGTTATCAGTAATTGTGATTTAATTATAGGTGACCTTTAGATGGACTGAATCAGGGATTACGAATTATATGAATGAAAACAGTATTTTGATCATCGATCCAGAAAACGATTTACGTATACTGAAAGGGCTTGGCTCAGCGGTCCGGCTGAAGATACTCGCTCTCATTCAAAAGGCTCCCAAAAACGTGCAACAGATAGCAGAGGCGCTGAAACTTCCGCAGTCCACGGTCGCCACGAACGTTATGGTCCTCGAGAAAGCCGGTCTTGTTAAAACCTGGAATGCCAAGGGCAAGAAGGGGACCCAGAAAATGTGTAAGCCGGTTTGGACCGAAGTGGTGATCAAGCTTTGGAATGGCGAACACGAAGTTAAAAAGAGCGACGCCATAGAAGTCGAGATGCCGGTTGGTCTTTATACTCGATACAACGTGAGAGCTCCCTGCGGTCTATGTTCTCGCGACAGCATCATTGGTTATCTCGATGTCACTCACTCATTTCTCGATCCTGCTCGTATGAAAGCTGGTCTTATCTGGTTCGAGGTTGGGTATCTCGAGTACAAGTTCCCAAACAACACGTTGTATAAAAAGAAGCCGATAAAGAGTCTCGAACTTTCTGCGGAACTTTCGTCTGAGATTCCTGGTACAAACAAGGAATGGCTTTCCGACATCAACGTATGGATAAACGAAGTCGAGATTGGCATCTGGACCTCACCCGGAGATTATGGAGATCGGCGCGGAAAGTTCACTCCTTCATGGTGGAAACTCGAAGGGTCTCAATATGGGTTGCTCAAGCATTGGCGTGTCACGGAGAACGGTTCGTTCGTGGATGGCATTCGAGTTTCCGGTGTGACGCTTGCCGATCTCAATTTGTCGGCACACCATTCTATTACTGTACGTATTGGTGTCAAAGAGGATGCCGAACATGTAGGCGGAATTAATATCTTCGGGCGCGGGTTCGGAAACTACGACCAGGATCTCATGATGCGCCTTGTCTTCTAACTAGAAGGATATTTGATTGATGACTTTTTGGATATGGAGGCGTGAAATCTGCGGACATGATCGTGAAATGGTCACCGGCGTCGTGTAAAGTCGTGTCTTGCAGATAAGAATTCCTTATATTCCTGCTGTCTCACTCCTGAACAGCTCTTTCTTTGTCGGTTTATTCCTAAATCATTAAATCCTCGACAGAATCCAATAGAGGTCTCTGGATGAAGAAACACGGGAAATATCTTACTTTTTGATTTGCTTTGGGTTGGAAAAAAGTTGCAGACAGGTATCGATCGAGTCGGTGCACATTCCAGCACGAAAATT
>Ga0315548_1003381_pt1 | contig 11985 bp, 7 predicted proteins | sample SalMarSW160110MG_2_FD_202540 | JGI IMG/M metagenome (GOLD analysis project Ga0315548, IMG submission 202540) | Salt marsh sediment microbial communities from the Plum Island Ecosystem LTER, Massachusetts, United States - Salt Marsh Sediment SW1601-110 ... | reverse complement strand
CAAAACCCCACTACGAGAATCGAGTATTCGGTATCGAGTATATTCCCTTTATCATTTGGCAACTGGCTTGCTTGTCTTTTATCCGTAGCTGCACTTGTTGTTAGGAGTTATAACTACCTTGTAATAATTCTTAATTACTTGGATTTTTCTTTGCATTTTTACTCTTTTACTCATCCACTCATTTTCGCATCGAAGCATCCAGTATCGAGTATCTGGTGCCTAATCAACCTTCCAAAATCTTTGAATATTGTTGAATGTTTCTATATAGTTTTTTATATATTTCTATATGTTTTTTGTTTGTTTTTATACGATATTCGATTGTTTCTATACAGTTTTCGAACGTTTTCCAATATTTTCCAATATTTTCTATCATATGCTCATAAACCAGCGCCGTTACCCCCTTTCTCCCCATTTTACGATCGACGAACCACGAGCGACCTGTGCCTTAGGTACAAGCGACTATTATGCTTACCCTGCTTCTCCACGCAATACTAAATACGCACGACGCTATACGAAACCATCCCCGCGAAGCTTGTGCCTTAGGTGCGGCTCCACAATTTCACATTTTACATTTTGATTTTTAATTTCTCTTCTCTGTCCGCAATACGCGATACGCACGACGAAATACGGGATTAAGCCCCCGCGGCCTGTGCCCTAGGTGCGTCTGAGCGGAATCAATCAAAAACGGGGGTACCTGTTGAGAAAAATCAAATTTTATCATATTTTTATAATCCCTTTGTTTACAAATAGTTACAAGATTTTCGCCCCCGAAAAAGTCCCGATTTTTCGAATCAAACGCGCGGGTCCCTCCTATTGTAGAAGGGTTGTTTTTCTGCCCTCAACCGCCCATCGGGGCAAGGTCTTGGGGCCGGCAGGCCCGGGTCAGAAACGACTGGTAATAAATAGTGTAGTGGAGTTTACTTCGCCGTTTCTAAGGCGTTCGGAAACCCCATAGGAGATTCTCTATCAACTATGAACAAGAAAATCGATCAATCAAAATGTATAAAATTATGCAAAACGAACCCAATTTTCAAAAGACTAAAAATGAGCGTAAGCGTAGCTTACACAATAACTAATAGCAAAAAAACGATGAACTATGAATAACCTAAAACGAACCCAAAACGAACCCAAACGAACCCAATTTTACCTGCACCATTGTTCAGAGTGTCGTTTACTCTAATAGGGTCATCCTTAAGCAATCTTGACAGTCAATTGTATTTGGGGCAGAATAGAATGAGAATAACAGGATGCTTTATATTGTTATTTAATAGGAGTAGGTAATTATGGCAAAGCCGCTTTTATATAAGATTTGTATACTGGCCGGTCTGGTTTTTTCAGCAGGCTGTGAAGGTATTTACTATAAAACGATGGAGACCTTTGGTAAGCACAAAAGGGACATCCTTGTTGACCGTGTCGAAAACGCCCGTGATGCTCAGGAATCCGCCAAGCAGCAGTTTCAAACCGCCCTGGAGAAGTTCAGCACCGTTGTTAAAGTCCCCGCCGGCGAGCTGCAGAATAAATACAATCAGCTAAAAACTGAACTGGATAAAAGCGAAGACAGAGCAAAAAATGTATCGACACGCATAGCCGACGTGGAAAGTGTCGCTAAGGCATTATTCAAGGAATGGCAGTCTGAGCTGGACCAGTACACCAACAAGGACCTTCGCCGTACAAGTGAGCAGAAACTCAAACAAACGCAGGCCCGATGCGACCAGCTAATCAGCGCCATGAAACAGGCCGAGAGCAAAATCGCCCCCGTTCTTTCAGCCTTTCGCGACCAGGTCCTGTTCTTAAAGCACAATCTAAACGCCCAGGCCGTAGCTTCACTGCAGGGAGAGCTTGTTTCCATTGAGTCAAACGTTGCTTCTCTTATAAAGGAAATGGACGCTTCTATCGCAGAGGCAAACGCGTTTATCAATTCAATGGCAACAGAGCCATAGTAGCAACGGCACAGCTTGCCGGAATTCAGGTTCTAACAATATGATAAGCCCTCAGGAGCTTTTTTCAACGGCGCTTTTGCAGCAACTGCTTTCTGGACACCGAGTTTTATGGGCAATTTAGTCTTGGCTGATGGCTTGATTTTCCCGAAGAGCAAATCTACCGCAGCCCTGATTGAATCAGGCGTCCCGCTGAAATTGCAGACCACTGCGTCAGCTTCTTTTGTCGTGCCTTCTATATATGGGTAGTTGGTAACGACGACGATTTTTTTACCTGCTTGCTTGAGCTTTTTGACAAGTAGCTGATTGTTACCAGTTTTGACGATTCGGGCGTAATAATTTGTCATAACAACAATGTCCACCTGTTTCGCAAGCTCGAGACATTCGTCAAGCTCATCTTTAGTTGTTGCGAAGTCCGTATCGACCAAAATAAGATTAGTCGAATGTTCTGACATTCGCTCGCAGAACATATGCTGATGCATATATGGGTCTTTTCCGCAGAATTCATAAGGAATACGCTGCTCGATGACCAGCATTTTCTTGTCTTTCTTCAACGGCAGCATTTTCTTGTCCCGCATTACAATCATTGCCTTTTTAGCTACGTCCCAGCAGAAATCTACGACGGGCTTGCTCATAGCGTATTTCTGTGCCTTTTGCGGGTCCTTCTTGCCGGCGGATTCGAACAGTCCCTGGTCATACTTCATTCTTAAAAGATGCGTAACGGCCTCATTGAACCGTTCTTCGGAAATCTGGCCATTTTCGACGGCCTGCTTAACTCCAAAGAAGCACTGCGACCTCGATTCATCGTCGGCCTTCAGCAGTATCGTATCGCAACCCGCCTTGATAGCCATTGCACAAGCCTGCGGAAGCGGCCATTGTTTCAGAATGGCCGCCATGCCGATAGCGTCTGAAACAATAACTCCATCGAAGCCAAGCTCTTCCCTTAAAAGCCCGGTAAGAATTTTCTCCGACAAAGTCGTCGGGTATTTATTGTCATACGCCGGGTAAACGGAATGGCCCGTCATAATAGCCATTACGCCGGCTTCGATAGCCGCCTTAAAGGGAACCAACTCGACTTCATGCATTCTCTTTTTGTCGGCCCTGATAACATCCAGCACATCATGGGCGTCGGTTGCTGAGTCGCCTCTGCCGGGGAAGTGCTTCGCGGTCGCAGCGATGCCGCCATCCTGTAAACCTTTTACGAAGGCGACGGCGTGTTTCGCACAAACCTCAGGGTCGTCACCGAAAGACCTGACGCCGATTTCAGGGTTCTTGGGATTGATATTCACGTCGCAAACGGGCGAATACATCTGCGTTACGCCGATATTGCTAAGCTGCTTGGCGATGATATTATTGATTTTGTAAGTCATTTTGGGATCGCCGATAGCGGCCATACCCATTGGAGGCGGGAACTGCCTTATACCGCCGGCCATATAATCGTTCTTAAAATCGCCCTCGAAATCAATAGTCATATGGAGAGGAAGTTTGGAGGGCCTGCCCAATGCGATTTTCTGTAATTTATTCAAATCCTTCGTGTAATCTTCAGGCGTTATGCTGATGCCGAAGGTTTTACCGGCAAAATAAGTGTTCGCTATGGTGAAGTAATCTTTCGGGGGCTTGAAATTCTGGTCAATCTGGGAATTGCCCCAATAAAGGTTCTTGCAGGTCTCAACCGCGTATGGTTCAAGGCAGAGGCCGCCGCACTGCAATTTCGTAATTTGTTCAATCCCGCTCGGTGTTATCATCGCGCCTCGCCGGGTAAATGTTAGAACCTGGCCGACTTTTTCTTCCAGCGTCATCTTTGCTATTTTTTTACTTATAAATGCGTCTCTTTTGGCATTGCTTTTCTTCGCCATTTTTTATCTCCTGTTTATATTCGTTTATGATTCCCATTTGCCACGATTATCAGGCCCGACCCAGAATTCATGCTCTTTCTTCCAGCCGGCCTCATCAATTTCCAATTCCTTTGTTTTCCATCCCGCTTTAATCCGTTTTGTTAAATCATCAAACCCTTTATTCCATGTAAGTCCATCCGGAACAGTAACGTTCATACTTCCGGCAGCGTTAGCATATCTCAAGCAGGATTCGATAGTATGACCCCAGACAAAGGCAGAAAGAAATCCCGCGATTGCCGAATCGCCGGAACCAAGAGCTCCAACAAACTTTTCCTCCTGATAAACAGGGAACCAAAGCTCGCGATTAGCCCAGTTTTCGAGGTCAGAGCATCCTGCCACACCCATATTCTCAAGGCGGTCCTTATCAGCGGTCCGAACATATAATCCCCTGTGGCCGCACTTAACCATTGCTATTGCTGCACCCATTTTAATTAAATCGCTTCCAAGAGTGGAAATTTCTTTTACGGTCATATGGTCAAGCACACTCTCTTTCGGGCCAAGTTTCGCTTTCTTCTCGAGGAATTTTTCCTTATAAAGGAAATAAAAAATCTCCTCCGCACTTGGAACCATAATATCCGATAACGGAACCCAATCGTCAAGAATCGCCTTCCAGTTACGCTGGCCTGCGTAACTATCCACATCAGGAAGTGAAAGGTCGAGCGCTGTTGTAGTCCCCAATTCTTTGGTTTTCTTAAGGATTTTTGTTAATTCTGCGCCTGTGTTTTCATAAAGCTTTCTCATCCACGGCGGATAACCAAAAAGCATCAGCTTTGAACGACCTACAAGGTCAAAATCCATATCATCATAAACAAACGTATCGTTCGCACCGCAATGATGCAGATAAAAGCGGTCTATTCCGGGGATGCATATCGCAATGGTATATGATGTTGATTCACCTTCGACCATGTGAATACCTTTGAAATGCCCTTCGTGCTCCTCATACCACTGGAGAATCTGTTTGCCGAAATCGTCATCGCCGATTTTGCCTATGAGTTCGGTTTTTACACCGAGTCGGCGGATAGATACCCCGGCGTTTGTTACCGGCCCACCGCCAACAACGACGCATTCACCCATATTTATCATCTTACCGGGCACAAGGACATCTGTCATCTTGTCAACTGTGCCCTCGATGGTGAAAGCCGGTATTAAATCAAGACAGGTGTGCCCTGCAGCCACGATCTCAATATCTTTCTTTTGCGCCAATTTAAACTCCTTACAAAAAACAAGAATGCGAAATATACCTTATAATTTCTCTATGTCAAGCCAAAACTGAGAAATGGGGGATAACACCGTATATTCGTTAATATGATTTAATCGAGGATGTCCGAAAATTCAGGTTCTCGTATCTATAGCCTCTTACCTCCTAATTCACTTTTACTTTGTGTCAGGAATATATTCAAACCAGTCGAAATCAGCGGGGTTTGTGCATTTTTTCCCATTGCCGGTAGCATACATACCAAAGTACACACCGGTAAAACACATCCCATCATCAAAACCTATCTCTTCAACAGACACATCCTTCGTCAATGCCGTACCTAATACCTGTCGAGCACCTCCTGCAGACTGGCAGGAAAATTCATAAGAAAGCGGTGCTGCCTTGACAGTTAATACAACCGGCCCCGGCTGGATATCAACGTATTGTAACGGTTCGATTATTTTGCCCTTGATAACTTTCCTGAATAAAACCTGGCGTTTACCTTGCCGTAGAGTAACACCTATTTCGTAATGGAATTTATCATTTTGGCGGGCCACAAGACCGGCTTCTTCATTTTCACTTTCGGGATTGAATTCAAGAAGAGTCGAAGCCACACAGTTGAAATCAGTCTGCCTTTGTCCTACGAATGCAGGTGAATCTTGGTCATTTAAAGTTACTGAAGAGCCGTTCAGTCGCAAAAAACCAGGACGCTCGGTCAGGGAATAATCAGCATCGTATGGATTTCTCAGATAGTTCCAGTGCAAAGCTAAAGTTTTTTTGTCGAAATTATCTATTGCCGGAAGTTTCGGCCAAATATGTTGCGGCAATTTCGGCGCAGGCATTACTAAATCAATCGTACCGGTTTTATTGACGACGGGCCAGCCGTTTTCGAATACAACAGGCGCAAGGAAGGTTTCTCGGCCGATGTGATGATAGTAGCCGCCCTTGGGTCGGATAGCCAGACAAACCAGCCACCAGCCATCAGGGGTCTCAACAAGGTCTGCATGGCCGACAGCGCGGATTGGATTACCGTCGAGATTACGATGTGTAAGAATGGGATTATTCGGGTCCGATTCAAACGGTCCCCAGGGAGAATCGCTTCGTGCGACAGTTACACTGTGACCATAGCTTGTTCCGCCCTCTGAAATCATCAGGTAATATTTACCGTTGATTTTATAAAGATGCGGTCCTTCCGGCCAGATTCCGCCGGTACCTCGCCATATTTCCTTCAATTCTCCTTCGAGTTTGCCCGTTTTGAGATTGATTGTTGATTGAGCGGTGCAGCCGTGACGTCCGCCTTGCTGTCGGTGATAATAAACTGTTCCGTCATCATCGAAGAGAAGTGACGGGTCAATACCGCCGCCATCTTTTATCCAAACCGGCTCAGACCAGGGCCCTGCCGGGTCTTCAGCGGTGACGTAAAAATTGCCGCCGCCATCAACGTTGGTAGTTATCATATAAAAAGTGCCATCGTGATATCGAATTGTCGGTGCGTATATACCGCCGGATGCTCTCATCTTGTCGAGCGGTAGTTGGCTTTTGCGTGTCAGACAATATCCGATTAAATGCCAGTGCACTAGGTCTTTGCTATGCATAATCGGAACGCCCGGAAAGTACTCAAATGTGCTATGCACCGTGTAATAATCATTGCCCACTCGGCAGATACTTGGGTCGGGATAAAAACCGGGGATGACGGGATTCTTATATGTTCCGGAGTATTGCTGTGAACATCCGGACACAAGAGCAAGTCCTAATGCAGCCATTATTAAAGACCTCATATCGATTTCCTCTAATTTTTATGGTTTCAGATTTAGTGACTCTGTGCAGTTTTAACAACGGCATAAAAAGCCGGCTTTGGTTTATAGTTGCGGTCAAACAAAAGCGGGTAGTTGGTGCGTCCCCTCATAGGCCAGTTGTTGAGCCAGCTTGTTTTGTCGTAAACGCCCCAGAGAGTTACCCGGCTGATCTGGTCAGAGTGTTTGCGATACAGCGAGAAAAGCTCGGCGTAACGGTCCGCCAGCTTTTTCTGCATATCTTCGGGCAGGCTGTTTGTGTAAGGATTGAACTTTTCATTTAATTCGGCTCTGAGTTTTAAATCAGCTCCCATTTGGTCGAGGGCAGTGGGCAGGACGTCGATGCACATCTCGGTTATCATAACCTTAACGCCGGTCACCGAGACGGCATTGATGAAGTCCTCAACGTTTTCAAGTGAAGGGTAATCAGGGGGCAGGCGCCAGGCCTGGGCCTGCAGACCGACGCCGTGGATAGGGACGCCTTTTGACTGGAGGTCTTTCACAAGGCGCACGCAGCCGTCACGTTTATCCGGTTGTTCGAGACTGAAATCGTTGTAATACAACTCAGCGTCAGGGTCGGCTTCGTGAGCGTATTCGAAGGCTCTGGAGATGTAATCTTCACCGATAATTTCCATCCATTTTGTTTTCCGCAGCTGCCCATCATCTTGGAGCACCTCGTTGACGACATCCCATCCTTTGACGCGGCCTTTGTAATGGCCGACGACGGTAAATATGTGGTCCTTCATACGGGCAAGCAATGCATCACGGGTCAGCGGCTTGCCGGCATCGTCCTCAAAAACCCATTTAGGTGTTTGCCAGTGCCAAATAAGGGTATGGCCGACTATGAACATATTGTTCTTTACACCGAAGTCCACGAAGCGGTCAGATGCTGAGAAATCATACTTGTTCGGCTCCGGGTGGATATGCACCCACTTCATAACGTTTTCAGCCGTGATGGTGCTGAAGTGTTTCTCGGCAATGGCGGCGGCATTAGGGTCTTTGCCGTTTACCACGTCATCATTCAAAGCGCCGCCGATGAGAAAATCATTTGCGTATACATCTTTCAATGCGGGCTGTTGAGCGTTGCAGTCGGGAATAAAAGCAACAACCAGCGCAGTCAGGACAAAAATGTTTACCGCCGGTATCTGTAACTTCACACCTGTGCCCCTTCTGTAGCAGGCAAGTCGAAAGTCGTAAAGTAAGCACTCACAGCCCAACTCCTCCGGAGGCCTGGGCACTTTCTGCTTTCTTTCGACGCTCAATCAGCTCGGTCTCGACCTGGTGCATCAGCTTTTTATTCAACGGATAGAAGAACATAAAGACCATACCAAGCAAGGCGAAAATAGCAGGGTAAATACTCATAACTAAACGTATGCCGAGCAATCCTTTCTCTGTCTGTTCTACATTGGCCTGATAGCCATATGCGCCAAGAATCCATGCCAGCGAAGAAACACCCAGTGCAATACCAAGCTTAAGTGCGAACAGTGAGGCGGACATTATCAACCCGGTGGCGCGGCGTCCCTTCTTCCATTCCCCATAATCCGCGGTGTCCGTATAGATTGCCCACTGTAATACTGACACCGGACCAACCGAAAATGATGTAATCAATTGAAGAATAAACATCATAATTATATTTTCAGGTTTTAAGAGAAAGAATGCTCCTGTAGATATACCAGCTATGCCTAAAAAGGTGACATATGCTGTCGATTTGCCCATTATTTTGCTAATACGAGTCGATAATAAGACTCCGAGAATCGTCATAACGGTCCCTGCAACCAAAAATATAGAGGACAGTTTCTCCCAGGAGAATTGGCCAAAAGAAAGTATCTCCTGACCTTTGACAAAGTATTTGAAGTAGAACATGATGGCGCCGCCGCGTATAACAATGTAAATAAGCTGAAAAATTGTCGCGCCACCGATTAATACCCACGGCAAATTGGTAAACAGGTCAGCGAGGTCTCCTCTGAAAGTGGTTTTTTGTCCTTCGGGAGGATGAACGCGTTCTTTGGTTGTAAAGAACGTGATGTAAAGCAAAACAACCGCTACCGCGGAAAAAATACCCATGGCCCATTGCCAGCCGACGGCAGGGTTGTCTTTTCCAAATATCTTAACGAACTTCAGCATAAACGATTGAATGAGAATTGTTGCAATGAAAGCTGCAAAAAATCTAAACTGGGACAGCACCGTTCGTTCGTGGGAATTAGGTGTCATAACGCCCATGAGCGCCGAATAAGGCACGTTCACAATCGTGTAAGCCATCATCAGTAACGTATAGGTTACGTAAGCGTATATAAGCTTACCGGTGAGACTTAGTTCAGGTGTTGTAAAAGTTAATACACCCAGTAGGCCGAACGGTATGGCGAACCAGAGCAAATACGGACGAAATTTCCCCCATCGAGTGTTGGTTCTGTCTGCAATCATACCCATCATCGGGTCATTAACAGCGTCCCATATTTTTGTAATCAAAAACATGGTGCCTATCGCTGCGGGAGAAAGGCCAAATACATCCGTATAAAAGATGGTGATAAACAAAATGAAGGTCTGGAAAAAAATGTTCGATGCGGCATCGCCCAAACTATAACCGATTTTCTCCTTTAAGGAGAGTTTTTGTATTCCATCCTGCATAATTTGCTCCTTTACTTTAGTCCAAGTTAACCCCCACAGGGTAGTTCCCCCTACCCTGAACGACCTTATTTCAATTCCATAATGGTTGTAAAATACGGTTTTTTTATCAACAAAAAGCCTACTCTTATAGATATGCTTGACATATATACAGGAAGGGAAAGACTCACGCAACACTTTTTTCTGCAGATTCTGCTTGGCTGTTACGCGCGCGTCGCGGATCAATTCAACCAATGTAAAATTGCTTCAGGTGTGGGAACAATAGCTCTTCTCTATTTTCTACTACCAGTTTTGCGTGCAGTTCGAGTCCTGGGGGTCATTACACATCAACCACTGCACGGCAAAATTGCTAAAGTCATATAAATCAACGACGCCGTCTGTCGGCTCAAAATCTGCACCTCCACAGTTGTCCGGCCCGGTGCAGTCGGTGTTCAGTCAGTGGTCGGTTATAATTTTAAGGTCTTTGTAATCGACATAGCAATCACCACTGAAATCTGAGTTCAGTCCATAACCGGCAGGGTCTTAATATCGAGGCACCTTGTGCCTCCGCCGATGGAAATGCCATCTACATTGGCTTCAGGAATCCTCGTCCTTCTTCGAAAGCGATTGTGGTCCCTCTGAATAATCCGAAACAGGTAATTGAAAACCAGCAGCCGCCGGTTTTAACAAATCACTGCTTTACCCACCCTTACGCAATCTTATGCAATTTAAGCATCAAGCTCCATATAGCCAGTTATCGGCGATATCGGCCAATGTGTATATATCGTAAATCGTCTGCCAATCCTGACCGAGTATCGCAAAATCTATAAAATCTACTTTTTCATCATAGTTGAGGTCGCCGGGATAACCGCCAACAAAAGTGTTTATACTACTCGCAGCCAAAGTATCAGTACTGCCAACAGAACCCATGTCACTTAAATTATTACTACTTGTTGTTTCATACTTTGTATAACTGCTCACGCTGCCACCAGACGGCGAAAACGTCACTTCCCTGGAAGACGAGTTCTGGTTTATAGCAACAATAACCAGAGTGCCGCCGCTTTTATACGCAGTTACATAAACACCAGAAGAAGGATTGTCTGTCGCACCTACCCTGACGTATCCCGGTCGGACGAATTTAGCGTATTGGCTCATAACGTAACCGCGTTTGGTGATATTTCCGCTTTCGTCCATCGGGCCGTAGCTTCTTCTTATATACCACCATATATATGCACTGTAATTGTTCACCATACAATCGTGTATTTCCTTGCCTGTTGCAAGGACGCTTGCCCAGTCCGTATTCGTATCCAGGTGTTCGGTCATCCAATGTTCTTTTGATACGCTGGTAGGACTTCCTCCGTAAAGATGGTCAGCATAGATATCTAACTCCGATGCAGAAGATAAAGCGTTATACCAATCGCTTTTGTAATGAACGGTTTCTGGAGCAATTACCCTGACTGGAATTACGGATGCATTGTTGTCCAGAAAAGTTCTCATTTCTGAGGGAGTCCATAAACATGATTCGTATGGCGGATCCGGTAAAAAATCTGCTTCGTTCTGAAGCGAAATGGCATACAGAGGAGCCTCGTGTGTTGACATATAATTGGCAAAACCACTTAAATGATTAGCATAATCCCCGTAGGACGAAACTTTCAACGATCCGAGTTCAGTGCTACCGTTAGTTTTCATAGATGCAGGTGGTGACCAGGGCGATGCGAATATGATCGCCCCATGATTGTCTATAGCTCTTTTTGCAGCAGCAACTTCGCCGCTCCATAAGTAATCGTCAGGTGGAACATCGATACGCATGATTGTAAAGCCGATCTGACCGGAACCGTTGCCAAAAGCCGTATCGACCTGAGCATCAGTTAAAGTGCCAATCCATCTGGGGAAATTCATACCGCCAAAGCCCCTGATAGTCTGGTTCGTGGTGTTTAAATCAATGTTCACGGTTGCCGCCGGAGCTGCCTGCGTTAAAAACAGGCATATTGCCAAAGCTGCGATAATTGGAACAACTGGGAAAAAACGGTTTGTCTTCTGGAAGGAATTTTGTATCTCCATCTTCATTACTCCTCAAAAGAATCAACTAATTGTGAACGTTACCCCATGCGGGGGAGCTGAACGTGATTAGCTGACCTGCTAATCCACATTTTTTGTTATAATACCACAATCGTCCTAAAAAGTCAAGCCTTTTGGCCATTTTATGTAGTTTGGCCGCATTCTGCGGCCAGAATAGGCATAGTTAAGGCCTATACAACGAAGCCAATTAGTATCTGACAGTTAGCGCCACTCGGCGTTTCATCCACACTATTTGCTGATTTGCAGCCAGACATACTCCAAAATCTTTCTGTTATAAGAGCTTAGGTTTTTGATGTAATGAACAGTGCAGCGGCGACTTGCTGGCAAGGCGCTGACTTTGAGCAGATGTTGAAAGTCGCAGATGAAACAAAGGCCGGTATCACAGAAAAAGCGGCCTGCAGGTACACCCCTGCAGGCCGTTAATCGTTTCAAGCCATTTTGCTTTATTGAACTTACCAGGCCAAACCGAATTCAGCAAAATCCAG